>Ga0070741_10000477_pt1 | contig 146410 bp, 122 predicted proteins | sample Coa_R1_4_FD_66440 | JGI IMG/M metagenome (GOLD analysis project Ga0070741, IMG submission 66440) | Surface soil microbial communities from Centralia Pennsylvania, which are recovering from an underground coalmine fire - Coalmine... | ecosystem: Environmental > Terrestrial > Soil >... | reverse complement strand
CGCCTTGCGGCCTTCCATTAATGCCGAAAAAGCGAAGTCCGACGCCAGCATCGCTTTTTAGTTCACTCCTCAGCGTACACGTACAAAAGGCGTCGGTTACGAGGCCCGCATCGCCGAAGAGGGTGAGCCCAAACAGGTCGAATACATCGCCAATATAGGGAATATCGCGAAGGAACGAAAATGGGAAGAGCGAGCGGTTCCCAATCTCGAACGAGCCGCTGGCCGCAACTCTGCCATAGACATTATTTGCGCCATAATATCCACGAAGTAAAGGACCGCTCATGACCGCATTCCGAATTTTATCACGAACACCGGTACCGAAATTCGAGCCATAGAGATCGGAAAAATGATCGACATCGCTCGGGCTTGCCAGTTGAAAAAGCGATTGGTGTGGAAGCGGCCGGTCGATCGGCTGCATCGAACCTCCAAACATGCGAAGGAACACATTCCAATTGTAACTCAGGTCGAAGCGATCGTCCAGCATGCCAGCGAGTTTAGTATAGGTCATTCTCGGGTCGCCCAAGCCACCTTCGCCAGCACCGGCAACGGTAAGGGCATTACCTCCGGCATCGTCATGGAAGGTATATCCAAAATATCCGCGGTCGAGGGGTGGTGCACTTCCGGAATGCGCGTTCCAGATATCGCCCGAAGCATCGAACCCTGCTTCGATGATATGCAGTGGGTCCTGCGTTCCAGGAACGTTTATGACATGGGAATATCGGAAGCCATAGAATTCAATACTATCGGGATGTGCGAGCAGGAGGTCGATATCGCTCGAGGGAGAAAACGCATCGAAGGCGCTATGATATTGGATCGCGCCGCCCGCTAAAATTTTTCCTTCATGCGCAACGCCAATCCGCGGTCCAAGCGCGATGCGGTCCGTCCGGTCTAAATAACTTCCAAAGAAGGTCCACCCCAAAAGCCATCCATGAGAAAAATCGGCGGCGAGCGGAGCGATATACGGGGCGGAACGGACCGCATATTTATCGATCGGTTTGACGTCCCCAAAGATTTTCGGGGCCAGACTTACTTCCATGGGTGGGATCCACCGGCTTGTATTATTCAGCCGATTCACATCGAGCAATTCACGGCTCGGATTGATCTCAACTTTGCACGGAGGTTTTTGGAAGGTATAGGAATACGTACGCTCATCGGCTACGGTGCGAAGCCAATCGTCCACGGGGATCCATTTTTGTTCGGTGCTGCCGTCCTCGAACGTGAAGACAAGGTCCAGCGGCATCACAGCGCGTTCATTTCGCTTAATTCGGACGGTCGCCGTATTGCCGCGAACATCGAAATCGTCCACGGCATAATCGAGCTTCCAGGTCTGCTCGAACCACTCATTGAAAAACCAGCGGAGATCGCCGCGCGCGCGAACGCGGTTCGTATCGCCTTCTTCGCGCTCGATGTCCTCGGCGGCATTGAGCAGGTCGTCCGGATACGGATGCTTCGTACGCCAGCGCTCGTAATAAAGCTTCATAAAATCGGCGAACGCTTTTTCACCCATGGTGTAGCGAAGCATGAAAAACACGCTTGCCGTGTGCGGGTAGGTCGCTTCCGCATAATCGCGGTAGCTTAAGAAGAGATCGGCCTTTTGTTTGGCCGGTTCGGCATTGCCGGAAAGCTGTTGTAGAATGGACGCGCGGTAGTTCGCAGTTCGTTCGTCGTCATTAAAACCGAGTCCCGGACCGTAGGAATTATTCCAGCGCCCGAAATATCGTTCCTGAACGAACGTCGTAATGAAGGTATTGAAGCCTTCGTCCATATAGCCATAATCGGTCTCGTTCGAACCCATCATCATCGGATACCACTCATGGCCAAGTTCATGCATCATGGTGTTCTGTGGCCAGTGGAATTCCGAGCCATTTTCGTAAGGCCCGACGTACACAATTCCTGGATATTCCATCCCCCCCTCGTATGTTTCGCACATAAACATATTGGGGTAGATATACTTGCCGGCAAACGCCGAATTGGTCTGTTCGGTGAGTAAGACAATCCGAGCTGCTTCACGTCCCCAGAAGGCGCGAGAATTATTCCAATAGAGCGCTTGGTGCATGACGCCGCCATCATAGACCGCGTCCCAGATATAAGCTTCGTCCATGCACCAGGCAAAATCGCGCACGGAATCGGCATGGAACTTCCAGGTCTTCATCGGTTCGTTTGACGAAATCGCCCGATACCGATACTCCGAACGGTCAGATATATGAATGATGGAATCTGGATATTCTTTCGCCAGGGCCAGGTGTTCGCGAGCGTCTTGGGAAAGGACTTCGTCGGGATTCGTAAGCCAGCCAGTCGTGACGACCGTCGAAAAGCGCTCGGGGACCGTCAGCGAAACATCGAAGGAACCATAATCGGTATAAAACTCGCCCATGCCGATATATTGATCGGGATGCCAGCCATGATTATCGTAGACGCAGACCTGCGGGTACCATTGTGCCGTCGAAAAATTGCGAGCGCTGTTGTCGTGCCATCCCCACGTGGACCGGATGCCGTAATTGGGAAGGATTCCGTGCCAATCGAACGATAATGTAATATGACTGCCAGGAGCAAGAGGATCTATGAATACACGCATTACGGTATTGTCAATTTCATATCGAGGGCTTATAATGAATCTGCTTCCAGCGTAGCTGAGACTCTTTATATTTATCCCCCCATGTCCATATTTATCCCCCGGATCGTGATTGCGCTCTGGTGCGGTCTCGCCGTAGCTACCGTTTGTAAAGAGGTTCCAATAGAGATGAAAATACAGCTCGTGCAGCGTGTCTGGCGAATTATTAGTGTATTCGAGCGAGCCGGTACCGTCGATCGAGGGGGTTTGCGCATCGTCGTGAAATGTTGCCGCGAGCGTGTAGTGAACCTGCTGCTGAAAATAGGGAATACCGGTTGCTGCGGTTTGTGCAAACACAAACGAGGTGAACACGAATGAAAAAACAGCGACAAGAAAAGGCTTCATAACGTGACGAGGAATTAAAAGTCGGCACCGATCGAAAGCGCCCATCGAAAAGCAACGTTTTTCGTTCCATCGACGGGATGGTTTTCATAAAACGGGAAATAGAAAGCGACCGCCGGGATCGGATCGTATTCTTCTGCAACACCGCGTAATTGGTGAGGCAGCCAGGAAAGAAGCTCGACCGCGAGTTCAACTCCAGCGTCCGTTCGAACCGCCCTGGGCGAATCGTACCAGTCATTGCCTGCCCATCCGGCATCGGCGAAGAGGGCGGGGCGGAGGGACGCGAAAAAGCTCCACCAACCCGCGATCGGATTTGGAACGTCGAGATCGAAACTGGCGCCCGCCATCTGCGTTCCAAAAATCGATTCGGCGTCGTTACCGGCATTATATCCGCGTACACCGGCCCCTCCCGGCACGAAAAGCGAACTATGCTCGTCCGCGGTGGCATCCATGCTCGAAACGGCTCGATAAAATCCGCTCGATTGTTCTTCGTAATTATCGGCACGCGCCAGCCAGAAGCGTCGCTGATACGGTGTGTTTTCGGTTGCGGTTCCCGCCGCAAATCGGAAGTTACCATGCGTCCCGATAATCGGGAATTCGGTTCGGAACGTCGCTTGCAGTCGGGAGAAGCCGGGGTCGCTCGCCAGTACGCTGGTTTCTCCACGCACCTCGAGATGGGTAACTTCGCGCTCGTTCGTGAGAGCATAGGTAAATCCGGCAACCGTCGTATGGTCGCCGATCGTGCGCTCGTTTTTGGGAATATAATCGAGCGTCGGATCGAAAAATCCCCAGTGTGGGTGCCAGATGGGATAATCGTCCACACTAAGAAGGCGCTGGTCTTCTATAAACAGCGAACCGGAATGCGTCGCGCCGAGCCGCCAGTATTCCGGCCGGAATGTTTTTGCGATGGCCGCATGCAGGGTGGCGATGCCATACATCTTTTCGGCATCGAAGTTTACACTTCCCAGCCGTCCCAGCCAGTCGATCGGAGTGGAATAGGTGAGAGCCCCGTCGAGATCGTCGTACCATGGCTCTTGCGGATGGATCGTGATCCCCATGCTGTCCGTTAAGACACGATATCCGGGCTGGAACTTATAGAGGATTTTCGCATCGCCGGAAAAACTGTTGTTCATGCCGAATTTCGTTCCAAGTCCGACGTTCATTTTTGAAAATTGATCGTACGATACGATCGGTCGAAGGATCGAGTAATATTCGTCAATGGGCGCAAAAACATTTAGTTGTTTCCATACGGCCCACGCTCCCGGCGGCATCCAAAGTCCTGCACGTGCGCTATAATTATTCAGCCAATTTAAGTCCTGCAAGCGCCAGGAGGTATCGATCTCGAACCACGAGATCCGCTTTGGCGTAAGCAGAATTCCCTTATAATCCGGCGCGGTCCAGTCCCACTCCGGAAGATAACGGTACGGATTCACATTAATCCCGCGTGTATCAATAATTGGAGGGCTCTTCCGATATGCTCCATTTTTATTGACCGCGAGCGGTATCGTCGCAGCCTCGGTCGTGCCGTCCTCGTAATGCAATAATAAATCGATCGGCATGACTGCAAGCCCATTATTTCGAAGTGTTATCTGATTCCACCAGCGATCAGGAGTATCGGCTGCGGTTTCGATAGAAGATACCGAAACCGCCTCATAATCCACGGTCCTGGTCGTCTTAAACCACTCATCGAAAAACCAATCGAGGCTCGTGTGGGAAACTTTTTCCATCACGCGCTTGAAATCGGTAAGGTGCGGATGTTTGAAATGCCACTCGTTGTAATATTCTTTCATTCCCGCCGCAAATGTGCTGTCGCCAAGCGTGTATTCGAGCATGTTAAGGATGGCAGCGGTCTTTCCATAGACCTGTCCGGCGGTCGCATCTTCTCGGAACCAATCGTGAGGAATATCGAGCGGCTCTTCGTAGCCCTGGGATGCGATCTCCTGATAGCCGCGATAGTTATCGCGCTTGTTGCTGAATTTCGGGATGAACCAATCGAGCCATGAATGCTCCTGGCCGGGATATTCCTGACGATCGCCAAAGAGTGCGTTCATGCACATGGTGGTGACGTAGGTCGTGAAGCCTTCGTCCATAAAGGCTTCACGCGTTTCATTGGAGCCGAGCATGCCGTAAAACCATTGATGCCCGACTTCGTGTGCGATCACGCCTGCGAGCGATAGCGGGTTGGGGCGGTAGCCCGTGATCATGATCAGCTGGGGATATTCCATGCCGCCATCCCCCGCCATCGTACAGGAAAAATTCCGGTATGCATAGGGACCGAAATGGTGACTATAGGTCGAAAGAGAAAAGAGCGAATAGGCGAGCGCATTTTTTTCCCAATAGGGCTGCGCCCAATGCTTATAAAACGCATGAATAGTAACGGGAGCACCGCTGGTGCTCGCCGAGTCATTCCACGTCATCCATTCGTGAATGTAATCGTCGTCCGCCACCCAGGCAAAATCATGCACGGGCGATGCATGGAATTTCCAGGTCGTCAGTCCCGGAGTTCCAGCATTCGGGAGAGCAATTCCATCTGTTGCGCCGGCGGCGATCTGGTCGTAACCGTGCCCGACTTCTTTCGGATTGAGGCATTCGCCGGTGGCTCCGACCGTAAAGCGCGAAGGCAGCGTAATTTCGACGCGGAAATCTCCCCAGACGCCATAAAACTCGCGCGAAACGTACTCCTGCGTTTGCCAGCCATCTGCATCGTACTCGGCGATCTTCGGATACCATTGCGCCATGGAATATTGGACGTGTTCTGCGGACATCCATCCGCTTCTTCGGATTTGCCGAGGAATTTGTTCGCGAAAGGGGAAGGCAATCGTCACCGAATCGCCGGGCGCGAGCGCGTTCGGCAATGTGACGCGCATGATCGTTCCGGTTATCTCGAAGCGGGAGGCTGTGCCGTCGCAGGCGATAACATGGATCCAATATTTTCCCCATTCGGATTCCGGGAGTTTATGGATGCGGTCATACACCGGTGCGGAATGGATCGCGAGTGCCCGCTCGTCCATCATGCTGCCCGGCTGAAAGGCGTTCGAATAGAGGTGGAAATAAACTTCGCGGAGCGTGTCGGGAGAGTGATTCGCGTAAACGACCGAAAGGGTCCCGTCGAGGGTATGGATGGAATCGATGAGCGTTACGCGAATATCATACGTAACGTGCTGCTGCCAATACGCACGAGCGGATTGTTGAAAAGCAAAAAAAGATAACGCAGAAAGGACAAGACTGCGCAGCGCAAGGCGAACCATACCCTGCAAAAATACGCAAGGACGGCAGCGGATTGGGAAAACGATTAAAACTTAGGCTGCAACGGCCTCGGTTTCAGCAGGAATTTCAATCTCGGCCATGAACTTCCGGATACGCTCAATCGCCTTTTCGATGTTTTCAATCGAATTTGCGTACGAAAAGCGGACGTATCCCTGTCCGTATTTGCCGAACGTATGACCCGAAAGGCAGGCTACCCCGGCTTCATTCAGAATTCGGCTGGCGAGCGTTTTAGAATCGATGCCCGTGGCCTGCACGTTCGGGAAGACATAAAAAGCTCCCAATGGTTTGTGGCATTTAAATCCAGGGATTGAATTCATACCGTCCACGATAAGGTCTCGGCGTCGCCGAAATTCCTCGACGACATCATCGACCCATTTCTGCGGACCGGTCAGCGCCTCGATCCCGGCGACCTGAATAAAGCTTGCAGTACAACTCGCGACGTTTGTCTGTAATTTCGCAACGATCTCGGCCAACTCTTTCGGCATGATCCCAAAGCCTAATCGCCAGCCCGTCATGGCGTATGTTTTTGAAAAGCCATCGAGGATGATCGTCCGGTCGATCATGCCGGGATAGCTGGCGATCGTGTAATTCTTAAATCCGTCGTAGGTAATGCGGCCGTAAATTTCATCGGCGAGCACCCAGAGATCGTGCTTGACGGCCAGCTCCGCAATTTGCTTTAGATCGTCCTGGGTTAAAATTCCACCCGTCGGATTTTGCGGCGAATTAATAATGAGCATCTTGGTCTTCGGGGTAATGCGGCCTCGAAGATCGTCGATGGAAAACGCAAAGCCCGTTTCTTCGGTCAGTGGAAGCGCAACAGGGGTCCCTCCGGCCAGTTCGATCGCGCTTTCATAGATTGGGAACCCTGGATTCGGGTAGATGACCTCGTCGCCAGGATTGACGATTGCCATGATCGCGTAATACATGATCGGCTTCGCACCGGGAGTCACCACGACCATTTCCGGCTTGAACTCGAGGCCTCGGCGAGCGCCCTCAACTTCCGCGATTGTTTTGCGGAATGGCATGAGGCCCGCCGCGGGACCATAATGAGTATAACCGGAGTCCAATGCCTGTTTGGCAGCCTCGATGATATTGGGAGCGGTATCGAAATCCGGCTCACCGATTTCAAGGTGAATAATATCACGGCCCTGCGCTTCCAACTCGCGGGCGCGTGCTAATACAACGAATGAAGTTTCGGTCCCAAGGCGGTTAATACGATCGGCAATTTGCATGAAAAAGCGTAAAAAAATATGGATCGGAGGAATCCATAACATTCTTCGAGCGGCTTTTGTCTCAGCCGCAAAAAGAGATAGCCGTCGGAAGGAAAGACCTTATCGCGGGAGCGAGAGCGACGTGGTAGAGCCGTTGACCGTCCGCTCGATGAGGGCAGGGCCGATCCCTTTCTCGAAATAAATATTGTATTGAGGGATATCCTGAGTATCGGCCACGCCATTAGCCATCGAGGTGAGATTTACAATGATCACGTTCGAATACATCATCCCACCAACGAGGATTTGTTCATGCGCGAACTGGGAGGAACTCTTTGCCACATAGGTATATCCCTTCGGCAAGCCATTCTTTGTCGATTCGATAAAGCCTGCGGTCCACGTGGAATCACTGGAAAGCAAGGTAAGCGAACCGGGTTTGAAGGAGAGCGGACCGGAAATGACCTGATTGATCGGAACCCAGGTCGAGGCGTCCTGACGATAATAAATCGTGCCGCCCGAGACCGCATAGATCCCTTTGTTTACATCGTGCTGGCCGACATATGGGAACGCAAATTGCGTTACGGTCGCAGCGGAATTCGGAGCGGGAAGCGTGACAGGATTTGGCGTACCAAAAACCGAAAAATGATCGACCGTCCCATCGTCTTCTGCAGCAAAAATACTGATTCCGGTAGAATAAAGAGAGGAATCGTTACCGGTTATGATCGCTGGTCCCGGATGGGAATAATCGAACACTCCAGCCGGAGTTGAAACGTAATGCTGAGCGATCGCGCCGACGCGACCCGGGACGGTATCGATCGGTTCGGCTAAGCCCGAATGATTAAGGTCGAAAATAATTCCGTTATCGCCGGCCACGATCACATCCCCGTCGGATTGCGCTTCCAGCGCGGTGATCCTTGAAAGGGAAGATTGAAACATCGTTCCGGAGCCGATCGTTGTAAAACGGAATACCTGAGATCCGCATGCCACCCAAAAGATCGTACCGTCATAATGATCGTCGGTCGGGTCTGCTGAAGCAAACGCGGTTATTGCAGTTCCGGGAGGGGTGGAATACGATTTCCAATGGGCGCCGCTGTCACTTGTCCAGAAGATCGAGTTACCACCGAACTGGACGGCATAGAGCCCGATACCACCAACGTTTTCTTGAAGCCGCAGGCCGGTGATCGGTAATGGATTAAGCCGCACGATACTTAACGTGCCTAAGTCGACGCGGTAAAGGATCGTGTCGGAAGCGGCATATAATTTCCCGTAGCTAAACGATTTGGGATTGACCGCCGCGATGGACCGGATCGTTTCTGAGTGGGCTGGCGGCAGTGCGGTATCTGCAACGACGTGAATGTCATTGCCAAGTTCCAGAAAATCGTTCGATGAAAATCCAGAAACGGAATAGGTCGAATTCGTCCGCTGGATCGTGAGATCGGTAGTGAAGTTGCTATCCTGGTCCGTGGCTTGACCGCCTTTTTGAATTGCGAGCGTGTGCGTTCCTCGGACCGAGGAAATATAGGTGTAAGTCGCAGTACTATCAGCCCAGAAATAGGCACTGAGATCCTGGCCCGAAGGAGTTGTAGGTCCCTGGGGAGGCGCGGTCAGCGAACTGCAGCCGGCAAGCGCAATAAGCGATATGTAGATCAGTTTCTTCACTACGGACGGTAAACGAAATTAAGCTGGAATCCAATGGAACTCGTCCACATCGAAGGCTGCGTTGGATTTTCATAGATCGCATTTGGCGGTAATGCGTTCATTTGCGACGTTGTCAGGGACGTCACGGTATTTACCGCGTCGTACGTAAGTGTTGGCTGCAGCGAGAGCTGATCGAACAGCGCAATTTCTGTTCCGACGCTCATCATGCCGAGCAGGCTTGTGTTTTGTGACAGCAATGCAGCACCTCCATCCACGCTCACGATTAAAGGCAGCGATGGCGACAAGGCAAAAGTATAAGAGACTCCGACGGTTGTCCAGGGTGCCGCCTGAAGCACCGTGCTGGCTTCATATATTTTCAGATTTCCGAACAGCTTTACGAGCGCAGGGCTGACCTGTGCGAATTGACTATACCCTGTTTGCACTCGGAACGAATAACGATCGCCGAAATTAAATTCGAGCCCAAAAGTCTCATTCGTCTTCGAATTCATTTTTTGGGCACCGCGCACATTCAGCGTTGGAACATATCGCATTCCTTCGGAGACAAAGGCTCGTACCTGAACTCCTTCGCCGACGGACATCGGGATCGACGAAATCAGGCTGGGTTGTTCGACGGGAATGTTTTTAGCAGGTTGCGGCGATGGAAGCGGCTGAACAAGTGCAGTAATCGGTTTCTCCGCAATCACCGTTTGGTCATGGTTGTCTGCGATCGGTGAACGGTCCGTTTCTACCGCTGCAGTTTCGGCTCTCTTCGCCACGCCGGCAGACCTCATTGCAGAGGGTGTACCGAATGCAACGTGAGCTACGCTCATTTCCTGATTAGAAACGATCGAACTTGAATTTGTGGCAGTGTTATGGAAAATATTGGTCTGCGAACTCGGGTTCAGGTCTTTGCTTACAAAAATTCCTGCCGTAAGAATGGCGACCGCGGATCCGATCGAGATCGCAGTCGATAACGACATGCGTGTGAAGAATGCAATGAACGGATTGGTGCTCGGTGTCAGCAGCGGTGCAGTTTCCGCCGTGCCGAGAAGGCCGGGCAGGAACGTCAGCATCCCGGGAATGCGATCGATAATTTGTCGTTTGACCTCGAGGGGCGCTTCGAATGGCGTCCGTGCGGAGGCGATAAGACGCGAAAGTCCGGCATGGCTATCGAAGAGGGCACTCTTTTCGGGACTTTCGGTAATTTCCGAAAGGAGCGAGCTCGACCCCTCGTCATCCAACGAGCCGTCGAAAAACGCAATAATGCGCTCTTCCAATCTTGACCGTTCTTCGTTTTGCATAGTCCCTTCTTGTAAAAACTCACTCATATTCGGTTTCCTCCTTTGGACGGTTCGCCGGTCATGACTTCGTGCAAGTCCTCTCGTAAGAGCTGCTTGGCGCGATACACGCGCTGCCTGCATGCTGCGACGGTGATCCCCAATTGCTCGGCGGTATCTTCATAACTAAATTCCTCGAGCTCGCGAAGAAGGAAGGGTTCCCTGAGTTCGATCGGCAGTTTCGCTACCGCATGTTCCAGCGACGTTCGCAGCGAATCCTGCTCGGTCCCAAAATCGGGTTGAAGTCGAGGATCGACCGAATCGATCCGCTCATCTAACTCGTCGTGCGGATGCCGTTTGTCATAGCGCAGCAGGTTAAGGCATGTATTTGTCGCAATCCGATAAAGCCAGGCTCGCCCGTTTGCGGAATCTGTGAAAAGATCTTTTCGGGTAAAGACCTTTACGAACGTATCCTGGAATGCATCGTTTGCTTTTTCCGCATCTCGTGCGCACATGCGATAGCAGTGCGTATAAATTTCTTTTTGACGCCGTTCGAAAAGAACGTAAAATGCCGTCTCTTCACCGTCCTGAAAAAGATTGAGCAGCTGCGCGTCTTCGAGCTTCGCTAACTCTGCCTTTTTCTGTTTTATGGCTTCGAACGTCTTGCCGTTCGATGCGGTACTCGAATCCGCAGGCTCGAACGCATAACGAGCACCTTCGATCCGGATACGGTCTTCGGGGATGCCTCGGCGTCTTAAGCCCGGCGCCGGTAATGCGAAATCGTTCAAAGCAGGGGGTTTCTTTACCATGTAACCCACCAGCTAACGGTTTATAACATAATTAATTCTCATTAAATAAGGAATGTCGGATACGAAGCAGTGGGTGCAAACGGACATGAAATCAGTATTCTTAAAGCAAACTATATTTTTTTAAAAATTCCTGTTACAAACCATTCACTCAAGGGTTTAATACCTGAAGAGGTTACTGTCCTCTCGAAAAAATTACTTATCCGTACTATGAAGAACATCAAAACATTCGCGGTTTTAGCCTTTATCGCGCTGTTAGGCTTTGGCGTTGCGAGTTGCTTTAACCCAACCGGTCCCGGTACGGGTGGGGGCACTGGCGGTGGCACTGATTCCGTCCGTCATGGCAAGCGCCCAGTGGACACAACGCGTCATCATCATCCGATCGATACCTTGAATCGTGGGGGTCAGGATACGACAATTAAACCACCACCGCCACCTCCTCCTCCGCCACCCCCACCACCGCCTCCCCAGGATACGGGTACCAATGGCGGCGGCGGTAACCCGACAGGCGGCCTTGATTCGACCGTACTCGATTCGTTACTCCACCATTAATAAAGTTACCCCTGCCTAAGCAGGGCAGGGAAAGCAAGCGAAGAACAAAGGAAGGGGCCTGGCATTACGACTGCCAGGTCCTTTTTATTTTGCCAGCAGGTCCTTTTTATTTTGCCCGGATGTTCAGGAAACCGGTCTCCAAAATAATCGTTGAAACAATATTATAAGGAGTGCCCCGTCGTCTTTTTGTCATACCTGAATGAAGCTGCTATATAATTATCTTAAACAATATAAGAAACTTGTCGTCCTGACGCTCGTGCTTGCGGCGGTCAATACGCTCTTTTCGCTCATCGATCCGCTTATTTTTCGGCATGTCCTCGATGATTACGTTACCAAATTAGGTAAGATCACCGGAAATGAATTTCTGAGCGGCGTTAGCGAGCTTGTGTTGCTGATGATGGGCGCTGCGATGGTCTCCCGCATAGCAAAAAATTTCCAGGACTACTACACGAATGTCCTCACGCAGCGGCTCGGCGTTCAAATCTATTCGGAAGGGGTCGAGCACTCTCTCAAGCTGCCGTATCAGGTTTTCGAGGACCAACGATCTGGCGAGACGCTCGGAAAGCTCCAAAAAGTCCGTCAGGATACCGAGAAAGTGATACAATCGTCCGTCGGATTTGTCTTCACGACGATCATTGGGGTCCTCTTCGTTATCGTTTATTCGTTTTACGTGCATTGGTCGATCGTGCCCGCTTATTTTTTCGGGATGGCAGTAATTGCGTGGATGAGTTGGGTACTGGGGCGTAAGATCAAGACCATTCAAAAAACGATTGTCGCCCAAACGACCGCCCTTGCCGGTTCGACCACCGAATCGCTTCGCAATATCGAGCTCGTAAAAAGTCTGGGGCTCGCGGAGCAGGAGATCCGGCGATTGAATGCGACGACCGATAAAATTCTGGAATTGGAACTTAAAAAAGTGAAGTTCGTGCGGCGGCTCAGCTTCCTTCAGGGAACCGTTGTGAATGCCCTTCGCAATGGTATCCTGTTCCTGATGATCTATCTCATCTTTGTTCATGAGATCACCTTCGGGCAGTTCTTTGCGCTCTATATTTATTCCTTCTTTATTTTCAGTCCGCTGCAGGAAATTGGGAACATTATTAATATCTTCCGCGAAGCGGAAGCTTCCCTTACGATTTTCGATGAGATCCTGAAGTCGCCGATCGAACGCAAACCGGCGAACCCGTTGCCGCTGGGTGCCGTGCATTCGATCGCCTTCGAAGACGTTTCTTTTAAGCACCTGACGGCTTCGAACTATGCCCTGTCCAATGTTTCGTTTTATGTCCATCGTGGCGAGACGATCGCCTTTGTCGGACCGTCCGGCGCCGGGAAGACGACACTTGTGAAATTGCTGGTCGGGCTGTATCCTCCTCAAACCGGACGGGTTATGTACAATAATGTAAGCGGCCTCGATATCGATGTGGACGAGCTTAGGGAACGGATCGGATTCGTAACGCAGGATACTCAGCTCTTTAGTGGGACCATTCGTGAAAACCTGCTTTTCGTCAATCCCAATGCGAGCGACGATGAATGCATGGACGTCCTCGAAAAAGCTTCGTGCCAATCGCTCCTTGCACGGGCTCCGCAAGGGCTCGATACGGTCATTGGTGAAGGTGGCGTGAAAGTTTCCGGCGGGGAAAAACAGCGACTTTCGATCGCGCGAGCCCTGCTTCGTCGGCCGCACCTGCTCGTTTTCGATGAAGCAACCTCCTCGCTCGACTCGCTCACGGAAGAAGAAATTACGTCGACGATCCGCGATGTCTCCGAAGATTCGAATCTAATTACCGTGCTTATCGCGCACCGACTTTCGACCATCATGCATGCGGATCGAATTTACGTGCTCGAACGCGGTCAGATCGTAGAATCGGGCCGCCATCATGACCTGCTTGAAATGAAGGGCCTCTACTACGCCATGTGGCGCCAGCAGATCGGGGAGCGGACGCACCATCATAAAGTCCCAGCCCTTTCCTCCGTGCTTTCGAATGGGAAGACCGTCGTGGCCGGGTCTGTTGTCTGAATGTCAGGATCCGATGGATCGGAAAGGATCCGGGCTCCGGAAATAATAATCCTTCCCTCGGGAGTGGCCCCATGGGAAGGATTATTAGCGTTGCGTTCGTTAGCCTTATTTCGTTTTTCCTACGGTTGCCGTGCTTGAAATTTCCCATTTTCCGGTTGCCGCATTGAACTGGAAATCGTCCGGGTGCTGCTGGACCATCGCCCACGGAAAATCGCCGTGCATATAAAGCTGGTCCGGATTCGACCATCGCGGATCGCCCTGGAAATAAGGATGTGCTAGATTATACGGGTCGCCCGGTGCCGCTCCGGTTACGCCGCTGACTTCTGCGCCGGCCGAAGAAACGGGAACTCCATTGACCGTTCCCATCGTATCGGTCGAAACGCTCGTCGTGGTACGATGACGTTTTTTCATGTGCTGTGCATGTGCGGACGGCGCAAGGACGAATAAAGAAAGAATTACTGCAAAAGCAATCGAGATTTTCATATAGTCAAAAAAATTGTTAAACTAAAGAAAACCTTTACAAGGATGATGCCGAAGCAAGCTCGGCCATATCGGGCCGGCTGGTGCACATTATCTTTTCTTTTTTGCGATGGGCAGATTCTGTCGTTTCTTTAAGACCTTTGAAAACAGATCGCCTTTCTTTTGGATACGCACGGGCATGGTCCGGATGGTGAACTGTTCCAGTTGGAGCCGTTTCGTAATTTCCTTCCATTCGAGCGGTGCGCTCACCATGGCCTGCGGTTTTTCCCGGACCGAATACGCCGAGGCCAGGCTTTTCCCCTCGATATTCTGAAGATAATCGACGTAGACCTGTGTTTTTTTTCGTTCTCTTGTCATCCGTTCCACCGTCGCGTCTTGGGGATGACGCTGGGCGACTTCCGTCGCGAGCTTCTTCGCGAAGGGAACAATTTCCGAATACGTATAAACCGGCTTCACGGGGACGTAAATGTGTATGCCGGTCGAGCCAGACGTTTTGGGATAACCGGTGAGTCCGTTTTCTTCGAGAACTTTTTTTACTTCTAAGGCCACTTTTTTTACCTGCTCGAAACTTGCTTCGTCTCCCGGATCGAGATCGAATGCAAAGTAATCTGGCTTCGAGATGGATTGCACGCGGGAAAACCAGGGATTTTGGGTGATCGTCCCTAAATTGACGAGATAGAGGAGGGCCGGCAGATTATTCGCGATGGAATAGTTGACCTGTTTGCCATCGGAATCGATCCTGGAATAAATGTCGACGAAGTTCGGCGCGTCCTCCAGATTGTGCTGATAGAACATTTCGCCTTCGATACCATTCGGATAGCGCTTCAGGATGAGTGGGCGGTCCCGGAGGTAGGGAAGGAGGGTCTCCGATACCGTATAATAATATTTAAGGAGGTCGAACTTCGTGTATCCCTCGTCCGGCCAATAGATTTTATCGAGGTTCGAGAATTTCAGTTCGATCGTCGTTCGGCCGGACTTGAACTGCACTGTTTGATCGCCCCGCTGTCTGCCTGCCGCAAAAAACGCTTCGGCGTCGAGCTTTTGCCTTACTAATTTGCCCTTCATTGTATTTTGCTCTTTATCTCATTCTTTGGCTTTTGGATCCTATCTCACACCACATTTTCAACGGAAGGACAGTACTCGGTCGTGTTATGCGGTTGAAGGGAACACGCGGGAATGGATTTCACGTCGGCGCTTGCCGCTCCAGCCACCATGGATGCTGCTGATGATGCCTAAGAGCGCATAGGATATCCCAGACAGGAAGATCAATTCGATGGGAACGAACATGGCGAGCAGGAATGCAACGACCCCAACGGAACTAAATAACAGCATTTCCCGGCGCACATGGAGGGTGTCCCAGATTTCGAGTTCGGTGAGTTGCAACTTCGCACGAGAGCGGTAAGCATAATCGTACATCAACGCGAATACGATCATAACGGCGATATAACCGACGGCATAAATCTCGTACATCTCGCGTAGTTGTTCGAGGCTCCTGAAAATAGAGCGGGCTTCCTCCATCGAAACAATGCTGAGCCACCAGGAAAGAAAAACGAACTTGAGCGGATACGTATAAAAGAGGACAAGGAACAACAGGGCCATTGTGAGTACCGTCGATCGGAGGTCCTGCAAGTTATAGCGTCGGTAGAACTGATAATGGAGATACCAGACCGACATGAGTTGCATAAAGCACGCGGCAAAAGGAACGAAATCGCGAAGTTTGATCAGGAACTCGTCGAAATTGTGTGGAACTTCGCTTGAAACGATGAGGAGTGCGACCGAAAAGCCGAAGACCGCATCGCTGAGGCTTTCGACACGAGATATGTCGCTTCCTCGCCATCGGAATCCCGACTGTGCGCCCAATTTCTTTTTCGCGGCTGAACGACTAAACATACTCAAAAATACGAATTAGCTAGATCGAGGTAGCGTTGTGCTGCATGAACATGCAGATTTTCAGTAACTTTCCTTCAAAACGTCTTCTGCATTCTGTTCGATCGTTATTTCCTGTATTGATGAAAAATACACCAATCGAACGGAGCCCATAGAGCCGCTTTGAGACCTGCTACCTTCAAACCGGTATTGACCCAGGAATTGCACGTCTTAAAAATTGAATAGTAGCCCTTCGCTTCATAGAAAGCATCCGTGCCGCCATACGTTGCATTTGTCGGTATCAATTTTGGCAGCTTTGCAGAATCCAACTCGAACGACGAATCGATATATTGAATAAGGCGTTGGTATTGATCGTTACGAATATCGATTCGTATACAATCTTTATCTTCGAGTATCGTCCTATAAAAAGTTACATGCATTGCCGATCGGTCGAGCCCGAGACCCGCCTTCAATGCAGTCGAAAATTTGAGATCGCTCCACGTTGGCGTTTCTAAATAAAACGGTCGGTCGCCCCAACCGAAGGCTATATATCGTGCCGTGGTGTCGTTGTTTTTCGTATTCCGAAATGGGACGACGATATTCCAATCCCGGTACGGATTTTTTACTGGCACGATAAGATCGGTGTGCACGCCATTCGTCATAATATACATCGTTATTTCCGGTTTCCCACCTTCTTCGCCTCCAACTCCAAATCTCGAAAGTACCCAAGCAGTAGTGAAATAGATCGCGATTCCTGCGATCAGCACCAGTATGACGGCGATTACGACTCTGATTATTCGCCTCATAGCTTTGTCGACTTACGTGAAAAGGAACCGACGGTTACTCTTCTTCTGCGGTGCGTAATTTTTCCAGGACTGAAAAATCTTCCAGCGTCGTCGTATCGCCTTTGACGGCACCGGTGGAAGCGAGTTCCCTCAGCAGGCGGCGCATGATCTTTCCGGACCGTGTTTTCGGAAGCGAATCGGTGAAGCGGATATCGTCCGGCCGTGCGATGGAGCCGATGGCCAGCGCAACGTGCTCACGAAGTTTTTCTCGAAGCGCTTCGTCCGGTGGCCAGCCCTGCTTGAGCGTCACGAAAGCGACGAGCGCGGACCCTTTGATCTCGTCCGGGCGCCCGACGACCGCCGCTTCGGCCACGGCGGGATTGCCGACGAGTGCACTTTCGACTTCCATCGTGCCCAGGCGATGGCCGCTTACATTAATGACGTCGTCCACGCGGCCCATGATCCAAAAATAGCCGTTCTTGTCGCGACGCGCACCGTCGCCCGTAAAATAAATTCCGGGATATTCGGAGAAATACTGTTTATGGAACCGTTCCGGATCTTTGTAAATGCCGCGCAGCATGGAGGGCCACGGTTTCGTGATCACAAGATAGCCGCCTTCATTCGGATTGCAGAGAAAACCATCTTTGCGGACGACTTGCGGAGCCACGCCGAAAAAAGGGAGCGTCGCAGAGCCGGGTCGAGTCGGAACCGCACCGGGTAGGGGGGAGATCATGATCGCACCGGTTTCGGTTTGCCACCAGGTATCGACGATCGGGCATTTCCCCTTGCCGATCAGCGTGTGATACCACATCCAGGCTTCGGGATTGATCGGTTCCCCAACGGTTCCCAACAGCCGAAGCGAGGAAAGATCGTGCTTTTCAGGATGCTCGTTCCCCGCGCGGACAAAGGAGCGAATGGCGGTCGGGGCCGTGTAGAAGATTGAGACGCGGTGCCGTTCGATAATGTCCCAGAAGCGGTCTGGAGCAGGGAACATTGGCGCGCCCTCATACATCAGAACGGTCGCACCGCAGGAAAGTGGACCGTAAAGAATATAGCTGTGCCCTGTGACCCATCCAATATCAGCGGAGCACCAGTAGATATCCTCATCGCGAATGTCGAAAATATATTTCGTGGTCAGGTAGGTCCCGAGCAAGTATCCGGCCGTCGTGTGAACGATTCCCTTCGGTTTGCCCGTCGTCCCCGACGTGTAAAGAATGTAGAGCGGATGTTCGGAGTCGAGCGGGACCGCCGGGCAGTCGGCACTCGCATCCGCCATCGCGTCGTGCCACCAGACGTCGCGGCCGGGAACCATGTCGACCCCGTGCGCGGTCCGTTTTACAACGAGCACTTTTTCGACGGAGGGACAGCCGGAAACGGGCGTGCCACTACTCTCGGTGGAGAGCGCCTGGTCGACATTTTTTTTGAGCTCCACAATGTTACCTCGGCGCCAGCCTCCGTCGGCGGTAACGATGAGCCGGGCATCGCAATCGTTCACGCGATCGCGAATGGCTTCCGAAGAAAATCCGCCGAAAATAACGGTATGGGGAGCGCCGATGCGGGCGCAGGCGAGCACCGCAATGGCGAGTTCCGGCGTCATGCCCATATAGATCGCCACGCGATCGCCTGTTTTAATTCCCAGGGACCGTAGCACATTCGCGCACTTCGATACTTCGCGATGAAGTTGCTGATAGGTCAGCGTGCGCTGCTCAAACCCAAACGCTCCGGCGGGCTCGCCTTCCCAAATGAGCGCGGCCTTGTTTTTTCTTGCAGTCTCGAGGTGCCGATCGATACAATTGTAGGAGGCATTGATCTTGCCGCCTACGAACCACTGGGTTCCTTCGAAACTTCCTTTCTTTGCGGGGGGCTGAATCACTTTTCTCCAGGGCTTGAACCACGTAAGTTCTTCGGCCTGCTTTGCAAAAAATTTCTCGGGATCCTTAATACTTGCGCGGTAGAGCTTTTCATAGTCTGCCATCGAGCCGATGCGAGCACGCGAAGAGAATTGCTTGCTCGGCGCAAATCGCCGGTTTTCGGCCAAAATGGATTCGATGGAATCGTGAGCGGAGGCGGACGAAGAAGATTTTTTTGGAAGCGACGTTTTTCCCATGCTTCAAAATTACGAAAAGTGTCGCGATGCCAGCAATAATTTATTCCCGGACTGGTATTTATTAGAGGACGAGACGCATTTCATTGGTCGGCGAAAAGCCGAGCGATTCATAGAGCGGCCGCCCGAAACGGCTGGCATGCAGCGAAACGGCCGTAATCCCTTGGTCGCGTGTCCACTCGAGTACCGTTCCGACAAGTTTCCGGGAGAGCCCGCGTTTTCGATGTTCCGGAGCCGTATAAACATTGAGAAGATACGCACGTCGGCTGCCCTGATGCCCTGAAGGAAGGATGTGCGGGGGCCAATCGAGCAGCCACAAGCCGGCCCCGGCCGCGACCGAACCGTCATCGGCGATCACGAGCCATTCGAGATATTCTTTGGAACGAAGTTTTCGTTCGAGCCATGGCCGAAATGCATTCGCCATCGTTTCGAGAGGCTCCTCGGCGCATTCCCGTATCTCGCGCATCATCGCGCGGCGCTGCTCGACGATCGTTTCCAGATCGTTTATCGTGGCGAAGCGGATCGTATAGTCCAATTCGCGTGATCCGGTTCAGGCCAGTTTCGCGTTTAGTTCGATCTTTACGCCGGCGAGCGCGCGGGAAACAGGGCAGGCCGTTTTTGTCCCGTTGGCGATCTCCTGGAATTTTGCATCGTCGATTCCAGGAACTTTTGCATTCACGTCGAGCTGGATCGTTTCCACGGTCCATTTCCCGGAGCCATTATCGAATGTTGCTTTGGCAGAGGATGTGACCTGCTGCGGCTGAAAGCCGGCTTTCTCGAGATCGGCCGAGAGCGCCATCGAGAAGCACCCGGCGAGTGCACCGGCGAGCAGTTCCTCCGGGCTCGAGCCGGCACCACCCTCCATGCGAGAGTTAAAGGAAAAAGGGAAGTTTTTTTCGGAAAGGCGCATTTCGCCTTTGCCGCTTTTCAAGACGCCGTTCCACTCGGCCGTCGCACTGGAGCTTCGCATTGGGATATTGAAATTAAAGAGAAAAAGTTAAATCGCGTAAAAAATTTGAAGTTAAGTCTGCAAAAATACGAAAGGAACCGCAGGGGTCGTCGAATTACATTCCGGGGGCCGGAGAAGAAATATGGTGCCGCATTAGCTTGGCCTCCGCCACAAAGATCACATTCTCGGCAATGTTCGTCGCATGGTCGGCAAGCCGCTCGATATGCCGCAGCAGCGCCATGAGATGAGCGGCAGGTTCGATCATGACGGGATCGGACTTCATTTCATCGATGAGATTGTAGAAGATCTGCCTGTTCAGTTCATCCACTCGATCTTCTTTTTCGAAAACAGAGCGGGCTTCTTCGCTATCGGAATGAATAAAGGCATTGAGCACGCTCGTGAGCATTTCGCGTGCCGTGGCGATCATTTCGAAGGCACCGGAGCGCTCGATGAGGGAAGGGTAGTCCTGCAACGCTTCGACCCGTTCGGCTACATTGACAGCGATGTCCCCGATGCGTTCGAAATCGCTGTTCATTCGCATTGCTGCAAGCAATAGGCGAAGATCGACCGCGACCGGCTGCGTGAGGGCAAAAATCCGCTGGCACTGGCCGTCAATGGCCAGATCGAGTTCGTTCACCCGTTCTTCTCGATCGAGGACGAACTTTGCAAGCTCCAGGTTTCCTTCCTTCAGGGCGCGGATGGCTGTCTCGACCTGCTCGTCGATCAGCGATCCCATACGAATAAGCTGGGAGCGAAGCGTTTCCAGCTCGTCTTCAAAATGGCGGTGCACTCGGGCCAAGGAGAATTAAGTTAAGGGTGAAAAAAAGAAAATGGCAAGAAGATTTCCAGCGGCATGCTCAACCGAACCTTCCAGTAATATAATCTTCAGTCTGCTTTTTCTTCGGATTCGTGAAGATGTCGCGCGTGTCGCCGACCTCGATGAGTTCGCCCATATAAAAGAAGGCGGTCACATCGCTGACACGAGCCGCCTGCTGCATATTATGCGTCACGATGACGATCGTATAGCGGTTCTTGATCTGGAAAATCAGTTCTTCGATCTTGGCGGTGGAGATGGGGTCGAGGGCGCTGGCAGGCTCGTCCATGAGCAGGACTTCGGGATCGACCGCAAGGGCGCGAGCAATGCAAAGGCGCTGCTGCTGGCCGCCGGAAAGACCCAGCGCGCTATGGTGCAGTCGATCTTTCACTTCATCCCATAGTGCGGCTTGCACTAAACTTTTTTCGACGATCTCGTTTAAACGAGCCTTTTGTCTGGTTCCCAATATCTTCGGTCCGTATGCGACGTTCTCCCAGATCGATTTTGGGAACGGATTCGATTTTTGGAAGACCATCCCTACGCGCTTGCGCAGATCGACGACGTCCAACCCTTTTTGATAAATATCGATGCCGTCCATTTGAACCGATCCCGTGATCCGAACGCCGGCGATGAGGTCGTTCATGCGGTTGATCGTTCGGAGATAGGTCGATTTTCCACATCCCGATGGACCGATGAAAGCTGTCACTTCGTGCTCCGGAATATCGATAGAGATCGAACACAAAGCTTGCTTCTGACCGTAAAACAGATCGAGATTGCGCGTCGTGATCTTGTGGGACCGCTCGGCGGACCGTTCTCGGACCGACGCCGAGCGCACGTCCGGTGTTCTTTGGGCTACGCCTCTTCGTTCCTCGTAGCGCTGTTCAGCGACTTCCATGTTTGTTTGCTAATACCTCTTGCTTTCGTAACCAATATTCCTTGAAAATCGGCTCCGCATGCGGATAAAGCTTCAGTTATGTCTATATTACCAAATTGTTACCATAATTTTGCCACTGTGACTGGAGCGTTAAGAAATCGTAAAACCCTAAAAGTAAAGCACTTAGCGATACTTTGGCCTGTTAATGCGGTTCGATGAACCGAACGATTCTCATCGCCGATGACGAACAGGACATTCGCGATCTCCTGGCTTACAATCTTTCCCGTGAGGGCTTTGCCATTGAAACGGCTACGAACGGTAAAGAAGCTCTGCAGAAACTCGAACAAACGCCTGCTGCGCTCGTACTTTTGGACATAATGATGCCGGAAATGGACGGGTTCGAGACCTGCCGGGCCATTCGCTCGAATCCAAAAACGGCCAATATTCCCGTCCTTTTTCTTACGGCACGGGCGGCAGAAGTCGATCAGATCGTTTCGCTCGAATTAGGGGCCGACGATTATGTCCAAAAGCCGGTTTCGCCTCGAGTGCTTGTGGCGCGAGTGAAATCACTCTTACGGCGTTTTGACCGTTCGGAGCAAACGCCACAACCTCCGAAAGAAGAAAAGATCGTTTCTCCCGGCTTACGGATCGACCGTGCGTCGTATAAGGTGTACGTCGATGAGAAGGAGACTTTTTTCCCCAGAAAAGAGTTCGAACTACTCTACTTCCTTGCTGCGCATCCGGGCCGAATTTATAAAAGAGAGGCGCTTTTGGACGAAGTATGGGGGCATGACACGTTTGTCGTCGAGCGGACGGTCGATGTTCATATTTTCAAGGTCCGCGAAAAGCTGGGCGAGTACGGCAAGCGGATAGAAACCGTCAAGGGTGTGGGTTATCGTTACGTTGTAGAATAAAACTCTGTGCCATCGCTCCGGGTCCGCGCTGCGGCGTTTCCCATCGTTCTTGTCCTTATTGTCCTCATCATAGCCGATTTATCATTGTGCGCCGGCGATCCTTCGCTGGCGGCGGTCGTTATTCCGGTTTCGATTGCTATTCTCGTGATGCTATCGTTTACGAGCCTGTGGTATGCCGGCCGTCTCGTGCGCCCGATCAGCGAACTCATGCCAACGGTCGATGCGCAGGGGCGCCTCGAATTCCGAAGTACGCGCACGGAGTTAACGCCACCGGACGAGCTTCGCGCACTCGCGATTACGATCGCGCAGATCGGCGAAAAACAACACCGCGACGAACTCGCGCGCCAGAAGCTCGAACGTGTCCGTAGCGAATTTCTTGGGAATGTTTCCCACGAGCTCCGTACGCCCATCTTTGCTGTGCAGGGCTTTATTGAAACGCTGCTCGATGGTGCCATCGACGATCCGGCGGTCAATCGCGATTTTCTCGAACGGGCGAAAGGGCAGGCCGAGCGGCTGAATAATTTGCTCAACGACCTGATCGATATATCGAGGATCGAATCCGGCGAAATGCGCATGAGCTTTCGCATGTTCGACATTCAGCCGTTCCTTCGGGATTTTATCGCTGAAATGCAGCCCATGGCGCGCGCGCGGAATATCGAGCTCTATTTTACGGGCAACGTGCTTCCGCACCATGAGGTCAGCGTGTATGCCGACAAAGAGCGGATCAAACAAGTGTTGATAAACTTAGTCGATAATGCCATCAAGTACTCGGAACCGGGAACGGCCGTGAAAGTGGAGCTTCTGAACGGTGAACCGAGGGCACAGGAAGTGACCGTTCGTGTGATTGACAATGGCATTGGCATCGCGACCGAACATCTACCGCGACTCTTTGAACGGTTTTACCGTGTCGATAAAGGACGCGCTCGATCTACTCCGGGAGGGACGGGATTAGGCCTCGCGATCGTCAAACATATTACTGAAGCTCACCGTGGCAAGATCAGCGTGACGAGCGAGATCGGCAAAGGCAGCACGTTTCAGTTTACCTTGCAAAAGGAGCCGTTTTAATCGCAACCATGTTGCCAGTGCTCTATGGCAAAAAAAACATTCTCGCCGCCGGACGAGCCGGCGCCCGTTTTCGACGGTTTTTCGAAAGAGACCTTCGCATTCCTTCACGGGCTGAAAAAGAACAATAATAAAGGGTGGTTCGAAGCACATCGCGAGGATTATGAGCAACATCTTCGGCGCCCGTCACAGGCATTGGCTGCCGCTATGGGGCAGTATTTTCGCGAGCACAAGATTCCTGCGATTGGCAACCCCAAGACGTCCATTTTTCGCATCTATCGCGACATTCGTTTTAGCAAGGACAAATCGCCATACAAAACGCATATTGGGCTTTCGTTTCCTCTCGAGGGTACAAAGAAGGAAGAGTGGTGCGGATATTATCTCGGGCTCGAACCGGCAAAGACCGGACGCGGCCTCCAGGTATTCGCAGGAGGCGGAATTTATATGCCGATGCCGCCACACTTAAAGCGCATCCGAGCGGAAATTGCTCGTCATCATAAGGAACTGGATAAAATTCTTAAATCGCCGGCGTTCAAGAAATTATACCCCAAAGGGATGGATGGGGAATCGCTCAAGCGTATTCCGCAGGGCTATGATGAAGAGCACCCAGCTGCGGCTTACCTTAAAATGAAAAGTTTTCTCTTTAGCTGCGATATTTCGGATAAAGATCTGCTCAGGGAGGACCTTCCGATTACACTTGGAGAGAAATTCAAGGTCGCTTTACCGCTCGTTCTCTTTCTTGGACGTGCCTGACCGGAGGAAATAGCTTATGTTAGCGTCGTTTCAGGGAACATAAGCTCCTTACAAAGTTTTACGGCACAGGCATTTTAGGAAGGCCGGGCGTCGCCGCGGCTGAATTCTAATTTTATAGAGCTTTTACCGATTTTCATACGTGAAAAAGAATCGCGCCAAAATTGTAATCATTCTGCTCTTCATTGTCGGAGCAGTTTATGCGCTATACCCCACTTACCGTTCACAGGAGCTTAAAAGCCAGGAGGACAGCTTTGGGCATAGCTCGCAGGATTCCATTAAAAAAGTCGCATGGGAAAATGCCAATGGGCAGGACCTGAAAGATGCCAACGCCAAGGCGATCAAGCTCGGACTGGACCTCCGCGGTGGCATTTACGTCACCGAGGAAGTCGATGTCCTTAAATTTATCGATGAACAGGCCCTCCAGAAGGACGATATCTTCGAGCAAGTCATGGCCGCGACCGAAAAGGACGAAGCCACAAGCGATAACCCGGTCGTTCCGATGTTCATTAAGCATTTCAATGATATCGCTCGGCCGAAAGGCAAGACGCTCGCCAACTATTTTTACTTTAGCGATGCCGGTGCCGGCAGCGATGACCAAATCCAGGCGGCACTCCAAAAAGGCGCGGATGAAGCCGTCGATCGTGCGATCGAAATTACTCGAAATCGAATCGACCAATTCGGACTTACAGAACCGACGATCCAAAAGGAAGGAACGCGTCGTATTATCATCGAGCTTCCGGGCGTCGGCGATCCGACACAGGTCCATCAGCTATTACAGGGGACCGCGCAGCTTGAATTCCGCCTGCTGAAGGACCCGCAGATCGTCCAGCGGGTAATCGATCGGATCGACCAGCATTTGCGCGGCGACACAACGCTCGCAAAGATGGAAAACGCCGATACCGCAAAGGCCGATACTTCAAAGAAGATCGCCGCGGTCGATTCTACGAAAGTCGATACTTCCGCCAGGGCCGCTGCTGTCAAAAAAGATACCTCCAATAAGTCGACCGCCGTTCTCACTCCCGAAGATTCCGAACGGCGCGCCGATTCAATCGCGGAAATCGGGATGTCGAAAGAGCAAAAATTTGCTCACTTTACCAAGACTCACCCGTTCAGCGCGATCCTCGCAAAAGGGGCGACACAGCGTGGCGATATTTATGTCACCGAACAGGACCGTCAGCTTATCAAGAGCATTCTCGATCGCCCGGACGTTCGTCCGATCTATCAGGACGAGGTCGCGTTCATGTTCAGTCGGGCGATTCCGGAGCAAAACCAGAATATTTATCAGCTCTATTTTCTGAACAGCCAACCGGAACTCACCGGAAAAGTGATCACCGACGCTCGTTCGGATATCGATCCCCAGACCGGAAAGCCGGAAGTCACGATGCAAATGGATGACGATGGCACGCGTGTCTGGCGGCGTGTTACCAAAGCGAATATCGGCAAGCAGGTCGCGATCGTACTCGATAGCGTCATCTATTCTGCGCCGACCGTGAACAGCGAAATCCCGAATGGGAACTCACAGATCACAGGGACCGGCGACATGACCGAGGCGAACTTGTTGAAGATCGTCCTCAAGGCAGGAGCGCTGCCTGCCCCCGTAAGGATCATCCAGGAATCGGTCGTTGGACCCTCGCTCGGAGCCGATTCGATCGCGAAAGGAACTTCATCCATCATCTGGAGCCTCGTTGTCGTGCTGCTCTTTATGTTTATGTACTATGTGACGGGTGGAGCAGTGGCCGACTTTGCGGTTATTATCAATATGCTCTTTCTTGCCGCCGTGCTCGCGACGTTTGGTGCGACGCTCACGCTTCCCGGCATGGCCGGAGCTGTGCTGACGGTCGGTATTGCTGTCGATGCAAACGTGCTGATCTACGAGCGTATCCGTGAAGAATTATCGCTCGGTAAATCGCTGAAGCTCGCAATTGACGATGGTTACCGGCGAGCATTCCCACCGATCTTCGACGGTCACTTGACCGCATTCTTCTCGGGCGTGATCTTATATGCATTCGGAACCGGAACGGTGCAGGGTTTTGCAGTCACGCTGATGATCGGTGTGGCCGCATCGCTTTTTACCGCGATCGTGATCACGCGCGTGATCTTCGACATTCTGCTCGAGCGCAGCCCGCAGATCATTAAGTTTGGATAAGGTAACGGACGCATGGCAATGCGTCCAATCGCCGATGATGCACAAAGAAATTTCGGTTCTTAATACAATTTTATAAAGTGGGCGCCATGCGCGTCCCTCGAGACTATGCATTTTTTTCGTAAGACTTCAATAGATTTTATCGGCAAGCGCCGGATGTGGTACTTCGTCTCGCTGTTTGTGACGATGGCGGGTATCGTATGGGCCCTTTTTCGTGGCGTCGAGTACGGTATTGACTTCGCCGGCGGCACGGAAGTACAGCTTCAGTTCCAAAAGAATGTTGGCATCGAGGACGTTCGCGGAGCGCTCGACAAAGCGGGGATCCGCGGAGCCGAAGTAAAGTACTACGGTGCAGACGAGTCCGGTGTGCTCATTCGTGTGCGCGAGGGTGCACAGGGAGCGCAAGCCGGGACGCAGGCAACGCAAAAGGTTATGACGGCCGTTGCACAAGGGTTTCCCAGCAACAAGGCCCAACTCCTGCAGGAACAGCACATTGGCCCAAAAATAGGCGCGGAATTAAGGGCGAAAGCCATCTGGGCTGTCCTATTTACGTGTATTGTCATCCTCGTTTATCTTGCCTTCCGGTTCCGCTTTGTCTATGGACTCGGTGCTGTCATTGCCATTATTCACGATGTGCTTGTTGCATTTGCATTTGCGGTGATTTGTAATGGGCTCGATCCGTCGCTCAATCTCGAAATGAATTCGACGCTGCTCGCCGCCTTTCTTACCATCGTCGGATTTTCGGTCAACGATACCGTTATCATTTTCGACCGTATTCGTGAAGACCAACGGAAATACAAAGGGCAGACACTTAAAGAAATTATGAACCGTGCGATCAACGAAACGTTGCCTCGAACGGTCATTACTTCTGGAACCGTATTTCTCACACTTCTCGTGCTCTTTATTTGGGGCGGAGAAGTGCTCCGCGGATTTGCCTTCACGATGCTCATTGGCGTCATCACAGGAACGTATTCTTCGATCTTCGTCGCTTCGGCCATCGCCTTCGATTGGCTGGAGCGCGATAAATCGAAAACGTCGCGTGTGACCGTTGGTCCGCGCAAGCAGGCACCAGCCAAGCGCGTTGCTGCGACGGTATAAGCGGTGGTGTCCATTCTTTCGGGAATGACACCTGGTGCCCGCCGCGTTTTTTAGAAAAACGGATTATGACCTCCACCTTTCAGCCTACGGGCGCCGATCTTCAAATCTCGCTCTCGGGCGATCTTACGGGCGGTGCCGATGCGATGAAATTCGCGGTAGAACTGCGTGACGAGCTCGCGAAAAGCCGGTTCGAACGTGTCGAGATCGACGCTTCGGACGTCGGATTTGTCAACAGTTCCGGCCTTGGAATGCTGCTTGCCGCCCGTCAGGCGGCACTCGAGCACGGTGCGGAATTCCGCTTAAATGCTCCCGGAAACCAACTTCAGCACTTGCTTGAGATTACGAAGCTCACCGAAATTTTGGGAGCGGTGTAACTTTCCCATGTCCTCAGGTGTCGTCGTTTTCGGTGAAGCAAAAGAGCAACTTTTTCTTCATTTAAGGGTTATCACTGAACGCTAAAAAATGGGGTCTGGCAGGTTTCAGGCCGCCACACGCGAATAACCGGTTTTTCAACTCAATTTCGAACACATGAAACGTATTGGTACGGCATTATTTTCTTTCATAATACTCTCGATTTTTGCCTTTCACTCCGAGGCGCAAACGCTTGCAAAACATTCGAACCCTGTAGCACCTTCGAAGACAAACATTAGCGTCGCGGGTCCTTTTCAAGCGGGAGTTCCATCGGGACCAGAAAGCTATTCGTCCGAGAGTCCTCTGGCAACGAAAACGGATACCGTTTCTTATTTTCAGGATACGACGGGTGGTAACTGGTGGGGATATGTTCCGATTCTCGATCAAGCGTCCGGAGATTCGCTCGGTTATTACGGCGTAAACACGGATGGAACTCTTTATTTCCAGAACGAAGATACGATTGGCGGAACGGAATTTAAGTACATTAACTCTTCTGGCGTTACGATCGATACGACTCCGTTCGACACGATGTATTATCGCATGATGGCGTTGCGCGTTTCCACCCCAACCGACCTGAAGGGCACGATCAAGCTGGTCGGTGCATCCCTGACCTTCCTTCCCATTTCCTTCCATGCGGCGGACCATATTGAGGTTTGGGTCGTTCCGATGCAGGATGTACCATTCCTGGATGGCAATACCTATCCCATCCCGAATATTTTTGCCACGAACGCCTTGATAAAAACTTCGATCCCTTCCGATTCGATCGTTGCGGGACAAATCAATACGGTTTATATTCCTATCAACAAAACTCTGACTTCAGCCGTTAAGACCCAACTCGGAATTTGCCTTTTCGTCGATGGCCCATCATTCCAGACCGATACGGTGGCTTATATCATGGATCAGAATCTTCAATCGGCGGCAACGAATATTTCGATCGACACCGATGGTTCTCTTGGCGTAACAGGAGAATCGATGAGGACCTATAAGCTTAGCCTCGATGGCGGCCATATGATGATTGAAGGACAATCAAATTATGTTGGCGGCGGCGGGGGATTTTTTGTCAACTTTGGCCAAATCGATCCGACCTCCGGACAGCAAACAGGTTCGGCATTCGATGGAAACCTCGTGTTAAATGCGTATTATTCCGGGACCGCGGCCGCGGTAAACGAGAATGGTACGGTTCCAAACGAACTCGAAGGGAATTATCCCAACCCTGTAAGCACGACGTCCGAGATCCGTTACCATCTTGCTCAGAGTGGGCCGGTTTCGATCCAGGTCTTTAACCAGCTTGGCGAAGTTGTGGGAACCGTTGTAAATGGCATTCAGGGCGCCGGAGAACATACCGCCACCTTTAATGCAGGCATGCTTACGAACGGCATGTATTATTATAAACTGCAGTCTGGCGATTTCACTTCTACACGCACGATGGTTATCAGCCGATAAGAACTTTTTAGCAGAATCTGTGCTCGATCCCCTCGAAACGAGGGGATTGTTTTTTTAAAGCATTGCGGCTGCGAGCGTGAGAACACTGATCGACTTCGGTCTTGCGTCGTGTAACGTTTCCGCTACACTCGAAAGCGTCGCTCCGGTTGTCATGACATCGTCCACCAGAAGAACATGTTTACCGGTAACTCGGGCGGAATCTCGTGTGAGTGCAAAAGCGCCGCGCACATTTTCGATACGTTCGGTTATCGAAAGACTGGTTTGTGAAGGCGTAGGACGAATCCGCTTTACTGCAGGCACGACGTTCGCGGCCACAGATCGCGCTACACCGTGTGCTAATGCTTCGGCCTGATTATAACCACGTTCGGCAAGCCGAGTCCGATGAAGCGGCACGGGAACGATCATTTCCGCAGGCTGTGGGACGAGCGTCGCGATGGAACGGCCAAAATATTTGGCAAGTCTCGGCATCCCCGAATATTTCATCGCATGAACGAGCGATTGCACGGGTGATTCTGCAAGGAATGTGTAGGCTGCCCGAGTGTGCCGAAGCGCTATACCAGAAGCGACTCGATAAAATTGATCTCGGACGTCGCGTTCCTCGGGTTCGTCGGCACTTTCCAAAATTCGGTAACACACCGGACAGAGATAGCGATGCACCCACTCCTTGCCGCCGGTTTCCGACCGCACCGTTGCTCGATCGCAATGCAGGCAGCGCTCCGGAAGGAATACGCCAAGCATCTTACTCTCCGATCGGGACCGATTTGGTCGAGGCCAGGACCTTTTCGAGCGCCTGAACTTCGTCCCGGATATCGGCAGCTTTTTCGAAGTCCATCTCTTTTGCGGCCACTTTCATTTCGAGCTTCATTTGCTCGATCAGTTCCGAAAGCTGGGCCGGCGAAAGATGCTTGAGCACCGCCTTCGGCGTAAGGTGCTTTCGTTCTCGCTTTTCTTCCACTTCCCGTTTCTGGGCTTCGTGTTTTTTCGAAACATCGGCGATCGAAGTCGATTGTAAAATCTCTTCGACCGATTTCTTGATCGTCCGTGGGACAATTCCATGTGCTTCGTTATAGGCGTGCTGAATTTCTCGGCGACGTTCCGTTTCGTCGATCACGGCCCGCATCGATTCCGTTATCCTGTCGGCATAGAAGAGAACGAGGCCTTCCGCGTTGCGCGCGGTGCGTCCGGCCGTCTGCATGAGCGATCGTTCGCTGCGTAAAAATCCTTCCTTATCGGCATCGAGAATGGCGATAAGCGAAACTTCCGGCAAATCGAGTCCTTCGCGTAAAAGGTTTACCCCAACGAGCACATCGAACTCTGCCGTCCGAAGATCGCGCAGAATCTCGACGCGCTCCAGAGCATCGATATCGCTGTGTAAATAACGAATACGCACCCCGACGTTCGTATAATAATCGGTGAGATCTTCCGCCATGCGCTTCGTGAGTGTTGTAACCAGTACGCGCTCTCCGATGCTTGCTCGTTTGCGAATCTCCGCGAGTAGATCATCGATCTGGTTTTTCACAGGCCGTACTTCGATGCGCGGATCGAGAAGGCCCGTCGGTCGAATGATCTGTTCGACGATCACGCCTTTCGATTCTTCGAACTCGAATTGGGCCGGAGTTGCGCTAACATAGACCACCTGGTCGACCATGGACTGGAACTCGCCGAAATTAAGTGGGCGGTTATCGAGCGCGCTGGGCAGCCGAAAACCATGCGCTACGAGCGTTTCTTTTCGGGCCCGGTCGCCCGCATACATCCCGCGTATTTGAGGAATAGACTGGTGCGATTCGTCGATGATCGTAAGAAAATGTTCGGGAAAATAATCGAGGAGCGTGCTCGGTCGCTCACCGGCCTTGCGTGCTGCCAGGTGCCGCGAATAGTTCTCGACTCCGGAACAGTACCCGAGTTCTCTCAGCATTTCAAGATCGAACCGTGTCCGTTGTTCGAGCCGTTGGGCTTCGAGCAATTTACCCTGCTTGCGAAAGATCTGAAGTTGTTCTTCCAATTCCTGTTCGATCGCAAGGATCGCGCGTTCCAGTTCCGGTGCGCTTGTTACGAAATGCTTCGCTGGATAGATCGTGGCGCGGCTAACAGAACCTAAAATTTTTCCATCGATACGGTTAATTTGCGAAATACGCTCGATCGTATCCCCAAAAAATTCGATGCGATACCCTTCTTCGTCCTCGTATGCCGGAATAACATCGACGACGTCTCCACGGACGCGAAACGTTCCGCGCTGGAATTCTATATCGTTCCGGGAGTAATGGATCTCCGAAAGTGCTCGTAAAAGGTCGTTCCGTTTGACTTCCTGACCGACGTTGACGCGCAGCATCTGCCGAGCATACTCGTCCGGGGAGCCGATGCCATAAATGCAGCTTACCGATGCGACGATAATAACGTCGTTCCGACCATCCAGCAGCGCACTCGTGGCTTTCAGCCGCAGCCGGTCGATCTCATCGTTGACGGCAAAATCTTTTTCAATATAAGTATCGGTCGTTGGGATGTAAGCTTCGGGCTGATAATAATCGTAATAGGAAATAAAAAACTCGACCGCATTATTTGGAAAAAATTGCTTGAACTCGCCGAAAAGCTGAGCGGCAAGCGTTTTATTGTGGCTGATCACAAGCGTAGGCCGGCCGATGGATGCAATGACGTTCGACATGGTGAACGTTTTGCCAGATCCGGTCACGCCAAGCAGTATCTGCGCGCGATCGCCCCTATTAATGCCTTCGATAAGCTGTGCGATCGCTTCGGGCTGATCGCCCGCAGGTTTGTAATCCGATACGAGTTGAAATGACAATTAAAAATATCCTTAATATTAACCGTGCATTACGGCGTCGTTTTGCAGTTGCTCCACGATCCGCGCTTCTACGATTTCCAATTCATGTAACCGTTTTGAAACTTCGTCCGAAGCGAAATAGAGCCGTGCAAGCGAAAGAAAAGTAGTTCGGTGCCGTGCTTCGCTTTCCAGCAGGGAGTGATAAAACAGGCGAAGGTCTTCGTCCGGCACCGCTTCGGAAAGCAGACGAAATCGCTCGCAGGAACGAGCTTCGATAAGAGAAGAAACGATGAGCGTGTCAAGTAACCGGCGGGGTTCCTGCCGGCGAACGTGTTCATGCAGCTGTTGCGCATATCGGTCTCCGGGATCGCGAGTGAGTTCAATATTTCGCTCCTGCATCTTGGATAAGACCATTCGGAAATGGCCCATCTCTTCTTCTGCCAGCTCGGCCATACGCTCGACGAGTTTCGATTTTTCGGGATAGCGATTGAGCAGAGAGATTGCCATCGTCGCTGCCTTCTTTTCACAATGCGCGTGATCGCGGAGCACCGAGGCAGTGTCGCTCACTGCCGCACGAGTCCATTTCTCGGAAGTCGAATTCTGAAGGCCCAGCATTGCGTAGCCAAAATTCGCAGAAAATTAAATCCGTTCCTCGAATTATTGGACAAGAGTTGAATAAGAATTGTTACGTCGCGCTCAATGCACCTTACACTTGGCGCTTTAGATGGGATTCTGTTCGCAGGCGCAGTCCTGGCGGGATTTCTCGGATCTCTCACCGGGCTGGGCGGCGGGATCGTGATCGTTCCATTGCTTACCCTTGGATTCGGCGTCGATCTTCGCTATGCCATTGGGACTTCGCTGATCACGGTGATCGCAACATCCTCCGGTGCTGCTTCTGCCTACGTACGAGAAGGGTATTCGAACATACGGATCGGAATGTTCCTCGAGATCGCGACGACAATCGGTGCGTTGGTCGGAGCCTTTTTAGGCGGTATTCTTTCCCCCGGTATTATTGCGATCGTATTCGGCCTCGCACTGATGTATTCCGCATGGATGTCGAGTCGGCCGCGGGCGGAACATGCCCCGGAACATACCTCCGACCCGATCGCGCGAAAACTTAAGCTGCCTTCGGAGTATCCGGTAAACGGCGAAATGGTGAAGTATGGAGTACAGAACGTGAGCGCGGGGTTTGGGCTGATGGGACTGGCGGGAATTCTTTCCGGCCTGCTTGGGATCGGCTCCGGGGCCATGAAAGTCCTTGCGATGGACCATGCCATGAAGCTCCCGTTCAAAGTTTCGACGACGACCAGCAATTTCATGATCGGCGTGACTGCGGCAGCCAGTGCCGGAATCTATTTGAGCCGTGGATATATCGATCCCGTGCTCGCCATGCCGGTTGTCCTCGGCGTTCTGCTCGGTTCGCTGGCCGGGGCGAAAGTGCTGGGCCGTTCGCAGCCCAAAACGCTGCGGCTTATTTTCAGTATTGTGATTTTTGTACTTGCAATAGAAATGATCTATAATGGCGCCACGGGGAATATCTGAAGCCGAGGAAGCTCGCGAATATCACAAGATCGAGCTCTTCATTGGGAACTTGCTTCGGGGCTGCGTTATCGCGACGGTCATCGTCGTGATCTTCGGGGCGGTCCTTTTTATACCATCGGCGTATTCCGTGCATCCCGCCTATCACACGTTCCGGGGCGAGCCCGCTGCATTTCGTTCGGTGGGCGGTGTTTTAGCGCTTGCTTTTACCGGAGATGCCAAGGCCATCATCGAAGCCGGCATGCTGCTGTTGATCCTTACTCCTATTTTGCGAGTGGCGGTCTCCGTCTTCGCGTTTCTGTATGAGAAAGATTACCTGTATGTCGTTCTTACGCTTATCGTTTTGGGATTACTCTTATTTTCCCTCAGCGGGGGCGCGTAAGCCTTATTTCGCCGACATTGTTTCTATTCGTATCAACGCACGGTTGTATTCAGCAACGAGTGTGCCCATCGTTTCCTCGACGGAACGAATTTCTTTGATCAAGCCCGAGGATTGACCCATTTCGAGTTCACCTTCCTCTACGTTTCCTTCGAAGATACCCTGCATTTCTCGTTTATGGCCCAGGAGCAAGCGTTCTTCCTCTTTCGTTGCTCCCGCTTGCTGGGCCTCGAAGGCCGATAACGCAAAACGATTTTTCTTTAGCCGGACCGGAGCTACCTTTTTTAATACGAGCACGGTTGCCGCATCATCGGCATCCACGACGGCTTGCTTGTAGGCCTCATGGGAACTTGACTCGACCGTCGCGGCGAACCGCGTTCCGATCTGGACGGCCTGGGCTCCCAGGGCCAGACATGCCAGGATCTGGCGACCGTCTGCAATTCCACCCGCTGCAATGACGGGAATGTTCACCGCATCGACGACCTGCGGAACAAGACAAAGCGTCGTGATCTCATCGATGCCATTATGTCCACCGGCCTCGAACCCTTCGGCGACCACCGCATCGCAGCCCGCTTGCGCTGCTTTGAGCGCATGCTTTACACTCGCGATCACATGAGCAACGAATGCGCCGCGTTCTTTAAGGCGACCGGTCTGTGCTTGTGGGTTCCCAGCGCTTGTGAAGAAGATACGGATGCCTTCCTCGAGAGACGTTTGAATGAGTGCATCGACATCGCCACGCAGGAGTGGAATGTTGACTCCTATCTGCGCGGCAACCTCCGTCGCATGGGCCTTTCGGATATGCTCTCGTAAAAGTTCCGGTTTCATCGAGCCCGCGCCGATGAGGCCCAGGGCACCTGCCCGCGCCGCTGCGACCGCGAGTTTCCATCCCGACGTCCAGACCATGCCGGCCTGGACGATTGGATACCGAAGGCCCAGGCGTCGAGAGAGTTCTGTCTGCAAACCTATGATTTCTTTTCTGGATAAAGAACAACTTGCACGTAGTTCGCCGGATCGAAATATTCCTTTGCCGTTTCGAAAACGCTTTGCGGCGTGATCCCCTGGATCAATGTTCCTCGGTCCGCGATCGCCGCAGGATCGAGACCGTTCCAAAACGCGTCTTGCAGTTCCTGCATCCAGTATTTATTCTCTTTAAGGTTCACCTGCAATTCGTTCGCAAGAATATTATGGACACGATCGATATAGGTTTGCTCCATGGGTTGTGAAGTGAGCGTATCGAGTTGGCGTCGGACCTCTGCGACGAGTTCATCGACGCGTGCCGGACTGCAGCCAAAGTTTATCGTGATCTCGTACTCGTCGTGCGGGTATTTCGTGAATGTTGGCTGGACTCGCACGTAGTATACACCGCTCTTATCTTCGCGGATGTCTTCTCGCAATTTGATACCAAACGCTTGTGCCATCGCCGAAAGGCGGAAGCGGTCCTCGCGACTAAACTTTTTATGACCGGTATATATCATTGAGACAATACTCTTCGGTTCGCTGCCGCTATAGACATTCTTTACGACAATGCCTTTTGGTGGCTGAATGCCGACGTCACGCCAGGCTACATGATTTTCTGAAGAGGGAAGCGATGCAAGATACTGCTCGACCAGCGGCCGGATCGTCTTGAGGTCGATATTGCCAACAAAGAAGAACGTAAATCCGCTGGCATCGCTAAAGAGCTCTTTATAATATTCATAGGCTTTTGGCGAATTCACTTCGCTCATCGTTTCGGCAGTTTCGGGTTGTTCACGAATATGGTGCTGTGCCATCGTGACCTGCAGCGAATCGTAATACGTCACTTCCGGCATCTTGTGCATGTTCTGCAGCACCGCCTTCTGGCGTTCCACGAAGGCCGCAGCCGCGACGGAATCGTAGCGTGGCTGGGTCATATAGAGGTGCGAAAGCTGAAAAAGCGAAACAAGGTCTTTTTTCGTCGAATGTCCATCGAGTCCTTGTTGCAGCGAATAAATAAAAGGCGTAACCTCGACCTCCTTACCTGCGAGCATCTTTTTCAGTGTCGTTTTGTCGAAATCTCCGATGCCGGAATTTTCGACGACATTATCACCTACTTCCGCAGAACGAAATTCTGCGTCCGGAGCAATGGAACTTCCGCCCGGAGCGGTGGCGTGAAACAAGATTTCATCGTCCTTGAAGTCGGTAGGCTTAAGGACGACGCGAGCGCCATTTGAAAGTGTCCAGATCGTAACGCCGATCGAGGGAATGGTTTGTTCGTTTACGATCGTACCCGCTTTGGGCGTCTTTGCAAGAAGTGGTTCGTTCGAAGTCTTATCGTTGTATGCAGCAAAGTGTTCATGCTGCGCTTTATCGAGCAACCCAAGAAGTTCCTCTTTCGAGGGTGGCGTGAACCCGCTCGTTTCGGGACCTTCAAATGTCATGACCGGGCTGGCATGGTCGAGAAGCTTAGGTGTAAGAGCATTCACTTCATCGAGCGAAATGCTATTCAGGTATTGCTTATAGAGATCGTATTCGTAATCGATACCCGGAGAAGGCTCATTGTCGGTAAAATTGCTGATATACTCGCGGACAAAATCAGCCGATTTTGTTTTCGATCGTTCCTGCCACTGCCGTTCGACCTTGCTCATCAGTGTTTTCTTCGCTCGCTCGAGTTCTCCAGGCCCAAAGCCACCCTGCCGAGCGCGATAGACTTCGCCCAGGAGCGCGGAAATTCCTGCATCGACGGAATCCTGGCGCAGCAAGGCGAACATGGTGAATGCACGCTGACGCCCTAAAAAGTTACCGTCCTGCGCACCGGCATAGGCAAACGGCGCTTCGCCTTTTTGGATCGCTTCCTCGATGCGCGCATTCAGCATCTCATTATATAGTGCAATCATCATGTGGGTCCGGTAATCACCGACCGTGACCTCATCCTGGGCCGGCCGTTCGAACAGCATCGAAAAGATCGTTTGGGGCATTTCCTTGTCGACATTGGTCGCAACAAAGGTCTCCGCATGAGATGGAATCGGGAACTGTGTCCTTGGCCGCTCATTCGGAGGGTTTGTAAGCGGTGTAAAAAGTGCCTTCACCTTTTCTTCCATTTGAGCGGCATCGAAATCGCCGACGACGATCACGGCCATGAGGTCCGGGCGGTACCAGTCGTGGTAGAACCGCATGATCGTTGAACGATGGGCGGTATCGATAATGGGCTTTAAGCCGATTGGATTTCGTTTGGCGTATTCGGACCCTGCAAAAATGACGGGGGCTTGCTTATTATAGATCCGCTCGAAAGCGCCACGGCCAAGCCGCCATTCTTCGCCAACAACCCCACGCTCTTTCTGCACCTCGATCGAGTCGAACGTGACGTTATGCGCCCATTCGGCCAGAATGTCAAGGCCGCTATCCAGGACCGCACCCTGATCGGTCGGCAATGTTTCCTTATAGATCGTTTCGTCGAAGGAGGTCGAAGCATTCAGGTCCGCACCAAAACGGGCCCCATGTTCCTCCAGGAACGATTCCAGCGTGTTGTGGGGATACTTAATGGTTCCATTGAAGCACATGTGCTCGTTCAAATGAGCGAGGCCTTGCTGGTCGTCATCTTCCAACACCGAACCGGCATGGACCACGAGCCTTAGTTCGGCGCGATGCTCCGGTTTGCCATTATGGCGAATGTAGTACTTGAGGCCGTTTGGCAAAGTACCCGTTCGGACCTGTGGATCGAAAGGCAGCGACGTCGATAAATTTGTCGATGTCGACTGGCCGTTCGATACGAGCGGAAAAAGAATAAAAAAAAGCGCAACAAGAAGGGGCCGTGGTGACTTCATATCAATAGGGGATTAAATGAATTATCCCTACAAATATAGGACATCAGCCCGTTCCACGTGTGAGACGCGCCGCAAATTAATATTTTGCACGAAGCGCCTCAGACAAGGCTTCGAGCCGATCCTGCAGCCGCCGGTCGGCCACCTGAAACGGCTCTCGCAGCGGATCGACTCGGCGGAACGTGATTTCACCGATCGTTGCCGTGCGAAAGTCCTGACCGGGTCTTGATGAATATTGGCGTCCGAACCCGATAGCGATCTCTGCAATATCGTGTTGAGGACTGCTAATTTTTGCGGAAGCCGTGAGTGCGGCGTCGCTCAAAAACTCGCCTGTGAAAGCATTCTCGATCGTGGTTGTTTGCATAACAGTACTTTGCTTTTTAATAAAAAGATCTCTTTCCAGCGTGCAAAGGCAGGCTGGGTCTTATAAACAAATCGCGTGAACGCTTACTGAAATTTTAGCTGAAAAACGCCCGGCCGTTTTTCGTCGAGCGAGCGAATAACGCTCGTGACTTTACCCAGAATCTGAAAATCGATGTCTGCGGTGATCGGGATTGGTTTGAAGCGGTCGTTGGCAGGTTCAAGGAAGGTCCCTTTTTTCGTTTGGCGAAATGTCTTCACGGTCGCCGAGTCGTCAAGGCGAGCCACGATAATTTCACCGTCATTGGCCGTCGGCTGCTGCCTGACGATAACGAGATCGCCATCCATAATACCCTTGTTCTTCATACTTTCACCTTGTACGCGAAGTCCGAAGGTCTTCCGCGAAAGGTCCATGGGCTTGAAGGAAAGCCAGCCTTCGACGTTTTCAATCGCGAGGATCGGCTCTCCCGCCGTGACTCGCCCAATAACGGGTATCGCGTTTGTATGACGCGTGCCCCCGATATTGACAGATGGTCGAGCGACCATAATTGCCCGTGAAAGCCCAGGGCCACCGCGCACCAAAAAGCCTTTTTTAAGCAGGGCGTCCAGGTGCTTGCGGACGCCGAACGTCGAATTAACGCCGAGAAAATCGGTAATTTCGGAAATCGACGGTGGATAGCCGGAGATTTCCAAGTATTCTTCAATATAGTCAAGGACACGACGCTGCTGCCTCGGTAGAGCGTCACGATCGAGTATGGCGGCCATGATGTTCCTTTCAAAAAAGAAATTTATCTTCGATGAACCGTGCCATTTTAATCGAATCATGGCACTTCTCCAATTGTGCTGTTTACAACACTTGCTGGATGTAGCAGGTGCCCATCAAAGCATGGGCAATATACGAAACGAAAATCCGGATGTCAAGAGATTTTTAAAAAAAATTCGAAAAAATGCAAGGAAAGAATCTGAAAATTCGTTAAAATGCCAAGAAATACGTTCACTCGTTCTATGATTTCCTGTATGAAGTCCTGTTTTTTCGCGGTGCTCGTTTATACCGCCATTCTTTATCACCCTCACAATGTGAAGGCCCAGGAAGTCGCTGGAAGTTGGGCCCATTTCTCGGCAAAAGGGTTTACACCGCGCGGTGCCTTTACGACGTGTGAAGTGGGAGGCAAAATTTACGTCATCGGCGGCTTCACAGGCACTTCTTATATCACAACAATCCAGGTGTACGACCCGGCGACCGATACGTGGGACTCCATCGTGGCCAGCGGAAGCTACCGGCCACGGCGAGGACTTTGTTCGGTTGTGGTTGGTGGGAAAATTTACACATTCGGCGGTGTCGATACGACGGCACTGAACACATTTCAAATTTTCGACCCTTCGACCGCTTCCTGGTCTACGCCCCAAACAACGGGAACGTTTACTCCACGGTGGCGCGCGTCAGCTGTGCTTTATAACGGAAAAATCTATGTCTTTGGCGGTTATACAAATAATAAAGGTGCCCTGAATACGCTGGAAATCTATGATACATCGTCTCATACGTGGAGCACGCCGATCACCACGGGAACTTTCACGGCGCGAAGCGATTTCGCTGCACAACTGATCGGTGGAAAAATCTACATTTGTGGAGGTCAGGGTGCGGGCACGTTACCTTCGCCCGAAATCTTCGACCCGGAGACGAATACGTGGTCGAATCCGAACCCGGCTGGAAGTTATTCACAACGGGCCGGACTTTGCGCGGCCGTCATAGGCAACAAACTGTACGCGTTCGGCGGGCTCTCGGGAACATCTTATCTAAGTTCTATCGATGTGTACGATCCCGCGATGAATACCTGGGCGAACCCACCTGCCGCAGGTGACCCCATGGGGCGTGCAGGCTGTTGCTGCTCGATCGTTAATGGAAAGGTCTATGTCATGGGCGGCCGTGGTACCGCCGGGCTGCTCGACACGAACGATGTCTTCACTCCGGCTTCCAGCAGCGTTAGCAATATCGAAGTAAACGAAGAGGTCCGTTGCTTCCCAAACCCTTCAATGGGAACGGTCATGCTGCAGGGTTTGCCAGAGGGAAATGCTGACATTGTTATTTCAAATGCCATCGGCGAAATGCTGATCAAAAAGGTGATAAGTATTCATTCTTCGGCCGTTTCGCTTGACCTTACCTCGTTCGCATCCGGTATTTATTCCGTTCACGTGCGATCCGGGGATCGGATTCGGACGGTGAAAGTAGTAAAAAAATAATGATCACACGGCGAACGTTCATTAAAGGTGCAGCCACAGCCGGAGTGGCTGCAATTGGACTGCCGGAAATGCTGGCTTCCCGTGGGAAGCATTCCGAAGCAAAACCAGCAGATGCCATGCAGGCCCTTCGTATTCCTCCCATCATTACAGGCGGCGATCTCACCCTGGCCGCTGGGACATTCCAAGTCTATCCGGATGCTCCTACGAATCTCTTCATGGTAAACGGCCAATTCCCAGCCCCGACGATTAAGCTCAAAAAAGGGGATACCTTCCAGGCGACCGTTCATAATAATTTAACGGAGCATTCCGTGCTGCATTGGCATGGCGTTTTTGCTCCGGCGGCGATGGGTGGCCATCCAGCCAGTGTCGTCGATCCGGGGACTTCGTACAGTGTGAATTTCCCGATCGTTCAGCGCGCAAGTATTAATTTTTATCATGCGCATCCCCACATGATGACGGGCGAACAGGTCTATCGGGGGCTGGCAGGGTTTTTTTTAATCGAAGACGATGTGGAGCAGGGCCTGGGCCTACCCTCCGGGGATTTCGACGTCCCGCTTCTCATTCAGGATAAACGGGTAGATGCTAACCGTCAGTTTATCTATTCACTCACCAATGCCGATATGATGAGCGGCTGGCTCGGAGAGACCATTTTGATCAATGGTACTCCGAATCCTTATCTCGATGTTGCGCCAACACTCTACCGATTTCGCATCGTAAATGGATCGAACGCACGCTTCTATACCGTTGCCTTATCGGACAACAGCGCGTTCACGGTCATTGGGAATGATGGGGGTTTCCTGGATGCACCGATTCGGCTGACATCGGTTGGACTGGCTCCGGCCGAGCGGCTCGATCTGTTGGTCGATTTTTCTTCGCGTGCGCAGGGCGATACAATGACTCTGGTCTCGCAGCCTTTTACAATGAGCGACCCGCCGGGGACCGGAACGGTTCCACAGGGAGCGGCCCTCGATCTTTTGCAATTTCGCGTTAATCGGACCGGTTCTTCCGGAGGTTCGATTCCAACATCGCTTCCTGCGATCCCAGTGCTCAAGGCGTCCGATGCAAAACGTACGAGGCTTTGGACCTTTTCTGCAATGCATTATATTAACGATCTCTCGTATGATCTTGCGCGTGTCGATGCGACCGTTCCGTTTGGAGACCTCGAAGAGTGGACGTTTCAGAGCGTCGGTAATACGCACCCGGTCCACATTCATGGCGCACAATTCCAGGTGCTCGACCGAAACGGGAACCTGCCGGAACCGTACGAACGCGGCTGGAAGGACGTCATTCGTCTCGATCCACAGGGCACGGTACACGTGCTTGTTCCTTTTAATATGTATCCCGGCCTGTTCGTTATCCACTGTCATAAACTCGAACATGCGGATGAGGGCATGATGTCGAATTTCGCAATTGGCGAAAGCTCAGTGGCGGAATCGACCACCGACGAGGTAGGCATTCAGATTGTGCCAAATCCGGCTTCGGACCATACGTTGATTTCTTTTCCTTCGCTTAAAAGAAAAGAAATGATAGAAATTCAAGATGAAAAAGGAGCGATCATTTTTTCCAAAGTTCTTCCCCTCGGAACAACCCAAATCACAGTTCAAACCAATGCGTTTGCCGATGGCAATTATATGATTATGATAGGAAATCGGATGGCCGCACTTACGATCCTGCGAGCTTCGAAATAGCCCTTTCGCGTAAATTTGTTCATTTGGCAACGTAGGGGCGTCCCTGTCTTGGATTTGTCCGGCTCGAAGTGTGGTTTATTTCGAGCGTTTTTCATCCTATGCCGCACGATATCTTTCTTTCCTACTCTCGAAAAGACGCCGCCCATGCCGACGATTTGACCGCACGTTTGCGGGACAAAGGATTGGACGTGTGGATTGACCGACAAGGGATCGAAGGCGCCGAACGATGGGCAACGGAGATCGTCGAAGGAATTCGCGCCTGTTCGACTTTCATGGTGTTGTTATCTCCGAACAGTATCGAGTCTGAACATGTTTTAAAGGAACTTTCGTTGGCGTCGGAAAAACGCAAGCGGCTGCTCCCGGTCGATCTTGCGCCAACAGAGTTGCCGTCCTCGTTCGAATATGCGCTCGCGGGTTTGCAGCGCGTGCCGATTTCCGATTTCGAAGGAATTCTTCGTGCTCATCAACATGGAGTCGAGCGACAAAAGACCAAGGACGATCGAAAATCGCTCATCATTTTGCCATTTGAAGATTTATCGCCGGCCATTGAGGACAATACCTGGTTTGCCGACGGTCTTACCGGCGAACTCATTAGTGCGCTCTCGAAAATTAAGAGCCTTCGCATTCCGGACCTCAAAACATCGATGGACCTCAAACGCTATCATGGAAGGACGACGGATATCGCTCGAGAACTTAGCGTCCGGTATTTTATTCAAGGGACGGTTCGCAAATTCGGGCCGCAGATCAAAGTAGGGTTGGAACTTTTGGATATCGAGACCGGCGATTATCTCTGGCAGCATTCATATCGGGGCGAGTTCAAGGATATTTTCGATATTCAGGAGGCTATCGCCAATGAAGTGGCCATTGGGCTTAAGCTTCACTTAACGAAAGAAGAATCGGAACGAGTGGGAGATCGGCGCACTGCGAACGCCGAGGCATACGAACTTTTTTTACGTGCCGGACAGTATTCGCGGCTTAATACGAAGGAGAATTATGAGTACGCCTTAAAACTCTATCTGGAAGCGATTCAGCTTGATCCGCAATTTGTCGATGCCCTTGCGTGGGCTGCCAATGCCCATATGGCCCTCTATCGTGCCTATGATCGCAATCGGCTGCGACTGGAGACCGCCGAGACCTTAATATTTCGTGCACTGGAATTCGATCCCGATTTCGATGAAGCATTGATTATGTTAAGCCGTCTTCGAATGTATCAGGAACGTCTCGAAGAGGCGGAACGTCATGCGCTTCAAAGCGTGGAACTCAGTCCCGGCAATCAAAATGCGCATTTTGCGCTCGGTTTTTTTTATTACAATACGGGTCGACCCGAAAAAGCAATTTCCCCTTATGAAAAAACGATTGCGCTCATGCCAGGTTATCATACGGCGCATTGGAATTTGGTCGCTGCATTCGAACGGATTGGGAATAAAGAAGCCGCACGAGAAGCTGCGCTACGTGCCATTCCGCTCTTCGAATCACGATTACGGTTGGCCCCGGACGATGAGCATGCCCATGTCTATCTCGCGAACCTTTATTACATAGCCGGTCAAATGCAAAACGCTTCGCGCGCGTTGCGCGAACTTAGTGACGCACATGATGGAGATTCGTTGTACAACCTTGGCTGTCTTGCATCCCGATTGGGCCAGTTCGACCTTGCGCTGGATTTTCTCGTTAAAGCCCGTGACGCCGGCTTTGTGCGCCTCGAAACATTCCTCCAGGATCCGGATCTCGATCCATTACGCACATTGCCGGCGTTCGAGAATCTTATCGAATCGCTGAGATCGTCCCCCCAGCCCAATTCTGCCCATGCCTGATATTTTTATCTCCTATTCGCGAAAAGATTCGGAACCCGCGCTCGTCCTTGCCGAGCGTTTGCGGAGTCAGGGGCTCGATTGTTGGATCGATCAGCGCGGGATCGAAGGTGCGGAGCGATGGGCAACAGAAATCGTCGAAGGAATTCGAGCGTGTCCGACGTTCCTGGTCCTGCTTTCACCGAATAGCGTCGCTTCCGAGCATGTGCTAAGGGAACTATCGATCGCCTCCGAAAAGCGGAAGCGGTTGTTGCCAGTCGATCTTTTGGCAACGGAACTCCCAGCGTCGTTCGAATATGCTCTTGCCGGATTACAACGCGTTGCCATCGGCGATTTCGAAGGTATTGTTCGAGCGCATGCCCACGGCGTGGAACATGTCAATATTCGGGACGACCGAAAATCGCTCATGATCCTTCCCTTTGAAGATCTGTCTCCGGCGGAGGAAGATAACACGTGGTTTGCAGATGGAATTACCGGAGAACTGATCAGCGCACTTTCTAACATCAAGAGCCTGCGTATTCCGGACCGGAAAACGTCCATGGAATTGAAAGGCTTTCGCGGAAGGACCAGTGAAATTGCACGAGAGCTCGATGTCCGCTATTTTATCGAAGGCAATGTCCGAAAATTCGGCGAGCAGATCAAGATTAGCCTGGAGCTCTTAGATATCGAGACCGGCGATTATCTCTGGCAGCATTCGTTCCGTGGGGAATTTAAAGATATTTTCGACATCCAGGAACAAGTCGCGAACGAAGTGGTCCATGGCCTCAAACTGCACTTAACGCATGAGGAAGAACGCAAAATAAACGATCACGGGACCGAAAATGCCGAGGCCTATGAGCTCTATGTAAAGGGAAAAGAATATCTGGTTCGCCAGACGAAACAGGGCTTCCTGCTCGGAATCCAATTGTTTACCGAAGCCATCGGCCTCGACCCGAAGTTCGCCGATGCCTATCGACAAAAAGCGAGTGCACTCACCATTCAATACCGAAATTACGACCGCAATCCTCACCTGCTGAATGAAGCCGAACGACTCGCCAAAGAGTCGCTTCGCTTAAGGCCGGACCTCTATTCTGCGTATTTCGCTCTCATGTCCATCTATCTTTACCGAGGAAAGCTCGAGGAAGCGGAATTGATGGCAAAAAAGTTTGTCGAGAAAGATCCCGAAAACTTTTTAAGCCATTTCTCGCTCGGATTTTTCTATGGGGAGATCGGTCAGCATGCCAAAGCCATTGCGCCGTTCGAAGAGACGGTTCGGCTGCGTCCGGATTATCTGGAATGTATTGTCAATCTGGCGATGGCCTGTGATGAAGCTGGCGAAAAAGCAAAGTGCGCCGAGTGGGCGGAGTTCGCTCTGCCACAACTGGAACATTACCTGAAACTTCATCCCGACGATGAAGCGAAGCGTGTTGAGTATGTGACGCTGTTATTCTGGAGCGGCAGGAAACAGGAAGCGCACCGCCTTCTGATGGAACTGAAGGATGTGGCCCGGGATGGATTTTCGCTGTATATGATCGCTTCTCTCTTTGGCGATCTGGACGATGGTTCTCGGGCTTTGGAATCGTTCCGCCGTTCGCTCGACGCCGGCCTTCAGGATATTCGTCCTCTGCAGTCGTTTCTCGCGCATCCGGTTTTCAAGCCGTTTCATGGAACTCCCGAATTCGATAACCTTGTGAAGAGCGTCGAGCATATAGCCAAAACTTCCGGCCAGGAGACTCTGTAACGATTAAGTTGCAACGGTTGAGTATTCCTAACCCGAAAAGGCACGCAGATTGCGCGACTTTGGGGTATGAAGGTCATTGTGATCACCGGTGCCTCAGCCGGAGTCGGACGCGCCGCCGCGAAAGAATTTGCAAAACTTGGATGTAAGATTGCGCTTCTTGCGCGTGGTCGAGAAGGGCTTAGGGCGGCAAAGCGAGAAGTTGAAGATCTCGGCGGTCGCGCGATCGCCGTGCTGTGCGATGTCAGCGATGCCAATGCCATCGAGGTAGCTGCGAATCGGATCGAGAGGGAATTAGGCCCCATCGATGTTTGGGTGAACAATGCCATGGCGAGCGTCTATGGACCGGTTTTCAAAATATCGAACGAGGATTTTCATCGAGTGACTGAGGTAACGTACCTCGGAACGGTATATGGAACGAAAGCGGCGCTCCGGCGCATGCTCCCTCGCAATCGCGGAGCGATTGTCCAAGTCTCGAGCGCGCTCGGATTCCGTTCCATTCCTTTACAGGCTGCATATTGTGGCGCGAAGCACGCCATCGAAGGATTTTCAGAATCGTTGCGCACAGAGCTTTTTCATCTCCACAGCAACGTCCATATTACCACCCTTGCTCTTCCCGGCGTGAATACGCCGCAGTTCGAATGGACGAAAACGTTACTGGGCAAGAAAGGCCGTCCGGTAGGAAAGGTCTACCAGCCGGAAGTTCCGGCGCGTGCGATCGTCTGGGCCGCGCAGCATAAACGTAAGCGGATCGTCATTGGCTATCCCACGCTCGAATCGCTCATTGGCGAACGCCTCATGAGCAGTCTTTTCGATCATTATATCGCGGACGTGGCCTGGAATGGAAGCATCGATCGGGAACCGCTACCAAAGGATTACAAGCCTAACCTTTATGAGCCGGCGGACGATTTTAGCGACTATGGTACTCATGGGCGTTTCGATAAAGAATCCGCGGGCTACAGTATTCAATTATGGCTAAACCTCCACCGCGGACTTGTGACCGGAGCAGGAATGCTGCTGATTGCCGGGGCTTATTACATTGCAAAGGTTGCGAACGAAAAAGGCGACAACCGCCGCAGTATCAGTCCGCTCATTGCTGTAAAGCGCGAGCTTGAACGAGTGTTAAGCTGATGGCGAAGCGCGATCCCGAACGGGCCACTCGGCTTACGCGGGCGATCGTAGCAAATGAGCTCGATGCAATTGTCTGCGTGCATCCGAAAAGCGTCCTGTTGCTTACCGGGTATTGGCCGATCATTGGGAACTCCGTTGCCATAGCCGAGCGCGATGGAACGGTCACGCTTCTGGTCCCTCAGGACGAAGTAGCGTATATTGGCAAATCGAATGCGGATGAGATCGTACCGTTCGAGGCAAAAAAAAGTCCACTCGAAAATATCAGGCCTGCGCTCGAAAAAAAACTCGGATCGTTTCCTTTTCGGACGATAGGCATTGAACGTGAGCCCATTTCGGAGGAAGCAACCTATATTGCGACGACTCAATACGGTTGCGGTCTTGAAGATCTCATCCAAGAGATCGCTCCCCGCAGTTCATTGGCAGAAGCCGATGAACTCCTCAGGGCAGAGCGTGCTATTCTTACGATGGTCGAACTCGAACGAGTGAGAGCAGCCGTAGCGATTGCACGCGAGGCATTTGAGATCGGCTCCAGACACGTTCAGCCAGGAACAACCGAGTACGAAATCGCCATGCACTTCGAAATGCCGCTTACAACGCTTGCTGCAAAATATCCCGACATTACACGCGCTCGAGGAATGGTCTCGTGCATGTCCGGCGAGCGATCCGGTACGGCCTATGGAGCATTTGCGATGAGTTCTCGACGAAGGCTTAAGAGCGGGGAAGTGGCCCTTATCCACTGTAATTCGCATGCCGATGGATTCTGGACGGATATTACGAGGACCTATATCGTTGGAACGCCGTCAGAACTATACCAAAGGATGTATGAAGCAACATTCGCTGCAAGCGAAGCTGGGCTCGGTATGATTCGACCTGGCATAAAGGCTGGATCCGTTGATGCGGCTGTTCGCAACGTGCTTTCACGTTATGGTTTTGAAAAGGAAATAAAACATGATGCGGGACATCGTGTTGGGTTTACGGCGATCGACCATAATGCATCCCCCCAATTGAAAAAAGGCTCCAGCGACGTGCTGGAAGCAGGGATGGTCATCAATCTCGAACCGGGAATTTATTTTGAGGGCATTGCCGGTATGCGCCTTTGCGACATGGTACTCGTAACGAGCGCGGGCGCCGAACTCCTGACGCCGTTCGAACGGAGTGAGGAAGCATTGGTACGGTAACATTACTCTGCCATGGCCGATTCTCGCCTATTTCGTGTTACAAAAACACCATGAAACGAACAGCCTCACCGCCATTCGATACGACCGCATTGCAGTCGAAACTCCAACAGCGCATTTCGGGAGAAGTCCGTTTTGATAAAGGTTCGCGAGCGCTTTATACGAGCGACGCTTCGAACTACCGACAAGTGCCGATCGGTGTCGTGATCCCGCGGACGCTCGACGATATCATTGCAACGGTTGCTACCGCGCGCGAGTATGGGGCGCCGATTCTCAGCCGTGGTGGAGGGACCAGTATTCCCGGCCAGTGTTGCAATGAAGCGATCGTGATGGACTTCACAAAGTATCTTCATCATGTGATCGAGATCGATCCCAACACGAGAACGGCTCGCGTACAGCCAGGTCTTGTGCTGGACGATCTTCGCGATGCCGCCAAAGCGTATGGTCTGACCTTTGGTCCCGACCCAGCGACCCATAAATGGTGCACGTTGGGAGGGATGATTGGGAACAATTCCTGTGGTGTTCATTCGATCATGGCCGGCCGCACCGTCGATAACCTCAAAGCGCTGAAGGTCCTGCTCTACGATGGTACCGTGATGACGGTCGGGCAGGACTATCTCGAGGGCACAGGACGGCCGGAGCTTCGCGAGCATCTGCAATTGATCGCGGCCACGTATGGCGAGGAAATCAGGAGAAAATTTCCAAACATTCCACGTCGCGTGTCTGGATATTCGATCGACCAGCTATTGCCGGAGAATGGATTCCATGTGGCTCGGTCGTTGGCTGGGTCCGAGGGGACATTGGTAACGATTTTGGAAGCCACGGTGGAATTGATACCGAACCCTGCGGAGCGGGTCCTCATCGTAGCCGGTTATGACGATATTGCGACCGCCGGAGATCATGTTACCGTCCTTCTCCCATTCCGGAACGGTTCCGAAGGCCGGCTCGTCGGACTGGAAGGGCTCGACCGGAAGTTCATTCGAGATATGAAAAAGAAGCACCTGCATGAGGCGCAACTTCGGCACATGCCGGCGGGGGAAGGTTGGCTCATTGCAGAGTTTGGAGCCGAAACGAAAGCTGCTGCGAAAGCCGTAGCCGATGCCGCTCTGAAGCAGCTTAAAGCGAACGGTAAGGTCGTCGATTCTCGCCTGTACGATGGTGATAAAGAGCAAAAAGATATCTGGACCGTCCGCGATTCAGGGCTTGGCGCGACCGCTCGTATTCCCGATCAAAAGGACAATTGGGAAGGTTGGGAGGATTCTGCCGTCCCACCGGAACGCGTTGGAGATTACCTGCGCGATTTTCGGACGTTGATGGAGAAATATCATTATACCGGTTCCGTCTATGGGCACATTGGCGACGGTTGCGTGCATACGCGGCTCGATTGGGAACCGAAAACAAAAGAGGGTATCGAACAGTGGGTGAAATTTACACACGAAGCGGCCGATCTGGTCCTTCACTACGGTGGCTCGCTCTCCGGAGAACATGGTGATGGACAGGCGCGCGGAGAACTCCTGCCAAAAATGTTCGGTCCGCGGATCATGCAGGCCTTCGAGGAATTTAAGACGATCTGGGATCCGGATTGGAAAATGAATCCGGGAAAACTGATTCGGCCATATAAGATCGATCAGAACTTGCGATATGGCGCGGACTACAACCCGCCGATCCTCCCGACCATTTTCCAGTTCCCGGACGACGAGGGTAGTTTTGCGCGCGCGACCGAACGGTGCGTTGGAGCAGGCGTCTGCCGACGAGAGCACGATGGCGTCATGTGTCCAAGCTACCGGGCGACGCGTGAAGAAGCGCATGTCACCCGAGGCCGAACGCACCTGCTTTGGGAGATGCTGCACGGTGACGTGATTACTGACGGCTGGAAGAGCGATGAAGTTCGCGAAGCACTTGATCTTTGCCTGGCGTGTAAAGGGTGCAAAAGCGATTGCCCGGTCCGTGTGGATGTTGCGACCTATAAATCGGAATTCCTTGCGCACTATTATCATGGGCGCGTGCGACCGCGGACCGCGTATTCAATGGGAATGATTCATAGTGTGGCCCGCGTCGCTTCGAAATTTCCATCGCTTGTCAATGGACTGACACACGCCCCGCTCACTGGCCGCTTCATTAAGTGGCTTGGTGGAATTCACCAGAAACGGGACATCCCAAAGTTTGCCAAACAAACCTTCAAGAAGTGGTTCATGGACCGGCCGCTCCTCGATGTTCGGGAACCAATAATCCATCCCAATCCGAAGGAGCCGACTCCGCTCATTACGAAACAGGTTGTGGTTTGGGCAGACACGTTCAACAATTATTTTCGAGTTGAGACGGCGAAAGCGGCCGTTCGAGTCATTGAAGAAGCAGGCTTTACGGTCAAGGTCTATCGACAGGACCTGTGTTGCGGCCGGCCGCTCTATGACTGGGGAATGCTCGCGCGTGCTCGGAACTATCTGGAAGAAATCCTTCATGTGGTCGGTCCGGATATTTCTGCCGGTATTCCGATGGTCGTCCTTGAACCGAGTTGTGCCTCGGTCTTTCGCGATGAACTTCATGGTCTCATGCCCGAGCGGGAGGATGCCAAGCGCCTCGCCGAGAATACATATCTTCTGAGCGAATTTCTGCAAAAGTTCGCTCCCAATTTTAAGGTGCGAACGCAGGGGTCAGCACCGGAAGGTATCGTCCAGCTTCACTGCCACCATCATGCTGTTTTCGGGAAGGATTCGGAGCGCGATACCATTGCTCAGGCGAGGGTTGAAGCGGAACTGCTGGATATCGGTTGTTGTGGCATGGCCGGCGCTTTTGGATTTGAACAGGATAAGTATGACGTTTCGATGGCGATTGCAGGACAAAAATTGCTTCCTAAGATCCAGGAAACACCCGAAGATCATCTCATTATTGCTGATGGGTTTAGCTGCCGGGAGCAGATCGAGCAGGCGACCGGCAGGAAAACCTATCATATTGCCGAAGTTCTGTTTCAGCAGTTCGCCAGGGAAGAAAAATAAACTATTACGCCGATCGAGGATCCCCGATCGGCGTAAAAAGAATAAAGTTCAACGACTCACTTGTGGTGGTGTGGCGGAGGAGCGGGCGGTGCGCCGGGTGGCATGCCGGGTTGGCCGGGCATGGGTGGAGCGCCAGGCCCTCCCATCATTCCGGTCTGAGGCGGCACGGGATCCGGCACCTGGTTTGAAATGGCAGGTATTGTGCGAAGATACATAAAAATACTCGCAAGGTCATTGTCATTCAATTCCTTGATCCAGTTCCAGGGCATCGGTGGGAGTATGGGACGGCCCTTACCCATATGTTTACCCGAACGAATGGCATTAACGAAGACATCCTGTGACCAGGCACCGATTCCGGTCACAGAATCGGGTGTCAGGTTCGCGGAGTAGCTTACGCCCCACGGTCCCTGAAAGGCGGTCATGGTCATATCTCCGGCCCACACCCACGGTTGCGGAAGAGGCGTCGGCATCAGTTTCATTCCAGCCGGATGGCCTGAAAGCATTTTCGTCATATCGGGTCCAGGCTGGCCATTGGGGCCCATTGTCCAAGGAGTATGGCAATCGTTACATCCGATCGCCGTCACCAGATATTTGCCTCGGTCGGCGCTGGGCGGACCGGAGGTCGTCGCGGTTCCGCTGACCGTTCCAGTCGAGTCGGACGTAGCCGCCCCCTGATTTTTCGCCATACACCCGGCCAAAAACGCGGTAATGGTCAATAGCGTAACGTTCAAAATCGATTTCTTCATATAAGGATGAATGAAATGGTGAAGCACAAAAGCCAGAAACTTCTAAAAAGAAGCATTGGCGACAAGTAACACTCAAAAATAACACATTTTTTTGTGCAATCTTAAATTTCTGGTCAACAGAATTTCCGAGGCCCTCAAACATGTGTTTATATATGTGAAATGAGGCCTTTGTTGGTAATGCGAGTGTCAACACCCGCTTTTAAAACCGCGATACGGCCTTTTGGCCGATTTAACGCGCGAATTAATCTTCTCTCCTCCCTTGCTCGGAATTTGTTATAAGTTCTTAAACTTTTAAGATCCATGCTCAAGCGCCTGAAGCGGCTATCGACCGAGATCCTGCATAAAAATCCCTGGTGGGAATACCGGCGGGACGAATACCTTCATCCGGACGATTCGAAAGGGCAGTTTTTCTACGCACATACGAAAGGAGCGGTATTCGTGATTGTTGAACGGCAAGGCCGGATTTTGCTGCTTCGACAGTTCCGGTACCTGAACCAACGCGAAAGTCTCGAATTCGTGGGCGGCGGCATGAAGGAAGGCATGACGCACGAACAAGCCGCTCGCGAAGAATTGCTCGAAGAGGCAGGATTTCAATCTGCCCGCTTAATTCCGATCGGATGGTTTAATCCGATGAACGGAGCAAGTGATGAAGAGTGTTACGTCTTCATAGCGCAGGAGCTTTCTGCGGCGGAAGCCCGCCCGGAGGTGAGCGAAGAGTTCGAGCCGGCCTGGGTCACACCGGAAGAACTCGATCTTCTCATCGCCCGCGGTGAGATTTGGGACGGGATGACGCTCGCCGCTTATGCGCTCTATAAAAACTACTCTCGTTAATGGCATTATGAACCGATTTCTTTCCGGGAGTCGCACGCTCCCAGCTATCGCTATATTGTTTTTTGTCGTTTTTCGCGGACCATTGTTCGCGCAGCCGGCGCACGTCCTAAAACTCGATTTCAAACCAGGCGACGTGCACCATGTTGTCATCACCGAAGTCTTGCGGCTTGCGATGCATTTCCCGCAGGTTGATGAGCACGATGCTCGGCCGAGCATACGCACCTCCGTGTATTCGTTTACCGAGACGATTGACAGCCTGAGTCCAAACGGCTTTGCGTACGTTTCGGCCTCGCTCGATTCCTTTCGGACCGGGATTAACTTCGGCGAAGGCCCGAACGCCGAGAACTTTTTCCGATTCAACTCTGCACAGGACTACGATATTCAGCATGAGCTGCACGATATTAAAGTCTTGCCTCGTGCCCAGTTCCTCGGGCATATCCTGCGTTTTGTGATGCGGCCGGATGGAACCATTGCGCGTTTTATCAATCTGCAGGATTTTCACGACGATGCTGTCGGTAAAGGGTATGATTATGATATGGTCCACGCGATGCTTTCGCTTACGGATTCGCTGCGAATGGGCCAGCTCCTGGAACTCGGTTTCGGCGGTCTTGCAGCCCAGGCATCTCCCTACACTTCGCCATCGACGGCGACCGAAATTCCGATCACACGCACCGTATCTGCAACGCCGGGAAAGAATGGCTCGCTTGAATTTCATGTGACCTATTTCGATCCTCCCAAGCACGTCGATTATCTCGAGGGCATTGCCACGCCGCTCGGCATTAATCGTTTCTACGGCGCCGGACATGGAGCACTCCTCATGAGAGATGGGTTTCTCAAACATTCGTTGTATAAGGACACTGCGCTGGTGCAGTTGCAGGTCGATATCGACACGGTACCAGAGCAGATCACAAGGACAGTGACGACCGATGTTTACCCCGTCAAAGTGCTGCACGGCATCATTACGCTGAAAGAAGTAAAAGTTCACAAAGGCGTCTGGAAAGACCCGAATGACGATGGTTCCTCCAGCGATGGTACTTCCGACATGGGAACCGATTCGAAACCGGTTCCTGCTCCCGATTCAACCGGGACCAACGATTCGCATTAAATTTAACCGTTCTTATTAACGATAGACTCTTATCCTTTTCATGCACCTTCACCGCACCGTTCTATTTTTGCTTTTCGCAGGGATCCTCGCTTCCTGCAGTAAAAAAGAGACTACCGCCACGAGTTCGACCACGGGAACACTGGATACGACACAAAAAGCGGAATCAGTCGCTATCACCGATACCAACCACCACTTAATGTTTCATCCAAAGGTCGGCTCGGTGCAGCGGTATCATATTATCGATAAAATGTCGATGTCCGCCAGCGATGCCGGGTCCGGCGGTACCCCGATGAAGCATTCGGCCTCCAGTACTACCGAATTTTATTTGCACCATACGGTAAAAAGTATCGGCAAAGATAGTTCCGTCGATCTCGTCTTTCAGGTCGATTCGATTCAAATGACCTCTCAGCGGGACACCGAGACCGTTCATTATTCGAGTACGAACCCGAATGATGCAAAGAACGATGAGTACCGTGAATTCAATATTTTGCTCGGAAAGAATTTTACGATTCGGACCAACAAATATGGCGATCTCGATTCCATGCTGGACGTTAGTTCGATCGTGAATGAACTGCTCGTGAAAGTTCCAGATACAGACCGCACAAAACCGATTGTCCGTCAATATGCGACGGAGCAGGCAGAGGAAGTAGCCAATGCGTACGTGATGCGTGTCCTGGTGCACGATCCCATCCATGCCCTCAAGGCGGATACGACCTGGCGAGATTCTACGGATATGAATTTAGATGTCGCTCCCGGACTCTCATTTCCGGTGCATATTGACGGTTCGGAAACGGTTCGAGGGCTGGAAAAACGCGGAGATCGCGTGCTTGCTGTGCTGGAGGACAACCGGTCCACGACGCCGCGTCAGCGCGTGCTCGATCAGGGACCGGCCAAAGCCACGATAGATAATTTCGTTGCGACCTCCCACAGTGTCGTCCGTATCGAGGATGGAACCGGCCTTCTTGTTCAGCGTCTGATGCAGGAGAAGCGGAATTTCACCCTGGTCGTCGAAAGTAAGCAACATCCCGGTGAGAAGCGGAGCATTACGCAAACAGGTTCGGAAGAGCTTATGACGGAACTTCTGCCCTGACGTTCGACAAAAAAAAATTAGAAATTGGTCATAAGCGCGGAATCCCTCACGGGTTTGTAAGGTTCGCACTATAGACGTTTGCACGTGCAGATCGCACGCGGTCTGCATGAAAATTCCCTGTACCGTTGGATTGACCGCCCCGCTGGTCCTTCGGTGAGAGTAGCATGAGCGACGAACGCGACGACCTTACGATGCCTGGCCCTGATGCGGATTTTCATCCGTCCGACGAATATTTGTCCAATCGCAACGCTGGACGTTCGCGCGAGTCCCGCTCGGACGACGAGCACTCCCGCGATGGCCGCCCTCTAAAAAGGGTTACCTTCGACGATTTCCAAATTACGCGTGCTCAGCAGGAAGCGCAGGTGGAAGAGGAACGTAAAGCCTGGCGCGAACGCGAAGAGCGGATGGAAAAAGAAAAGCCAGCACTGTTTCGTTTTGCGGTGCCTCGGCTTAAATCGCTTCGAGACGAGATGATCGGAGGCCAGAGCAAATTGCCGTTCTTCCGAAAGCCGCATTCGGAACCGGTGGCGCATGGTCCGTCCGAAGAGCCTGGTACAAACGGTGCCTATTTCGCCGAGCATGAGCGAGCCATCGTTCGTGTTACGAAAGCCCATCACGAAGAGGAAGCGGGCCGCCAAGGAGCGCCCGCGCGGAATGTTTCTACGGAACCGGCGCCATTGATAGAAGTTCCGGAACCGATCGATTCTGCCATCGAAGAGACGCTCGAAGAAGCGCTGGCGGCTGACCCGGCCGGATACCTCGGAAATATTCTGGCGCAGGAAAGTTTCGAAGCGAATGAAGTTCCTAATGAAGAAATTCAAGAGTGCGATGACGTTGAAGACGCAATTTTAGAAGAAGAAATTTTGGAGGGAGTATCTCTGCACGCGGTTCAGGCGCCGCAGGAAAACGAAGGGTTCGTCACGCAACCGATCGCGCTCGAGCCACGTGTTGACCGAGCCATGTTGTCATTTCTGGATGCGCTTCGCTCGTTCGATTCCCATCCTCGACGTGCCCATGAGTCTCGCGATCCCCGCGCCGATTTCGTGGTCCTCTTAGGGGAGTTGCTCGATATTTTGAGGGACCAGCTCGGCGCCACGAGCGCAATGTTTTTCTGGGTCAACGCGAAAAAGCAGCAACTCGTCCTCGAAAGTGCAGCACTGGACGATCGCGCCTATCAATTCCTCGCTGGCGATAAACGATTTCCGATCGAGCTCGATGCCGTGAGCCGCATCGTTTCCAAGCAGCGGCCGGAGCTTCATACTTCAATTTCTCATCAGGCCGAGCGCGATCTTATTCCGTATTACCGCGATGCGATCGGCATTGCTTCGTTCGCGGGAATGCCCGTGCTCTTTGCCGAAGGGCTCGTGGCCGTGCTCACTGTGGATTCGACGACGCCAGAACACTTCAGCGCAGAAACACTTCGAATTCTGACCGAGCATTCGAAGCTGATTGCAGGTCTCATTCGCTCGTACATTGAAAAATACGATCTGCTGGCATCCGCTCGAACGCTCGATGCCGCCCGAAAACTGTACGAGATTGTCAGCCCCGATTCTTCCCTGCGTGTTCTCCGCGATCAAAGAAAAAATCCCGAATATGTTCTTCGCGCGCTTACAGAAGCAGCCGGAGAAATCATTGACTGGGACTGGCTCGCGACGGCATCGTTCGATGAAGGGCGGCGCCTTTGGAGCCTGATGAGCCTGCAGTCAAAACGGGGCGGGGCTTATGTAACGCCCATGACGCCGGTTTCCATGGAGGAAAGTTTGGTTGGCAAGTGCCTTACATCTGGCCGCAGCATGTGTACGGAGGCATTATCTCCACAAAGCGTTCGGTTCAATCTGGAAGAGGACCGACAGAATGCCATTGGGCATTCGTTTCTCGTCATACCGATACGTACGGCGACCAAAAATTACGGCGCCCTGGCGCTCGAACATAGCGACCGAGCGCGCTATACGGAAGCGGACGTAGAAACGCTGGAGCATCTTGCCCGCAGTGCCGCAAGCGCGCTCGAGATCATTGCGTTAAGCGAAATGGTCGGAGAGCGTGCCCTTACCGATCTTCTTACTGGGGTTCTTAACCAACATGGAATGATCGAGCGTACCGGTCAGGAACTTACGCGCGCGATGCAATTCGACGAACCGCTCACATTTGTACTCTTCGAGATCGATGGCGCTCATGAATTCAGTTCCAGATTTTCGCAGGAAGATTCCGACACGATCGTGCTGGCGATCACGCGTCTGCTCCGATTCGGAGCGAGGGCCTTCGATGTGGTAGCACGGACCGGGGAACATACGTTTGCCGTGCTGCTCATAAAGATGAGCGATGAAGAGGGCTATCTCTGGAGTGAAAAAATGCGAAAGATGATTGTGAGCGAAGTCATCGCCATTGGAAAACGCAGCTATTCCGTGACGGCTTCGATTGGCGTTTCCGGTGCCAGAAGGGACGGCAACGTCGAAGAACTGATGGAAGGCGCCGAACTTGCGCTGGAACGCGCAAGGGAACTCGGCGGAAATAATGTGATCGTCTATTGATGTCGGCTGACTTGCTGGCCTCCGAAAAGTGGCGGGAATATACGATATTTTTTCGTTAAATCCAAATGGAATTCGGAACGAACGAAAATTACGGCTCGTTCATGGATGCAACTTCATCGAAAAGTGGCGAAAGCAATCTGAATTCGAAGGAAATCAGAGCATTCCGGTGAAGGACCGTGCGCGCTGCACGTCAGGAGAAGTAATCGATATTACCCGTTGATACTGCACAAGCATTCATTCTCCGTCCCCCCCAAGGCCGCCTCGAATGAGCGGCCGGTTGCCGCGAAACCCGCCTGCGTACCCGCGGCCGGTCGTCATTCACGTCGTTAACCGTCATCATTTCTTTCCGAATTTCCGAACCTCATGCGCATCTCAAAGCAATACACGAACCGCGAAAGTGAATCGCTGGACATGTACCTTCAGGAGATCGGCCGTGTCGATCTTCTGAACTCCGAGATGGAAATCGAGCTCGCACGAAAGATCAAAGAAAATGCGCCGGGCTCCCAACGTGCACTCGAAATTCTCGTCAAGGCGAATCTCCGGTTCGTCGTTTCCGTCGCCAAGCAATACCAGAACCAGGGACTTTCCTTAGGCGACCTCATTAATGAAGGGAACTTGGGCCTGATCAAGGCCGCCCGACGGTTCGACGAGACCCGTGGCTTTAAGTTCATTTCCTATGCGGTATGGTGGATTCGCCAGTCGATCCTCCAGGCGCTTGCAGAACAATCGCGTATCGTGCGGCTGCCGCTCAATCGCGTCGGTGCGCTGAATAAGATTTCGAAAAAATTTTCTCAGCTCGAACAGGAATTCGAGCGCGAGCCAACGGCGAACGAGCTTGCCGATAAACTCGATATGACCCCTGGGGAAGTCGCCGAGACGCTGAAGATCTCCGGCCGTCATCTTTCCGTCGATCAGCCGTTCTCTGTCGGGGAAGATAACCGCCTGCTCGATATCCTTCAGGACATGCAGCAGTCGCCGCCGGACTCGGTGCTCATGAGCGATTCCCTGAAGCTCGAAGTGTCTCGCGCACTGACGGCGCTTTCCACCCGCGAGCGGGAAGTGATCGAGCTCTATTATGGACTTAACGATATTCATCCGCTTACGCTCGAAGAGATCGGTGAAAAATTTGCGCTGACTCGCGAACGCGTCCGTCAAATAAAAGAAAAAGCGATCCGACGCCTGCGCCACACACCCAAGACGAAGCCGCTGCAGAGCTACCTGGGATAAAGCGTCACACAGATCCTTCCAATTCATTCGTTATTCCGATCGCCTTGCTTTTACGAGCAAGGCGGTTTTGCTTTCCTGGGTCGATATTCCCTGGTTGCGTATCTTTGCGCATGACCGTTCGCCCAAACGTCCCTTCGTTCCAGGCTGCATTGCGGAATCGTCGTTTTCTCATCGCCCTTGGGCTGCTCTTCATAAACGACTTCTTTTTTAAGCCTGCATCCCCTAATTGGATTACGGGTAAACTTTCAGATTTCGCCGGACTCTATGCCTTCGCGATTTTTTGTGTTTCTGTTTATCCACAACGACGAAGAGAGATCGTATCGCTGATCGGACTTTTCTTTATTTGGTGGAAATCGCCTTTTTCGGAAAGTGCGATACGGATGATAAATAGCTCCATGCCCTTCCACATTGCACGGGTGGTGGATCTGACAGACCTTTATGCGTTGATTGTACTACCGTTGGCAGCTCGACATATCTCTCTGAGCGCAATAGAACCGAAAAAATTTACCACCGTGGTGCTGGCATGTTTCAGCGTTTTTCTGTTTTGTGCGACTTCACAGAGCCAGCGCTCGGAGAAATTCGATACCGGATACTATTTTCAACAAGACCTTCCAGTTCTTCGGGCAGAGTTCGATTCCTTAATTATTCGAGAGGATACCGTTCGTACGATATCCACAGATCGCCGATTTGTCATTTTAGGAAAAGGCGTCTTCACTTTTCCTGGCGATACCGTTGTATTCGATGAGACGTTCACAGCGGACCTTCATGCGGTTTCGAACGACAACACGAGCCATTCCATGTTAGAATTACTCGGTGTCTCCGAGCGGTACAAGGCCGGAATCAGTTCGGATGACCTTCGAAATGAATTTGAATCGCAGGTCATCAATCGATTACCCGGACTGGTCCGTTCAAAAAAGCTATGGCATTTGCCACAGTACCGAGCGAAGGACAGCATGGTCGATAGTCTGTTCCTCATGTTTATCGGGATTCCGTCTATTGTTTTGATAGGAATAGCTGTCTGGCGAGTTCGAAGAAAAAAGCCGCCTACCTTCGCTACCTGGGTGCTGTATGGTGGTGCATCGCTTGGACTAATAATTTGGTTGCTGCATTTTGTCGCAGTCATTACCTTTTACGATTAGGCAAAATCTAATTTTTACTCAAAAGAGATATCGAGAAGCTCTTTCAGTTCGCGGATTACGTAATCCGGCTTAAGCTCTAATAAGGTTCCACCGCCGAATCCATAAAGCGCGGCGGCTGTTTTCGTTCCAGCATTCTTCCCCGCAAGAATATCGGCGGAAGTGTCACCGACCATGATCGCTTCGTACGCGCGCATAGAAATGGCCTCCAGCGCTTTGATCAGTGGCTCGGGAGCAGGCTTGTGTTCGGAGACATCCTCAGCAGAAAGAACGATGTCGAAATACGTAGCAATGTGATTGACTTCGAGGGAACGGACCGACGTTCGCCGCGATCGAGTGGTAATCGCGGCTAATTTGATATTCCTGCGTGCCAGTTCGTCGAGTGTGAAAACCGTATCCGGAAATAATTTTATGAGGTCGAGGTGCGTTTCCTGAAACTGGCGATGTGCCTCGGTCATGGATGCAGCATCGCACCCGGGGACCATCGCCGCATAGACCTGTTCGAGCGGTGGGCCGATGTAACTCCGCATTTCATTGCGCGGCATTCGAGCAATGCCGTGCATATCAAAGGCATGTTCGAAAGCGCCATACAAAAATTCGAACGAGTCGAGGAGCGTACCATCGATGTCGAACAGCACCGATCGGATCTTAGGCATACTCGGCACCAATCGTTCGTTCCATCGTGAAGCAAGGAATCACTCCCATGCCGAGCGTTTTGCCAAGCTCGATAAATCCATTACGTCGGTAAAAATCACGCGCGCTCCGTGTGCTTTCGAGCCGAATTTTTTTGAGGCCAAGCGTCCGTGCGTTGCGAAGCAAATCGGTGAGTAATGCGTTGCCGATGCCTCGATGGACATATTCCGGCAGGACGTAACAGAGGAGAATCTCTCCTTCGGGAGTCATAAGCGCCGTGCCCGCGATGGTATTTGGGTCGAGGGCTACGGTCCAATAATTTTGCCCATTTTCCATCCCATGCCTTATTTGTTCCGGTGTTTTATTAGCGCACCACCGCGAGAGGATCGTTTCATCATTATTGTAGTCCGGGCCACAGAGTTCTCGAATAGATCGCACGAGGAGAGCAGCGACGGCTTCTGCGTCCTCCGGCGTTGCGCGGCGGATGAGAACGGCTTCCGGACCGAGAGTCCTATCCATTACGGCTCGCGTTCGAGCTTTCGCACGCGCCGCTCGACGCCAAACATAAAAAGAAATAATCCGAACCAGATCACCGCCGAGATAATACCGACGACATACAGAGCGTTATGTTCCAGAAAATCCATAAGAATTAAAGTGCTTCGGCCCGCTTATCATGGATACGAAGGATGCGGGTGACAAGGTCTTTCATCCAAAGAAATACGATAAAGAATAAAAGCGTGGAAATCTCGAACATGATCCCGAGCGAGGGTGCCGTATGCGTTTTTCCGGAGAGATTGAGAAGCGGCGCCTCGGTGCCCCCGCCGCCGGGGTGCAGGCTGTTCGTAATGCGAGGAACGACGAACATGAGAAACGGGACGCTTACGAACGCGATGATATTATAGACGGCTGCGATCCGTGCCTTTTTATCTTCGCTCTCTTCGAGCAGCGAGCGTAGCATAAAATAGGCGGCATAGATCAGGAGCAAAATGAAAATGGAGGTCTCACGCGGGTCCCAGTTCCAGAATGTTCCCCAGCTAAATCGAGCCCAAATCGAGCCGGTGACCGTCGCAAGCGCCGTAAAGAGAAATCCTCCGGCCGATGATGCCCGGGCCCGGCGGTCGTAATCGTGATTCTTTTTGACGAGATAAAGGACCGAATAGATCGTCCCCAACAGAAATGCAAGGAACGCTACCATCGACATCGGCACGTGAAAGAGCATGTTCCGTCCCAGTTCGCCAAGCCCCTGGATCATTGGGAAGGTGATTGCCGGGTTCTCGCGAATTATTTCGACAAGATCGAAGCCTTTCGCTGAGCGATCGTATGCCACGCTCATCACCAATACGTCTCCCGGCCGGGAGGATTTATAGGTCCCATACGACCGATCGGTCACATACACCCTTCCTGAATCTCCGTAGAGGTCGCTGAACCTGGCAAATCCAGAGTCCACCGAAACGAGCGTTGCTTTCACCGGCGTTACATCCTGCACGCCGCTCATCGAAAGCATGGCCGCATCGCCAAAACTTCCCGCAACCGGAATTTCGAATGAGAGATAGACCTGGACCGCGAGAACGATTCCAAGACACCAGAGAAATATATTCGAGCGAAAAAGCCTCATTAGTCGCGCCAGATTACGTCAAAAAGAACGTAACTTACGAGCACCATTGCGACATCGAACGAAAATAATATCAAAAGGTCTCCCTGAGCATTTGCGACCGCATTGGGCACTTCGAGTGCAATGCGCGTGGCGTCGGTCGTTGCAATCACGAGTGGCATCAGCACCGGAAGAGCGAGGATGGGAAGGAGGGCTCCTTTTTGGGACGCACGACTGATAAGCGCAGAGAGTATCGTTGAAACGGCCGCGATCCCGATCGCGCCAAGAACAAGTTGAAGAACAAAGGCCGACCAGTCCCGAACGTGAAAATCTTTAGTAAAAAAAAATTCGAAAAAAATGAGAGCCGAGATCGCAAGCGAGATCATCAGCAGGAGATTATAAACGAACTTTCCGATGAAGACACTTTCCCCATTCGCATAAAGCCGTAGCATGAGCGAGGTCCCCCGTTCTTCTTCGGAAACAAACGAACGGGAAAGCCCTGTCATCGCGCCAAAGAACAGGGAGATCCACAAGAGCGCGCTAAGAATGCTCGGTTGTAATCGTTCGCCCGGAGTGGAGTATAGGATGACGGCCACCGTGGTAAGCAAGAACATGATTACGGCGCTTACACCGTAGCGCGTCCGAAACTCGACGCGCAGATCTTTGCGGAGAACCGCTTGCCACGAAGACATTATTTAATTCCTAATGCTTTGAATGCCCGAGGAATGTGTTCGATGACGTCCGTTGCGGTCATTCCATGAGTCGTTTTTTCTTCGGCTGCAAAGTCCCCGGCAAGCCCATGGAGATAGACGGCCGTTCGCGTCGCTTCGAGCGGATCGTCCGGCATTTGCGCGAGCAGGCTTACGATCATTCCGGCGAGCACATCGCCCGTTCCTCCGGTAGCAAGGCCAACATTGCCGGTCGTATTGATAAAGGCAGTGCCGTCCGGGCCAATGGTCTGGACCGGTTCGCCTTTTACGACGACGATCGCACGGCATGCCCTGGCGACCTGGCGGCCATACTCCAGACGGTGACGATCGGCTTCCTGCCACGTTTTATCGACGAGCCGGGAAAGTTCGCCAACGTGAGGCGTCAGAATGGTCGGAGCTTTCCTGTTCCTCAAAATCTCTAAATGTCCCTGAAGCGTGCTGAGTGCACCGGCATCGATCACCATCGGCTTATCCACTTCCGAAACGATGCGAAGGATAAGAGCCGTAGTTCCAAGAATAACAGGCAATCCGCATCCGATAAGCACCGCATCGCATTTTTTGAATTGCGATTGGAGTTCGTCCCACGCCGGAAGATCGGGACTTCCGTTGGTCTCGCTTTCAATGCCGACGGTCATCAGTTCCGGCATCGCTTGTGCCACAATAGTACGCTGCGATTCTGGAATTCCAACCGTGACCAGTCCACACCCGGTCCTGAGCGCCGCCATTGCCGACATAATGGCTGCGCCGGTCATTCCGCGTGAGCCACAGATGGTGAGTACACGCCCTCGATCCAACTTCGATGCGGTGTATCGAAACGTCCGGATTCCCTGCCGAGCAACATCGGCATCGATCAGGAATGCTTTATTTTCGGTGTCGTTTGGGAATGAAAATTCCGCTCCCAGACTCGCGACCTGGACATCGCCGGTATAGAGCTTTGAATCGGCCTGATAAAACCCGATCTTTGGAGCAGCCATCGTTGCGGTCCGGTCGGCGCCCACGATCGTCTGGGAAGATTCATCGTTTTCGAATGCGCCATTATTGGCATCGAGGCCGGAAGGAATATCGATCGCCAGCACCTTAGCGCCACTCGACTCTTTAAGCAATTGTATGGCTTTTATTCCTTCGGCGATAGCCCCGCGTGGCGCGCCGTTCGATCCGGTACCAAGCAACGCATCGATAATAATATCGGGCGGTTCTGCCATTTCCAGAATGTCCTCCGCCTTCTCGAAGGAGTAAATTTCGTCCGGCTCGATCAGCTTCGAAAGTATTTCGTATTGAACTTTTGCATCGGCGGAAAGTTTGGAACGGTCTCCGGCAAGAAAAACAGTTACATTATGTCCGCGCTCGACGAGGAGCCGTGCGACGGCCATACCATCGCCGCCATTGTTTCCCGTCCCGCAACCGACAAGAATTTCGAGTTCTCCGTCCTTCTCAGGGAAGAGGCGGGAGACGGTCAGCCAATCCTTTATTGCTTCGACAGAACCCTGTGCAGCGTTTTCCATCAGCGTGAGCGATGGAATGCCGACCTCCTCGATGAGATGTTTATCGAATGTGCGGGACTGCTCGGAGGTAAGAACGGGCTGCATTGCCACTTAGGGCAGATAGAAGGTCTTCGCAATATCCGTCAGGATCATCGGAAGAATTCCCAGGATAAAGATGCCGATCGAAACGATGGCGAGTGCGGCCCAGGCGCTGATCGTATCGCCTTGTACCGCAACGGCACCACTGGAAGAGACTACAAGTTCACCGCCTTCTTCCGGCTCGCGGAAGTACATGACGACCATCACGCGAAGATAGAAATAGACCGAGATGACGGTTGCGATCATACCGAGGATTGCATATACCGTCAGGCCACTGCGGATCGCGGCAGCAAAAACATAATACTTCGCGAAAAACCCTCCGAACGGAGGAATCCCGGTGAGCGAAAGCATCATGATGGACATGACGAATGCCAGCCAGGGCCGGCGGCGGCCAAGGCCCGCATAATCGGAAAGTTCTAATCCGCGCCCGCTCTCTTTTTCGAGCAACGCCACGACGCCGAACGCACCCATTTGCATCAGGGTGTAGACCGTAAGGTAAATCGTTACCGCACTTGCACCTTCTTTATTCATCGCTGCAACGCCAAGCAGCATGTACCCGGCATGGGCGATGCTCGAATAAGCGAGCATACGCTTAATATTGACCTGCGCAAGGGCCGTGATATTGCCATAGAACATCGAGGCGAGCGCGAGCACACCAAGCAAAATTTGCATCTTCTGAAGAGCGGCTGCATCTAAGGCGAGCGGCCCCATGGCAATATTGAACACGAGCACCAGGGCCGCAAATGCTCCGGCTTTTCCCGCCGTCGAGAAAAATCCCGCTACGACCGTTGGCGCCCCATCGTACACGTCCGGTGCCCATTGATGGAATGGGAATGCCGCGATCTTGAACGCAAAACCGACCAACAGCATCGCCGCGCCCATCCAGAACATCGGGCTCGTTAAGATCGCGTGCGATGTCATCGGATTGTCGAGTGCTTTCGTGATGGCGTCGAGGTTCGTCGATGCGAACGTTCCATAGAGCAGCGCGATACCATAGAGAAAAAAGCCGGTCGAAAACGCTCCGAGTAAAAAATACTTTACCGCGGCTTCGTTCGATTCGCGCCGTGTTCGGAAAAGACCCGCCAATACATAAAATGCGATCGACATCGTTTCGAGGCCGAGGAATGTGACGATGAGATCGTTTCCCGATGCCAGCATGATCATTCCACAGGCCGAAAAAAGGATGAGGCCGGCAAACTCGCCGACCAGCACGCCTTCATCGCGCAGGTAGCGCTCGGATAGTAGAACCGCGATAATCACGCCGAGTGAAAAGAGGATTGAATAATAATTTGCAAAGCTATTATTCAGGATCATGCCGTTGAAGATCCGACCCGTATTGTCCAAGTTCACATAACCGGTTACCCCGGCAGCGATTGCGCCGAGTACGGTGAGAAAAAGTGGAATGCGCGAGGGAATTTTCTCGAACGCGTCCCACATCAGGACGACCAGGCCCGTCCCGGCTAAAATCAGCAGGGGCATGATGCCGTATATGTCGCGGGCGGAGATGCTAAAAACTGTCATATTATTTCTTCACCCCGTTCGGCATGTTCTGAACAAATAATTTCGAATGTGAAGTGTTGACGGCCGTGACAGAAGCGCCTTGTTTCAACTTCAGCAGGTCGTCCGACATTTGGTTCATCGTTTTCTCGCTCGTCTTCATAAAATTCATCGGCTGAATGCCGATCCAGATCATGAAGATCACCATGGGGACCACTGCAACGAGTTCGCGCCAGTTGAGATCCGGTGTTGCGTGACCATGGTCTTCATGCGTTACGTGTGCATCGTGACCGTGCGAATCATGTCCATGAGCTCCGGCGGGCTTAGCGCCCTTTGGCATCCCGAATACGAACCGCTGATACATCCAGAGCAGATAGACCGCGGCGAGAATCACGCCGGTTGCGCTCCAGATCGCATAGCTCCACGTATTCAGCACCGGCGAATAATAGGCTCCCATCATTGTGAGATATTCACCGATGAATCCGTTAAGACCGGGAAGCCCGACGCTCGAAAAGACTGCGATGCCGAAGAACACTGCAAAGAGTGGGACGATCTTCGCAAGGCCGCCGTACTCTGAAATTTCGCGCGTGTGGCGGCGGTCGTACATCATGCCGAACATCATGAAGAGCATTCCGGTCGACAGCCCATGATTGATCATTTGGATGACCGCCCCCTGCAAGCCCTCGCGGGTCATCGAAAAAATTCCAAGCACAATAAAGCCCATATGGGCGACAGAGGAATAGGCGATCAGCCGCTTTACATCGGTCTGCACCATCGAAACAAGCGCGCCATAAATAATTCCGATCACTCCGAGCACGGAAAAGAGTCCGGAATAATCGAATGCCGCTTGCGGGAACATGCCGAGGCAAAAGCGGATAAGCCCGTACGTCCCCATCTTGAGCAGCACGCCGGCAAGAATAACGGAACCCGCCGTGGGGGCTTCGGTATGCGCATCCGGAAGCCAGGTATGAAGCGGGAAGATCGGAACTTTAATTGCGAAGCTCAGTGCAAATCCGAAAAAGAGTAAATGCTGCACGTCGATCGGAAGCTGCCGTGAGATGACCATCAGCTTCGTGAGATCGGTCGTGAAATGTCCGGTGATGTGCCCCGCCTGAATGCCCAGCCAGATAATCGCGACGAGCATAATGAGCGAACCGGCCATCGTATAGATAAAGAACTTGATCGCCGAATAAATACGCCGCTTACCGCCCCAGACGCCGATGATGAAATACATCGGAATGAGGATCACTTCCCAGAAGATGTAGAAAAGGAATAGGTCGAGCGAGCAAAACACGCCGAGCATTCCCGTTTCGAGCACCAGAAGTAATGCCATGAACCCGGGAACCGATTTCTGGATCGAGTTCCACGTGCCGAAGATCGTTACGATCGTGAGGAAGGTCGTAAGCAGGATGAGCAGCATGGACATTCCATCGATGCCCACGAAATAGGTAAACGAAAGGCCGGGCAGGACCACCCACGGCATCTGCTCCGTGAGCTGGTAGCCGCTCCCAGCGGAGTTGAATTGTGCATACACGCCGAGCGAGATCGCGAAGGTGACGATGCTCGTGATGAGCGCGACCCATTTTGCGGCTTCCGCCCTGCGGACCGCCAGTGCCATGACCGCGCCCAGGAGCGGGATAAAAATCAGGAGTGATAGAATACCCATGTTAAATTTGTGAACCCTGCAAAATTACGGATTTTCTATATTATTTATTACGATTCTGTTGTTTTTCTTTAAATTTTTGCGCGAGACGAGTTTTTTCCGCTTCGTCGTGAATTTTTTTCATATACTCCTTCATCGGAAGATGTCCCCACTTCCGGTAATGTTCGTCGCGAACGCCTCGCACAAAAGCAACCGCATCAAATTCCTTCTTCTTCTTTTCCATAAATTAAGTCCTTTGGGCTTCGAATTTCAATATGTTCGTACCCTTCGCGCCGATTCACCTTGTTGAATTCTTCAATTCGCGCAAAATTAACAATATGCTTAAAATTCCAGCTTACAAGCACGTCCGCTTGAAAAACAGTTGCAAAAGCGATATGGGTTGCATCGTCCTTGGATGAAGCAGGTAGAGACCCAGCCTCTAAGTATTTCGAGGCGAGTTCAGGAACTAACGGCGATTCCGGTAGGCGCTCGATTTGGTCGTCATCATAATCCTCAAGAAGATTTCTAACTTCATCCGGAGCGGGTTCTAATTCGGTAAGGGTCGTTGAAGAAATGAGGCCTTGGTAAATTCCAACCCGAATGCATTCGAAAAGTTTTCGAGATTCATCGCGGAATTCCTCATCGAAACAACCGCCAATGACCGAAGTATCGAGATAAACGCGGAGTTTTCTCATCAGCTATTGGTGGAACTGTTACGCTATTTGGGCTGCGTAATGCTGGATGGAATCGAGGGGAATCATCGTGTTTACTATTTGCCTTTCTTCTGTCTCGGATAAAGAGCTTCAATTCTGGCTTTTAGTTTCGATTCAAAGTCGGATGCATCATTCCAAACAATATGACTAAAATGATTCGTGTCAAAATGAACAGCATTCATATCAGTGTCACGGCAAGTCCAAATTACAGGAATTTTTAATCCCATTGCAAAGCCTGCTTCAAAATAGACTCCAGGTTTATTTTGAGTGAAATCTGCAATTAAAATTCCACTTTTTCGAATCTCAGAAATTATCATATCATCAACTTTTCCACTAAAATGCTGTCGATCGATTCGGTACGGATTAAAATTACAAGATTTCAATGCCAAATAAATAGCATTGTCATAAATAAAATTAAGTGTGGAATCAAATGACATCGCGACAAAAGCCTGATCCGATATTATTCGCCGATCCTTTATATCCCTTATACGCTGCCATCCACTTCTGGTTAGTTGACAGTCCACACGTTTTTCAGCATATGGCATCTCATCTCCGACCTCCAAATACCCTTCTTCCTTAGCAGAATCAATAACATACTTAAATTCCTCACCATCGTGAGTAGCTGCAATGGGATAGTCATTATCCGGGGTAAATGTAATAACTGAACTATATCGATTTGAATTATCAGCAAAATGCCAAAGAATCAAATCAATCGCATCAATAAGGTCATTGGGGATGGGGATGCTTCTAATTAACTCGTCTCCGTTGTCGTGCTCAAGCAATACTGATGTTTTATGGAAGCTATGATAGCGAAGTGCCGCGGAGAGTAAATAAAGTTGATGAGAGTCCTTTAAAAGACTCGTTGCTGTTAAAGCTGGATAAGTAAGCCGATACGTTCCACAGCGTTCACATTCAATTTGAAATGGTCCGTAACTAGGCCCGGTCGATTTCGCGGGGGATTTACAAACCGGACATGTGAGGTCTTCTGGAAATGTTGTCATCACTCTTAAAACATCACCAACCACCCCACGACAATGGCTAATCCCACGACGATCAGGACGGCATAATTCTGTGCGATGCCCGTCTGGATGCGGCGGATGGAACCGGAACCAATTTCGGCAATGTGTGCAAATCCGTTGATAATGCCGTCGATGATCCTGACATCGACGATTTTCCACAAAAAGCTTTCGCTGATATTATAGATGGGCTGGACAATGCCAGCATTGTAAATCTCATCCACGTAGTACTTGTTGTGGACCAACTGGTAGATCCCGCCAAGTTTCGCTTCGTCAGCAGCGAGTGTCCGTTTGCGCTCGTAAATGCGAACGGCGATTAAAATTCCGGCGAGGGCGATCGCAACGGAGACGGCCATCATCGCCCATTCGAGGCCGGTATTTTCGGCGCCAGTACCCATGGCAAGCGAAATATGCTCGCCCTGTCCCACGATCGGCTCGAGCCAGCTTTCGATCGCGTTCCCGGCGCCGAAAACAGAGGGCATTCCAAGGAATCCGCCCACGATAGAAAGCGCCGCCAGCACTACCAGGGGCAGCCACATTTTCCAATCGACCTCGTGCGGCGTGTGATGGTGCTCATCGAAGCGTGGCTTCCCGTAGAAGGTCAGAAATACTGCGCGGAACATGTAGAATGCGGTCATGAGCGCTGCAATAGCGCCGATGAGCCATAGCAAGACGGAACCCCGACTGAACGCCTGCCACAGGATTTCATCCTTTGAGAAAAATCCGGCGAAAGGTGGAATTCCGGCAATGGCAAGTGTCGCAAAGAAGAATGTCCAGAATGTTATGGGAAGATATTTTTTAAGTCCTCCCATTTTCTGCATGTCCTGTTCGTGGTGCATGGCATGGATCACTGCGCCGGAGCCTAAAAAGAGACATGCTTTGAAAAATGCGTGTGTGACTACGTGAAACACGCCTGCAGTAAACGCACCGACTCCCAATGCGAGGAACATGTATCCCAACTGCGAGACCGTCGAATAAGCAAGAACTTTTTTAATGTCGTTCTGGAAAATTCCAATCGATGCCGCAAAGATCGCCGTCACGGCGCCGACCGCGGCAACGACGCCAAGCGTCGTCGGTGAAAGCGCGAACAGAATATTGGACCGGGCGACAAGAAAAATTCCGCTCGTGACCATGGTCGCGGCATGGATGAGTGCGCTGACCGGTGTCGGACCTGCCATGGCGTCGGGGAGCCAAACATAGAGCGGTATCTGTGCGCTCTTGCCGGTGCATCCCAGGAATAGCATCAGCGTGATGATGGTCAGGATCGGTGCGCCGGCCGCGAGACCCATCGCCATCCCGGCGTGGCGAACGCCATCGACCATATTACCGCCGGAACCTAAAATATCGAGATAATTCAGGGAGCCGAACTGGTAGAGCATTGCTCCCATCGCGACGAGAAATCCGAAATCGCCAATGCGGTTGACGACAAATGCTTTCTTCGCCGCATCGTTATTTTTATTCTCGTCGTACCAGAATCCGATCAGGAGATAGCTGCACAGCCCTACGCCTTCCCATCCGAGGAATGTCCATAAATAGTTATCGGCCATGACGAGCTGGAGCATCATGACGATAAAAAGGTTGAGGTAAACGAAGAACCGCCAGAAACCACGATCGCCCTTCATGTAGGCAATGCTGTAGAGATGGATAAGCGTCCCGACTCCCGTGATGACGAGCATGAATACGATCGAAAGCTGGTCGATGAGGTACGCGATATTGACCTGTACTCGTCCGACGTGGATCCAGTCAAGCATCGTGTAGTGAATGGCGCGCTCTTCGGGCGCGCGGCCCATCATTTGGATGAAAAGTCCGGCGGTAATGATAAAGCTGATGAATACTGCAAATGTCGCGATCCAGCCCGCCAGTTGGCCCTTCATCCGCGAGCCGAAAAACGTATTGATCGCAAACGCCGCAAGCGGCGCAAGCACGATATAGGGTATGAGTTGAGTCACGGTGTTACCACTTCAAAATATTCATCTTCGTCACATCGACGGTCTGCTTGTTGCGGAAAAGAGCAATGATGATCGCGAGTCCCACGGCGGCTTCGGCAGCGGCGACGGTCATAACGAAAAAGACGAGGATCTGGCCGGTCTGGTCTCCGAGGAATTGTGCAAACGCAATGAGCGTGAGGTTCACGGCATTGAGCATCAACTCGACGCACATGAAGATGATAATTGCGTTTCGGCGAAAGAGAACGCCGACGGTCCCGATCACGAAAAGGATCGCAGAAACGGCGAGGTAATGACTAAGAGGTGCCACGTATTAATTAGAAAATTTTTTTAGAATCTCGTGGGCGCGACAGTGGAGATAATGATCGAAGTGGTTTCCATCGGACGACCGCCGGTTTCCGGATTTCCCGGGCATGACACGCAAAGGTCGCCTTCAAAATTATCCGTCATACCAATTTCTTTTTAGCGAGAATGATCGCTCCCACAGCGGCGGAGATCAGAATAAGCGAAGCCATTTCAAATGGGAACGAATATCCGGTATAGAGCGCACGCCCGACCGATTCCGTCGTCCCCAGGACCGCGGCCGCAGGATTGATCGACTTCGGAAGCTTGTCCTGCGAAAGGAAGATCATGGCGAGGATTTGTGCCAGGACGCCCAGGGCAGCCAGGATCCCAACGATTGCTTTCCAGTTATTCGTAACGCGGATGTCCTCACTTTCAAGGTTCAACAGCATGATCACGAAGAGTACGAGGACCATGATCGCCCCGGCGTAGACCGCGACCTGTACGACCGCGAGGAATTGCGCCTGCAGCGTAAGATAAATTGCCGCGAGAAAGCAAAACGTCAGCACCAGCATCAGCGCACTCACCACGGCCGATTTTCTCGTGATGGTCAGCAGTGCGCAAACGATAGCACCGGCGCTGAATACATAAAAAGCGATTTCAGAAAGTGGCATTATGAAGCAAAGACTTGTGCAAATTTACGAAACTTACTGCACGTTACGGCCAGATTCGTGTCAGCGTTCTCGGAAAGGGAATGGCTTCTCGAATATGCTCCAAACCGCACACCCACATGACGAGGCGTTCGAGGCCAAGTCCGAAGCCGGCATGGGGAACGCTTCCGAAGCGGCGAAGGTCGAGATACCACTCGAAGACCGATTGCGGCAATTTGTGCTCTTCAAGCCGGCTCAAAAGTTCGTCTAAGTTATCTTCGCGCTGGGAACCGCCGATGATTTCGCCAAATTCGGGGAAAAGAACGTCCATTGCGAGCGCTTTGTCCGGCTCATTCGGATCGCGCTTCATATAAAACGCTTTTACCGATGCGGGATAATGATGAACGATCATGGGCTGATCGTAGAGCGACGTCAGAGCCACTTCATCGTACGCTCCAAAATCGTCGCCATACTCGAATCGCTTGAACGTGGGGGGAAGCTCTTCGCCGGAAGCGAGCTTTTCTTCCCAATAGCGATCGAGGATCTTTGCCGCTTCATCGTAGTGCATTCGTTTAAACGGCTGGAGCACCTTTTCGCAGCGAGCTTTTAAGGTCCCAGTGCCGTCGTCGAGTATTGCAAGTTCGCTCTCGCGCTCGGCCAGCACGCGTGAGATTACTTCATGGACGAAGTCTTCGGCAAGTTGCATGTCGCCTTCGAGATCGAGATAGGCGACTTCGGGCTCGACCATCCAAAATTCGTTCAGGTGCCGCTTTGTCTTCGACCGTTCGGCGCGAAACGTCGGGCCGAAGACATAGACTTTGCCGAATGCCATGGCGCCGGCTTCGCCATACAGCTGGCCAGACTGCGAAAGGTACGCCATGCCCTCGTCGAAATATTCGGTCTCGAAGAGCGTGCTGGTTCCTTCGGCAGCATTTGGAGTAAGGATCGGGGCGTCGAAGCAGATAAATCCGCGATTGTGGAAAAAATCCCGAATGGCGTGAATGATCGTGTCACGCACGCGCATCGTTGCCCAGGGTCGTGAGGACCGAAGCCAGAGGTGCCGGTGCTCCATGAGGTATTCGACGCCGTGCTCTTTGGGAGTGATCGGATAATCGGTGGCTGTGGAAATGAGTTCGAGCTTCGAAACGAAGACCTCAACATCGCCGGGAGCTTTCCCCTTCGCTTCCTGAACTTTACCGGTAACCGCAAAGGCCGATTCCTGTGGAAGCGAATCGGCAAGTGCGTAGGTCTCCGCGTCCACGGCGTTCTTCATCACGACACACTGGCAGAGACCCGTGCCATCGCGAAGGATCAAAAACTGTATCTTTCCGCTGGAGCGCTTATGGTAGAGCCAGCCGCGAAGCGTCACGTCTTCGCCAATGTGCGATTTTAGCTCCTCGATATAATCTTTTTGAACCATGAGCGCGCTAAACACCAAAAAAGGATAAATATGCGCCGCCGGCGGAAGGAATTAAATGAAGATCGAGGGATTTTTGAGCCCATTTTCGTCGTTTGCGTCCCGCCGAGCAATGAACGCTTCGTTGCCGGTACGATCCCGTAGCTCAGTGGTAGAGCATCTGACTTTTAATCAGAGGGTCGATGGTTCGAGCCCATCCGGGATCACAATATAGGCGCGGGTTATCGATAAATACCCGCACTCTTTACGGCTCAGTATTTGTTCAGCTATTCGATTTTTTAGTTCACCGCAAGGTCTGGCGGTCGCGAACGTTCTGAAGAACGTTCGCTTGAAACGGGTCCTTGTGTATTTCTCACATAATTGACATATCTATGATCACTTTCCACCGATTCTCCCTTTTTGTCGTATTGGCGACGTTCACGATCGGCCTTGCGGCATGCAGCAAAAAGAATCCCGAACTCGAAACGGACTACGCGACAAAGAAAGCGTCAGCCCAGACCCTGATGGACCAGATCGATAAGAGCATGGCCACGATGAAAACCGACCATGACCAATGGATGACGACTCTTAGTCAGGCCTCTGCCAAGCCGGGCGCCGATACTGCGAAGATCAATTCGCTCAAATCGGACATTGCCAAGCACGAGTCCGATATGGCGGCCATCGGCACCCTCGAGGACAGCACGAAGCTCTATATGAATGCCACGCCGGACCAGGGCGACGCATTCAAAAATGCGGACGATCGGCTTGGAACGAATTTTAACGATCTTAACGACAAGTGGAAAAGCTTCCAGGACGCACATACGAATCTGCAACAGCAGGTCCAGCAACTGGCGGTAAATGCCGCGGGCACGGCCGCGGACTCCATGGCAACCAAAGCAAGTCAGCCGGCAAAGCCGGAAGCCAAGAAGGCTCCGGCAGAAAAGAAAGCGGCTCCCGCTCCAGCGCCGGAGAAGCATGAGCACCATGGCGCACCGAGAAATTCCGCGCAGTAAGCTTGAACAATGAAGTAAGCTTCACATAAAAAAGGGCATGCACTGCATGCCCTTTTTATTTGCTTCGAATTGGCTTAATGAGGAACGATCAAGCATTTTAATGCTGAACGATCATCCTGGCTCCAGCCGCTCCGCCTGCCGCATTGCCAATGCGGACGAAATACGTTCCACTCGCCAGACTGCCGACCGAAAGTAAAATGTCGTGGGTACCCTCGGCGAGCGTTCCCAAATCCTGGGTAACGACCGGCTGGCCATCGGCATTGAAAATTTCAATGTGGGTTTCGGAAACCTGCGTGAGCGTGGCATGAAGCACAATCGAATTGTTCGCCGGATTCGGCGATAACGTAAGCGAGAACGGCCAGGATCCGGGAGCGGTCACTCCTGCACCGCTCGAGGCTTGGCCACTCAGTGCGACGCTCATGTTCGTGCCATCGCCCAGGGTGAAGTGTAACATTCCCTGATAACTGCCGGCGGCCGTTGGAGTAAATGTTACGTTAACCGGCGTCGAATCGCCGGCGGTAACGGTTGCCGGTGTGGTGAAGGGGCCATCGCTGAACGCGGAAGCGCCCGGACCGCTGAACGCCGCAGAAGCAATGGATACGCTCGCTTGACCCGTATTTTTAAGCATCAATGTTACGCTCGAATCGTGACCCACGATCAGGGAACCGAAATCGACGGAGGAAGGTACGATGGAAAGCGCTCCTTTTACACCATGTCCTGAAAGAGAGATCGTTCGGGTTGGCGTATTGGCATCGTCGGTGGTGAGCGTGAGCGTTCCGGAATACGAAATCGCAGAGTCCGGTCGAAAGCTTACGCGAATTTTTGCTGTGTTGTTCGCAGATACCTGATGCGATGAAGAATCTACGATGGCAAAGGCACCGCCCGTCGGACTTAACTGATAACGAGCGATATTCAGCAGTGCTCCGCCGGTGTTATTTAACGTGATGGTGTCCGTCACCGTGGTCGTCACGGGGACCGCACCGAAATCGACGTTCGGAGGGGTGATCGTTAGTGAACTATTGATTCCACTGCCTTTAAGATAGATGGTATCGGACGCATTATAAGAGTCGTCGCCAGCGATAACAAGCGTGCCATTGAACGTTCCCGTCGTTACGGGAGCGAACTTAACGGTAATGTATGACGTCGATCCTGCGACAACAACATTCGGGCTGGACTGAACGCTAAAGGGCGAAGGCGAGGCCGTAACATTACTTAAAGTCAGGTCCGCACCACCGTTATCCGTTACAGCGAACTCCTGGGTCGAGCTTGAATTCACTTTGACTTGTCCAAGATCGACCGTATCTCCTTTTTGGGCGACGGACATGTGCGGAAGAACGCCCGTACCGGTGATCGTTACGGTTACGCTGGAATCGTTCGGGTCGTCCGAAATAAAATGGAGTGTGGCGCTGTCGGTTTTTTCGCCGTTTGGATTATAGGAAATGTGAAATGTTCCGGTCGCTCCGGGAAGGATCGTCTGATCGTAGTTTACCAGGTTGAAAATCGACGATGGCTGTGTGAGGGAAGCATTCGATAGGTGCAATGTATCGTTCCCCCCGTTTTTGAACGTCGCCATGCCCTGCAGGATCTGACCGACACGTTCCGGCCCGAGGCCGATCAGGTTCGAAATCTGAAGCTGTGGCTGGACTCCATTACCGGTGAGCGAAACCGTTGGAGTCGAGACGCTATTCGAAGCTGAAAAATTAAGGGTCGCACTGTAGGACTGCTTTGCCGTCGGCATGAAAGCTACGACCATCGAAGCCGATTGTGACGGTGCCAGCGTTTTGCTGGTTGGTCCCGAAACGATTGCAAAACCATTTCCGGAAATCGTCGGTGTTTGTAAGAAGAGCGTATCGTCACCGGAGTTCGAGAAACTGAAAGTCTGCTGCGAAGTACGATTGACGCGTACGTTACCGAATGCCATGGTGGTTCCACTGGTGGCGTTGAAAATGGCCTGAATGCCCTGGCCGCTCACGTAGACGCCAACATGTTGGTTGGGCACGGTATCGGAATTGGTCAAATAAATGAGCGAGTCATTGAACGTGCCGCGGCCATTGGGCGAAAAGATAACGCTATCCATTTCTGTCGAGCCGGTGCTGATCGATCGGTTCGAAGTCGTCGGATAATTCGAGAATTCGACTCCCGATTTCATGCTGCTGGAACTGATCGTGATCGCCTGGTCGCCGTTGGAAGTAACGAGCAACGAATCGGCCACGCGGCGACCCACACGAATTTGGCCGAAGGAAACAGCATTCCGGCTCACCGCCATGCGTTTCGTTGGAACGACGACATGAATAATAAATTTCGGTGCGTTATTCCATTTGTCTGTACAGTTGCCGAAGTCATTAGATCCATCTCCATTGACGGCATTGCCGGTTGCATAGATGGTATCCCATCCGGCGGATGATCCGCTGGTGTAAGTAAAAGTCCAGGTACAGGAATTCCCAGAAAAAGCTTTTGGGGCCGTATGGGTCAACTCATTCGTATTGGGGCTAATCCCATTTTGAAGTCCATCGCTGCCAGGGGTAAGGCCCGATCCGCTATACGTTGCGATATCGATCCCTCCATCGTTTTCGCTGCTGTTGGAGACCGTAGCCGTAAATGTGATCGTCTGATTTGCGGTCAGGGTAATCGGCGAAGTTCCACTGCCGGTCGAGAGAGAAACGGTGGTACCCGAGTTCGAGGAAGTGCAATGGCACGAGCACCCGGCGCTCGTCGATTTTTGCGTTTGCCCGGTAATGCCGCCGGAATGCGCCTGCGTAGTCATGATGGCATAGGTTCCAAGTCCGGCAAACAGCACGGTCATAAATACAGAACCGGTTCTCACATGAGAGAGCATGGAACGGAGTGTACGTCCCTTAAAATGTAAAAAGGTCATAGTGTATGGATCGACAACTTGAAAAGCGCCCATAGCACGGATCGTCCGCGCTTATAGTATCAGGACACAATACAAACGCGTGATGTTACACAAGAATTGAGAAAATTCCTCAAAACGCTTCTAAAATCGCGAGATAGAGACCGTGCGAGTCGCTGCCCAAGCCATAGTCGAGCCGGCCGGTGAGATGTTCGGCTGGAATAATAAGGAGCCTCAGGCCCACACCGTAGGAGGGGTGAATTCCACGGAACGTGAAGTCTGAAATTGTATGGCCAACTTCTCCTGCGCCCGCAAAAAGATCGCCGGAAAAACGCCACCAGATTGGGAAACGATATTCCGCCTGAAGGAGCCCGAGATCGTTCTCGCGAAATCGGCCCAGATAATATCCGCGAAGTTTGGAATCGCCGCCTAATTCCGCCATTTCATAAAAGGGGACCAGGCCATTGGCGATGACGCCATAGAATTGCGCCGCAAATGTTTGGTCCTCTGCGATGGGAATGAATTTGCGCGCATCGAGCGTATACCGGCTGAAGGTGTAATCGCTCCCCAGCATTCTACCGTAATATTTTGCATCGAACGAACCATATTCGCCTTCATGGGTCGAATAAATGTTGTCTCGCGTGTCATAGATGACGATCGCTCCCAGACCGCTTGAAAATCCTCCGGCGGCTCCGGGAACCTGGCCTCTCGAAATGAGGCCCGTATCGTTTATCGTCGATAAGACTTTATCGTACCGGAACTCTGCCTCGATCCCGGCATTCAGTCCATCGCCTATGGGGGTGCGGACAAATTTTCGCGTCGCGTAAAACTCCAGTCCGCGGTACAGCGGAGTATAATTATCGATGCGGTCCGGCGGGCTATAATTCCCGACCCCATAAAAGTCGATCGGAATTTGCTGGTAATGGAATCCGCCATTGATGAGGTATTGGTCCCGCGAAAAATAGAGATTATAGTCGATACCGATCGAATACTGGTGGTTCTGAGTATACATTGCCCCACCCGACACATCGGAGGGCCGGGTGAGCTGCTCGTTCGTGTCCGAACCCAGGTGAAAATAATAGATTCCCGTCACCCCGCCGACCCAACGCGTTTCCGGCGCATATTTGACGTATGGCGCCCCCGCAAAACCCCGTTTCGAAAACGGGCTGGTGCTCGCGGTTTTCGTGACAGAATCGTGACGAACGGTATCCCCTTGTGCACGAGCGGTACTTGAAATACCCAAAACTACAAAAAAAATAAGCGTTGCTATGCGAACGGTACGATTTATGTTGAGCTCCATGCAAAACACTGCTCTAAGAAATTAATTATGAACTCTACTCTAATATCATGCCGTCGCTATTTCTCTAAATTCATAGCTATGATCGCCATGGCGTTTTTTTTAAGCCCGTCTATAGCTCAGGCGCAGGGACCGGAAGGGAAAAGCTTCGGCTTTGGAATTTTGCTCGGGACTCCTCTGGGAGCTACTGTAAAGTTGTGGACGGCGCCCGATCAGGCATTTGTGGGCGATATTGGTGCCTCGTATTTCGGACCGTTACGCATCCAGGCCGATTATCTCTGGCATTTCAGTCCATTCCATAGCTATATCGTAAAAATGTATGCCGGGCCTGGGCTTGCCCTTGCGTTCGGAAGCAGCAACGACCGTTTTTTCGACGATGAAGATAACGCTTCGCATCTCGGCGTTGGCGCGCGCGTCATGTTCGGGATCAATATTATTCCCGAACGAACCCCGGTCGAAATTTTTCTTGAAGTTGGTCCAATGATCGCGTTTGTCCCCGCCGTTGGCGTCGGGATCGATGGCGGTGTCGGGATTCGGTTTTATCCCTAACACCCATTTGTGCGGAGCGCAATCGCATTGGCTTCTGTTTAGGCCGCTCGGAATATATGAGCAGTCATAACTTAAGCTTTCGCGACCCTGCCCTTCAGCCGATCTGGGAAAAAGTCCGCTCCGGCGAGCGCCTTTCCAAAGAGGATGGTCTGATACTCTTCGATTCCTCCGACCTTATCGGTGTTGGCCGAATGGCGAATTACGTCGCTCGACAAAAGTCTGGCGATTCGGTCTATTTCGTTTTGAATCGCAAGCTGGAACCGACGAACATTTGCGTTCTTTCCTGCAAATTCTGCGATTTTGCCGTCAAGCCCGATTCGCCGGAAGCCTATGAAATGACGGTCGCGGAAATGCTTTCGAAGCTCCGGCCCGATCTTCACGAAGTTCACATTACGGCCGGACTGCATCCGAAATGGCCGTGGGAATTTTACACGGGGATGGTCCGCGACATCAAAACGAATTTTCCGAACGTCGATGTCAAGGCGTTCACGGCAGTCGAGATCGACTTTTTTTCGAAGAAATTCAAAAAAACGCACGAGCAGGTCTTGCGGGAGCTTTGGGACGCCGGGCTTCGGACAATGCCGGGCGGCGGCGCGGAAGTTTTTTCCGAGCGCGTTCGGAAACGGCTTTTTCATCAGAAGATCGGCGCTAAAGCGTGGTTCGAAGTTCACAAAACGGCACACCGCCTCGGTATTCAATCGAATGTGACGCTCCTTTACGGCCATATCGAAACGCTCGAAGAGCGGATCGAGCACATGCTCCGCGTGCGCGAATGCCAGGATGAGACGCATGGATTCCTTTCGTTCATTCCGCTCGCGTTCCAGCCCGGCAACACTGGAATTAAAACTCGGAACGATTTTACCAGTGCGATCGATGACCTGAAAACGATCGCCGTCTCGCGGCTGATGCTCGATAATGTTCCGCATATCAAAGCCTATTGGGTGATGCTGACGGCCGAAGTAGCGACGATCGCGCTCAATTTCGGTGCAGACGATATGGACGGAACCGTCGGAGAGGAGCGCATCGCTCACGATGCCGGCGCGATCAGCCCGATGGAACTCGCGAAAGGGAAGCTCGTCTCGATCATTCACGATGCCGGGAAGCTGCCGGTGGAACGTGACGTTTGGTATAAGCCCCTCGCGATCTATCCGAAGAAGGAATGGGCGGTCGTGAGCAAGATGCCGTACCTCAATTCGGTGCCGTTCTATAATGGTTTTCACGAATATTCGAATCTTGTAAAGCTTGCGCCGCTGGTGCCACGCGTATTTGGCGCGCTCGCCGAAGCCGGGAATATTGCGGCTGGGCCGATGTCGCTGCGCGATTATATGAATTTGAGCGACGATTTCGAAAAGCTCGATTACGGCGTTGCCGTTAAAGGCAAAGCGAATTCCGTACTGCTCTTCAGTAAATACGACTGGAAGGAATTGGAAGGAAAGCGTATCGCGATCACTTCGGAAACTTCTACGAGTGTCGAACTTCTAAGAGTATTGCTGGAAAAGCGGTTTGGGGTTCTGGATTATGAACTCCATCGGATTCATCCGACCGATTTGTCGTATGATAAATTTGATGCAGTCCTTTTGATCGGCGATCAAGCCTTGCAAGCCGTACACAGTGCGCCGCAGTGGGCGCACACCACGCGAGTTTTCGACCTTGCCGAAGAATGGTGCTCGTGGAAGGAGATGCCGTTCGTGTTTGCCGTGTGGGCCGTTCGCAAAGGAACTCCGGATGCGGCACGAAACGAAATTATAGCTTCGCTCGAACGTTCGCTGAATAATGCATCCGGGCATTTCGGAGAACTTGGCCGCGAGCACGGCGCGCGGCTGGGAATGAGCGAAGCCGAAGTCTCCGATTATCTCTCGCAATTCCGCTATCGCTTCACACTCGAGGAACATGCCGCTATGGCGGAGTTCGAAATGGAACATGAATCTTTAAGTTCAAGGGATAATATTGGAATGTCCTTCCCGCGAATGCGGGAATCCATCCCTTCGGAATAAATCGAGCACTTGATCCCCGCATTCGCGGGGGATGACAAAGATTTGATACGAAACATGTTGGAACTGATACAAGCAAAAATCAACACTGCCGCCCGCCTCACCCGTGAAGAAGGGCTCTGGCTCCTCCAAAACGCCTCGCTCCTCGATCTCGCGGAGCTTGCGGAAGCCGTTCGCTATCGAATCAATCCGAAACGGAGGGTGACGTTCGTTATCGATTCGAACCCGAATTACACGAACATCTGCAACGTCGATTGCATTTTCTGCGCGTTCTACCGGCACGAAGGCGATAAAGATACTTATACCTACACGGTCGATCAGATGATCGCACGCTTCAAAGCCGCCGCCAGGCGCGGCGTGCGGACGGTCCTATTGCAGGGCGGGGTGAATCCGGCAATACCGCTCGAGTATTACACAGAAATGGTGCGCCGGACGCGCCAAGAGGTTCCAGAGATCCATCCGCACTTTTTTTCTACGAGCGAGATCATCGGGATGAGCAATGTTTCGGGGCTTTCTATTCCGGAAGTCCTGTTGAAGCTCAAAGAAGCGGGTCTAAACAGTATCCCCGGTGGTGGCGCAGAAATTCTGAGCGATAAAGTAAAAAGAAAGATCTCCAGCAAGAAAGGCACGAGCGCCGATTGGTTGAACGTGATGCGCGAGGCACACAAACTGGGTTACAAAACGACCGCCACGATGATGTACGGTCATCTGGAAAAGGATGAGGACATTATCGAACATCTTTCTGTCATTCGCGATCTGCAGGACGAGTACCACGGTTTCACTGCGTATATTCCGTGGAGTTTCAAGCCAGGCAATACGCCGCTCGAAAAGATCATTCCTCATTATGCGACGGGAACCCGATATCTGCAAATGATCGCGATCGCACGAATTTTTCTCGATAATTTTCCGCATGTTCAGGCAAGCTGGTTCTCCGAAGGAAAAAAGATCGGGCAAATTGCGCTAAACTTCGGTGCGGACGATTTCGGCGGCGTCCTCGAAGAAGAGAACGTTCATGCCTCGGCCAATTTCGTACATACCACATCGGTAAAGGAGACGGTTGACCTCATTCGCAGTGCTGGCTATACGCCGGCGGAACGTACGACGCTCTACGATATCGTAGCAGAATATGGCGAGGGCGAGTATCCCGCCGCTGCGATCGCCTCGGCGCGTCTCGACCAGCAGTTACCGGCGAGCGAGATTCTCACCAGCCTGCCAATTCTCGAAACAGCCTGAATTTGAGCGTTTTTTGGGAATTCTGAGGCAAATTTCCATTTGCCTCTTGACTTTACGCTCGGGATTGACGATATTTGGGTTCGTAGCTATTCGAGTATGAAATCAACCCTGACCTTAGCGTTGCTGTTTACCTTCACCGTCCCCGCATGGAGTTCCCAGGCGACTCGCCATTCCTTCGAGCGGCATCTCCGTATGAGATCGTTTAGCGGGACGATCTGGCTCACGGAACTTGCAGACAGCAAGATCGAGATCCGCATTCGCACCTGGAGAACGACGCGCGATACAGTTCCCGGACGAGAGCTCTATCCGGTGCTGGTTCGCGGGACCAAAGAGAAATTCTTTTTCGGCCGCTTCGGAGCGGCGAAACTTCCAATGCTGATCTTTGCGGTGACCGATCCCGAGCGCCCCGAGGAATGCCGGACGCTGGCCTATGAAGTCTCGCCGCGTGGAACGTTGATTGGAGAGCCGGTCGTCCTGGATGAAAGCGTAAAACACGGCCATGCGGAAGAGGTGCCGAGCGGACGCTATCCCCTGACCGCCATCGATCCGAAATTGGGAGCTATTTATTCGATCGCGTTACAGGAAGCTCGCTTTGAAGGATTTTTTATCACGTACGAAAAACTTCGGATCCGCCAGTGGGACCCGGCAATCAGTTCTTTTATCGAAACGGACGAAGGGTTCCTGCGAGATCATGGCGGCCGGCTCGTGCAAACCGCGCGGTTCGACTCCTGGACCGAGGCGGAACGTGCGGCCATTTTTGCCGCCAATGTTTACATACATCGGCCAGAGGGCGACGAGAACAAGACCACGAAGGTCATTCCTGCGAGTGCGGAACGGTAATTACGTTGGTATTTTAATGGATCTGATATCGCACCGCTATTGCAATGTAGAGACTGCTTACGGACCAATTGCGATTCGTGTTATCAACTTTCGTAAATGGATATTCGTAGCCTACGTCCGGAGTGATAAGCCAGGGAGAAACAATCGGCACATCGTACGACAATTCAAAACGAATCGCAAGGCGATAACCGTAAATACCATCAATATTCGTGACAGATGTACCATTTTGGATCGGTCCCGAAGCTCCGCTGTAAATATTTTCAGTATCATGGATCACCGTTGTGAACTTTGAAACCAATGTTTTGCCAATGCTTACGCAAGACGTAACTCCGAATCCCTTAGGAAACAGAGAATCTTGACTGAAATTGAACTTATACCCGATATTGAGCAGTACATAGCCCAGCGTAGGTGCCATACGAAGAAAAGAAATCGTTCCAATCTTATAAGAAGTACCCAAGTCGATGCCGGTGAGATTTGCGGATTTCGAATCATAGGCCGCCTCCAGGACGAAGAAGTTTTGAAAGTTACCGAATAAAGGGAAAAGCGCACTCACACCTTCCGTCCATGAGCTGCCCGATCCATTTTCGAACATTTCAAAGCCGGGTAAGGAGTTCGGCGGCCCGAAAAGATTTGTTCGATAGACCACGCTATTATAATCGGTGAAAGGACCAATGAAAATCCCATGTGCACTTTGGGCGTTGGTTTTCGAGCTAAATATAGTTGCGCCTACCTGTAGGAAGAACCAGCACGTCGATGCGACACGTAACCTCACATGCTTAAAACGCATGAGGGCTTACAAGTTACAAAAAATATTTTTAGCTTGCTGAGGACAGTAGAGCGATCTTCTCAGAGGCTCGATCGTATCAATGAAAAGGCTATAGTTAGCTCAAAAAAGCTCGATGTTGTCCACTTCCGGAATAATTCCCTTTTCTGTGCCCATCGAGTAGAGATATTCCAGCGCTTTTTTGCCGCGCTCGCCCATGTCGATCGTGACATCATTGACGTACATTTTGACGAACTTCGCTCCGGTCGAATGGTCGATCCCGCGGCCCCATTGCAGCGCATATTCTACGGAATCTTTTTCGTTATCGTATGCGGCCTTAATTGAATCCCGGAGCGCCTGGGAGACCGTCCTCGCCATGTCTTCCCCCATATCGCGGCGAACGCAATCGAGCCCGAGCGGCAGCGGTAAGCCTCCGGTTTTTTCTTCCCACATGGTTCCGAAATCGGCGAGCTTGTTCAGGCCGTAGTCCTGCCAGGTGATCTGCCCTTCGTGAATGAGAAGCCCGGCCGAAACCTTGTCCGATAATACGGCGTCAATGATCTTGTCGAACGATTCCTCGACCGATTTGATATGGCCGAACCACGACCGAAGTAATAAATTCGCGGTAGTCAGCTTTCCCGGCTGCGCAATGACAGCATTCGGATCGGCTTCGAGTTCCTGGATCGACTTGTACTTCTTCGAAACGATGATCGGCCCGTAGCCTTCGCCCATCGAGGCGCCGGTCTTCATGATCCAGTATTTATCTGCGACATACGGATAGGCATGCGCGCTGATCGCGGTCACCGGGAGTTCCCCCGTCATGGCCCGAACGTTCAGAGACTGAATGTCATCCAGTACATGATCGATCTCGTATCCGGGGATCGTTACCTTTTTCGAGGCGAAGCCATAAAACATGAAGGCGTCGTCAGGGTCAGGAGAGTGGCCGATTTTAAGAAAATTCACAGTCGATTTATTTTTAATATTCAATTCTTTCAGGATTTTTTAATTTCTCTACTCTTTCGGGATTTTTTAATTTCTCTACCAATCGGGTTATCATTTCCAGATCGCCGGGATCAGCCATGATAGGACCATTTATTGGAATTTGGCCAAATGTTTTCAAGTCTATGTCATGGGGTTGCTTTGAGTATTCTCTTCCAGCTTTTGAATAGCGCAACAACAAAATAAGCAGTACCACTGCTACGATAGAAAAAATGATTATCCAACTAGCGATCATTGTGCAATGATCAGAATTAGTTCATCATTGATGCATCCGGGAACAGCACGATCTTTCCGACTTTCTTCGGCGATTCGATCATGAGTTCGAAGGCTTCCTCGAAATTTGCGAGTGGCATTTTGTGTGTCACGACGGGGCGAACATCGAGCCGCTTGCTGGCGAGCAGGTTCGAGACGGTGAACCACGTATCGAACATCAGGCGCCCGTTGATTCCGTAAAAACGGCCACCGTTGAAAATGATATCGTTGAGTGGCGTTGGAACGGAATTGTCTTTAAAAATTCCGAACCAGCAGTAGCGGCCGCCGCGGCGCAGCATCGCGATGCCGTCCTTCATGGCGCTGGCCACGCCGGACATTTCGAGTACTACGTCCGCTCCGAGTCCTCCCGTCGCTTCCTTCACGATCTCGATGGCGTTTTCCTTCGCGACATTGATAATGCGATCGACTCCCATCTGCTTGCCGATATTTAACCGGAATGGCTCGATCCCGGTCATAAAGATCTGAGTCGCCCCGCATGCTCGCGCAACGCCGGCGGAAAAAAGTCCTACCGGGCCATCGCCCAGGATCGCAACCGATTTGCCATGCACGGGTTCGATAAGCGTAGCATGGACGGCGTTTCCAAGCGGTTCCTGAATGCTCATATATTCAGGTGGCACACTGGGATCGTTTTTCCAGACCACGACTTCGGGAACCACAAGATATTCGGCGAACGCGCCATTGGTATCGACGCCCAAAATTTTAAGATTATGACAAATGTGCATTTGTCCGGTGAGGCACTGTTTACAGTGCATGCAGGGAATATGCGTTTCGACCGAAACGGCGTCGCCTTCTTCGACCCGGCTTACGACATTGCCCTTTTTGACAACGATCCCGGTGGTCTCATGGCCGACCGTATAGGGAACCGTTTTTACTCGGGATTCTGCCCAGGGGTCCCATTCATAGATGTGGACGTCCGTGCCGCAGAGGCTCGAAGCCTGAATCTTGATAAGAACTTCGTTCGGTTTTACGTCCGGAATCGGGATTTCCTGGATTTCTGCGCCGCGAGCGCGCTTCGTTTTGCGCAGGGCGATCATCGTGTCTGGCATGGATCGATTACAAATTGCAAATGATGGGAAGAGTGCGGCGCTTAACACGAATGCAGCCTCAGTAATTCAACTTTTTCATTCAACTATTTTCTTTTATTATCATTACCGGCGCCCGCGGAAATCCAGTCGCTGTATAGCCAGCATATTAGTAGTTCAGGAAACAACGGGTTGCGCGCACCTGTGGGCATCGCAGGAGATCAGGCATTCTTGTTCTCCATTATTTTCTCAAGCCATATCCCTATTTCCTCCACGGTTTCTGGCAGGACACCATGCCCGCACGGCTGCATTCGCGCGGTGACGTTCGCTCCCTGCTTTGTCAAAAGTTCTTTGGCTTCGTCCAGGGCTTGTGGTGGAATGAGTTCGTCATATTCGCCGTGGCATATAAAAAATGGGAACTTGTCGAATCTTCTTTGAGGCACACTCTCGACAATATCCCTGGGAATATAGCCAGACATATTGATCGAAGCAAGAGGAACGATGCCGTGCTTTTTAAGGTCGCGAGATATAAGAAGCGAATAGACAACCGCGGCACCCTGCGAAAATCCCATCAAGACAACATGTTCGGGATCGCCGCCTTCTTGGGAAATGATATTTGGCAGTGCGGCAAGCAAAATTTCTTCGCTTTCGTGACGGGAAAAATCGTCCGGAATGATTCCGGAGGGCGTCTGCAGCAGGTCGTACCACGAATGGCCGCCGTTGGGCAACTCGATCGGTGCCTGGAGGCTGACGATTAGAAAACCGGTCCCAATTTGATCGGCAATCGGGAGCAGATCGTGCTCATCGGTGCCGTAGCCGTGGAGGAGAAGGAGAACGGGAGGCTTTTCAGCAGGTTTTTGAGTAAAAGCCTTGCGGGTTATATAATGCATTCGCCCCAGAAACCAGAAGCCCCTTGTTTTGGTGCAGTATTTTGGTGCAGTAAAAGGAAGAAGGTGGTAGCGAACTTTACATCTAAAGCTGCCGTAATTTTGACGCGGCTGAAATAGAACTTTTGCGGCGGTGTCTTGCTTTGATTTCCGGGGAGAAAGTCGCCGGGCGAGTCGCAAAATCCGCCCATGCGAGTTGTCCATTCCAACGATGTTTAGGCATCGTCATCATCCAACTACTCGACCTATGAAGACACGCAGTTTGGTTCTCGTTCTCGCTTTCCTTTTTTCCGTAACTACTGTTAAGGCTCAGTGGCTGACGAAAGCCGATGAAAAGCCTTTTCATGAGCGCGAGCGGCCACGTCTTGAACACGAAACGCATGGCATTGGGGATGCGCTGAAGTGGTATTGGGGCCAGCGAGCGTTCGGGCTCGGCTACATTCCGAAAGATGCGCTCCAGATCGCCGAACACCAGACCGCTGCCATGCGTGTTGCCGCAGGTAAAGGGATGACGGTGCTTGCCTCGCAACCTGACTGGTCGCTCGTGGGACCGACGAACGCCGGCGGCCGCGTCGAAGCGATCGCGATCGATCCTCACGACGCAAATACCATCTATATCGGTGCAGCCAACGGCGGTGTATGGAAGACGACCAATGCGGGCGGCGACTGGACTCCACTTACAGACCAAATGCAATCGCTCGCCATGGGCTCGCTCGCGATCGATCCGCAAAATACGAGTACCATTTATGCCGGTACCGGCGAGCTTCCCTCGACGGCTGACTCTTATGGTGGCTATGGACTGCTGCGCTCGACCGACGGCGGGACAACGTGGACCAGCATCGGCCCGAGCTCCGTTGCGGCGTATTCCAAGATCATCGTAAATCCGAAGCACTCGAATATTATTTATGCGGCGGCCGGACGTTCGGGTGGCGGCATTATGCGCTCGACAGATGGGGGTAAAACATGGCCCTGGCTTGCCGGAGGGCTGCCTCAGAATACTTCTGTTTCCGACCTTGCGCTTTCGATGAATGCCGATACCGCCGTGCTCTACGCCGGTGTCGTCGGAAAAGGTGTGTATGTATCGACGAACGGCGGCGATACGTGGACTTTATTACAAAACTTGCCATGGCAGCCGACCGATTATGTCCGCGTCTGCCTTGATGTCGATCCGACGAATTCCCAGAATGTCGTAGTCCTCGATGTGAACGGTTCCGGCGGCAATGGACAGGACGATCTTGGCGGTATTCAGATCTCGAACGATGGCGGCCAGACCTGGACCGATGGTACCGGCGGCGGTTTTCAACCCTTTTACGAAGGTTCTGGAACACCACCCCAGGGATGGTATGACGCATATATTCGTGTCGATCCTTCCGACTTCACGCATATGCTCGTTGGTGGGGTTCCATTCTGGGAAACAAACGATGGCGGCCAGACCTGGAACGAGCATACAGAAATCCACGTCGATCATCATGATGCCCAATTTGCGCCGTCCGATCCGACGAAAGTATATGTTGGCTGCGATGGCGGCGTATATTATTCTCCCGATGGTGGACGCAATTTTAATGGTGCTTCGTTCGACATTCCCATTTCGGAATTTTATACGATCGGGATCGACCAGTCCTCGAACGATATCACCTACGGTGGACTCCAGGATAATGGGGTCGTAAGCGGTTCCACGCCCTCGGACTGGGCCGGTATCTATGGCGGCGATGGTGCGTTCACGGTGCCCGATCCGAACCACTCCGGAGTATTGTATTTCACGCTTACCCAGCAGCCGCCGGTACGGAATGCCAATGGAAATCTATCGAGTATGGGCCTCAATCCGGGAACCGATTACTTAGGCTGGCTGAACGCCCTGCATCTCGATGCCAAGAATAATATTCTTTATTTTGGTACGGACCATCTCTATTTCAATACGAATCCATCGAGTTCGAATACGTGGGTACGACGCGGGACGCGAATCGCTGAGCCTTCTGATTCCTCGACCTCGATCCAAACGATCGATGCATTTGGCGATAAGCAGACGGTCCTTTGCGGAACGAGCGGTGGGCGCGTATTCCTCACAACGAACAGTGGCACGAGCTTTACCGATATTTCCACGGGCTTACCCGGTCGCTGGGTGACGTGTGTCAAATTCAATCCTTCGACGAAGACGACCTTCTATGCCACGGTTTCCGGATTCGGTGCCGGGCACGTCTTCAAGACGACCGATAACGGCGCCCATTGGCTAAATATTAGTTCTACTCTCCCCAATATTCCGGTCAATTCGATCGAAATGGACCCAACGAATCCGACGGCACTCTATATTGGGACGGACGTCGGCGTGTTCTTCTCGCCGAATGACGGCGGCGTTTGGGTCCCGTATGGCACCGGTCTTCCGAATGTGGCGATCGACTTTATGGACATCCAGGCCACGAAGCGAGTGCTCCGAGTCGGAACCCACGGCCGTTCGGTCTGGGAAATTCCGTTGGTCGATGACGTGACGGGCATCAGTCTTCCGGCGCAACGGACCGTATGGACGCTGGGCGATACGGGAAGCATCGTCTGGCATAATTTCGGATCGAGCGTAACACTGGACCTTAGCCTCGATGGAGGTGCGACCTGGCAGAATATCGGCTCCGGCATAACCGGGACGTCGTATACGATTCAAAATGTGATATACCCTGCCAGTGAGAACGCGATCGTCCGCGTGAGTGACGGCACCCAAACGCTCATGTCGCCGCTGTTTTCGATCGCGCAGCAAAAGGCGGGTCAGGAAGTCGCCACCGTCGCCGAATATCCGTTCTATCTCTACGATGTTGCGTATGATAAAGACGACAATGTGCTGTGGGGAACGAACTTTAATGGATCCGACCGCGACATTTATAAGATCGATCCCGACAAGGGGACCCTCCTCGATTCGGTGAAGATCGCGCTCGTCCATACCACCAGCCGCGCAGGGTTCACCGGAATTAAGTACGATCCGAGCACCAAGCACCTCTGGATCCAACAGGTCAATAATACGTCCGATCCCTATGCATGGCAAAGTTATCTCTATGAAGTGACGACATCGGGTACGGTCGTTCAAACCCTGCAATCGCCGGCGGAATACGGGACGGGTGTTTATGTAAAAGGGGATACGTTGCTCGTGGCAGACCGTATGGTAGAACAGATTTTCCGTTGCGTGCTACCTTCCACAGACTTTACGGCCTTAAACCCGCTCGACTTTTCGAGCACTCGGAATGCGGTATATGGTTCCCGTGGCCTGACGTACGATTCGAAGATCCAGCAATATTTGCTGGGGTACACCGAATTCGATGGAACGCGTCAGAGTTCAACATTCAACGGGAGCGACATTCTATTCCTTGATCCGGTCTCCGGCGAAGAACAGAGTGCCATGCCGATGGTCGAAGGTTCGGAATCGAGCAATATCCGTGCACTCGAATGGGATCCGCGTGGAAACGGAACGACGGCGTGGATGTCGGTCCTGAGCAGTTCCAGCGCTGCGAAGCTTGTCAAGGTCGCGCTGACCGACGGCCCATCGAGCGCTCCTGCGCCGCTATTTACACTGGTACCCGACCCGATCGACTTTGGCGGCGTCGATACTGGAAAGTCGATGACCATTCATGCTCAGTTGCACAATAACGGTAATGCTGCGGGTACGGTCAAGAGCGTCAGCATCGTGCCGGAGTCCGGTGTGTTTACACTCGGTACCCTTTCGCTTCCGGCCACGCTTCCGCCAGGCGATACGCTGGGGATCGATGTGACCTTCACTCCGAATGCGCCGGGTCCGAAGTCCGCTTCGCTCGTGATCACCACCGGCAGCGATAATACGCAGACATCGTTCCAGGTCTCGGGCTTTGCGACGATCAATGGCGCCGGCGTAAATTCGAGCAGTCGTTCCGAAGGCTGGGACGTCGTGCTTTCTCCGAATCCGGCACGCGACCGCGTGACCGTGACGCTGGAGGCCGAACGCGCATCCGCGGCGCAACTCGAGATCTACGATGCGACGGGTCGCGAAGTACATTCGGAATCATTGGGAATGATCGCGGCCGGCGAGCACGAGTCGGAACTTTCCACGGATGGACTTCCGAATGGAATTTATTTCGTCCGCGTGCTCGGCTCGAACGGGGAAATTGCAACGTCACGATTGGCGATCGCCCGGTAGGACGTAAAATAATGGAGCGAAGTGAAACCCGCTCCACACATTCGAGAGTTAGAGACAAGCGAGCGGCCCGGAAAGCCCGCTCGCTTGTTTTTTGCTGATTCGTTCAGCGCATTCCATGGACCACCACACACGCGAAACGGTACTCATCACCGGCTGCCACGGATTCTTAGGGCAGCACGTCGTTCGGCTGTTCGTGGAAGAGTCGAACTGCGAATTGGTCCTTACTGCCCGTGAAGAAAGCACGCTTTTTAGCGGAATAGCGAAAGAACCACGCATTCGAGGATACTATACGATGGACGTTTCACAGCGAGTGGCCGTCAAAGAAGTCATCGCTCTTACCAAGCCGGACGTCATTGTCAATTGCGCCGGGTTTGTGAAAGTGGACGAAGCCGAGGTAAACCGCGAGGCGGCGTGGAGAACGAATGTCTCTGCTCTTGAGCATCTTACAGAAGCGGCCCGCAAAGTCGACGCAAGAATTGTGCATGTTTCTTCCGATCTCGTATTCGATGGCTTAAGAGCGCCCTATATGGAGTCGGACGCGCCACATCCTGTGAACTATTACGGGCGAACGAAGCTCGCGAGTGAAAATGTGCTCCGGACTTCGGGTCTCGATCATACGATCTTTCGAACGTGCCTGGTGTATGGGGCCGTCGAACATGCGAATGCGAATTACGCGCTTTCGGTCGTCTTGTCGCTCGAAGAAGGCCAGCCTGTGCATGCGGCGACCGATCTGATTTCTTCCCCAACGCTGGTGGACGATCTTTCGCTGGCGATCGTCCGAGCTACAGAACGAAAACGTTTGGGCCTCTATCATGTGGCCGGACCGGAGATGATCACGCGGTTCGAATTCGCTCAGCGTATCGCCGAAGTTTTTGGGCTCAATGCCGGCCTGATCCTCCCAACTACGGTTGCCGAACTAAAACAAAGCGGTCGGTGGCGTGCGGAGCGACCCTCACGAAATGGACTGGTTTCACTCAAAGCGCAGACCGATCTGGGTCTCCGAATTTCAAACGTGGAGGACGGGCTGCGCGTCATGGAACGTGGAATGGAAGAGCTTTTTGCAAAAGGCGATCTCTATTTATACGAATAATCTCTCATCATAGAATGCTCGATATTAAATTGATTCGCGAAAATCCGGATGTGGTGCGACGCGCCATTGTAGCAAAGCATTCGGACGATGTTGTCGATGAGATCCTCGATCTCGATCGCGACCGCCGCTCTATTATTCAGCAGGTCGAAGTTCTAAAAAACGAGCGCAATACCGTGTCGGAAGAGATTGCGAAGCTAAAGCGCGCGAAGGAGCCGGCCGAGCATCGCATTGCCGACATGAAGGCCGTCGGCGAGCAGATTGCCTCCCTGGATGAGCAACTTCGGGAGAAGGAACTTGCCCTCGGCGTTCTTATGGATTCCATTCCCAACGTGCCCCATCTTTCGGTTCCGAATGGAGAGGATGCAGCCCAGAATGTCGAAATCAAGCGTTGGTCGCCCAATGGAAACGAAGATGCGTTTACGGCCCGCGGCGGTCTCGATCATTTAGCCCTCGCGGAACGGCATCGATTGTTCGATTTCAAACGTGGCGCGAAGATCGCTGCTGCCGGATTTCCGGTGTATATGGGCCGCGGCGCGCAGCTGGAACGAGCATTTATTAATTTCATGCTCGACTTGCACACGCGCTCGCACGGGTACACAGAAGTCCTTCCGCCATTTTTTGTAAATGCGCAGTCGATGCGAGGAACCGGGCAGTTCCCAAAGTTTGTCGATCAAGCCTATCACATGCCCGAGGATGCACTGTATGCCATTCCCACGGCCGAAGTACCGATCACGAATCTCTACGCGGAAGAAGTACTCAGTCCGGAGGCGTTGCCAATCTACCATTGCGGCTTCAGTGCCTGTTTTCGGCGCGAGGCAGGTTCCTATGGGAAAGATACACGAGGATTCCTACGTGTTCACGAATTCAATAAAGTCGAACTCGTAAAATTCGTACCGCCGGAGACTTCGTACGAGGAGCATGAATCGCTGACGGCCGATGCCGAGCGTGTGTTAGAACTCCTCGAAATTCCCTATCGCCGAATTTTACTTTGCACCGGAGATACCAGCTTTTCCAGCGCGAAAACGTACGATCTTGAAGTGTGGGCACCGGTGGAAGGAAAATGGCTCGAAGCGTCGAGCTGTTCGAATTTTGAAGATTTTCAGGCTCGCCGTGCAAATATCCGTTTTCGGAGGGAACCGAAAGCCAAGCCGGAATTTGTGCATACCCTGAACGGCTCCGGTCTTGCGACTTCGCGGCTGATGGTCGCATTCTTGGAAAACTATCAGCAACCCGATGGAACGATACGAATTCCAGAGGTGCTTCATCCGTATCTTCCATTTACCATCATTGATTAATGTAAAGCAAATTGTCATTTGCTTTTTTTACGACCGATTGCAAACGAGCGTTTGCGTAACCTGCTATGACTGACGTATTAGATCAACAAGCGTTTCGATATTCTTCCGCCGCGGAGCCGGATTTGCTTTGCGAAGAGGTTCCACTTTCTGAACTTGCGCAGGAGTTCGGAACTCCGCTGTATGTCTATTCGAAGCGGCAGATTATCGAAAATTTTCATTCGTTCGATGCCACGCTCAAGTCTTCCGGTAAAGAACATTACGTGAGCTATGCCGTCAAGGCGAATTCGAATATCGAATTGCTTCGAATTTTAGCGGAAGAGGGTTCCGGAGCGGATGTCGTGAGCGCCGGGGAACTACTTGCGGCCCTTGCCGCCGGGTTTGCGCCTGAAAAAATTACGTTTGACGGGACCGGCAAGACCGATGAGGAGATCGAACTGGCGCTTCGGGCGAATATCCACGCATTCAATGTCGAAAGTTTCGAAGAACTTGCCGTTATCAATAGCATTGCCGAACGGCTCGGGCAGGCTGCCGGCCATGCCGTGCGTGCAAAAGTCTCGATTCGTGTCAATCCCGACGTGGACGCGAAAAGCCATCCCTATATTTCCACCGGGATGAAAGAAAATAAGTTTGGGATCGAGATGGAGAATGCGCGTGAAGCATTTATGTATGCTTCCAGACATCCGGCACTCGAAGTAGTCGGCATTCATGTGCATATCGGTTCCCAAATTACGTCGCTCGACCCCTTTATCAAGGCCGCCCGATCGACTGTAAAATTCGTAAATTCTCTGCGTGTCAAATCGGGAATCGTTCTCGAACACTTGAATTTTGGTGGCGGACAAGGGATTCATTATCGGAATGTCGTCCGTCATCCCTTGCTTCCCAAGGATGAATTCGGAGAAGAAGGCGAGTACGTTCCTTCACTCAGCGAATTTGTGGGCGCGGTGTTGCCGATCCTTGACCAAACGGGACTTAAGATCATTTTCGAGCCGGGCCGTGCGATCGTTGCAAACGCGTGCGCCTTACTCGCGAGTGTCCTCTATACGAAAGAGAACAGTGTCAAAAAATTTGTCATCACCGATACAGGCATGACAGAACTTATCCGGCCGTGTTTATATGAGGCGTATCATCAGGTGGCCCCGCTCAAACTGTTGAGCGGTGCGACCCAGAAGGTCGATATCGTGGGGCCCATTTGCGAAACCAGCGATTTTCTTGCCCAGTCTCGAGAAATGCCATCTCTTAAAAGAGGCGATGCGATTGCCGTACTCTGTGCGGGCGCCTATGGATATGCGCTCGCCTCCAACTATAATCTTCGCCCGCGTGCAGCAGAGGTGCTGGTCGATGGGACGGATTATCGCTTAATCCGTGAGCGAGAACGGATCGAAGAGGTGGCGGGGATAAGCAAGGCCCCTGTCACACTGCCGAATTCTTCCAGCCGATTTTAAGATGCGGCATGAAGATCGCACTCCTCATCGAATACGATGGGACTGAATTTGTAGGCTGGCAAACACAACGCGATCATCCAAAAGGCCGCTCGGTGCAGGCGGAGATAGAGCGCGGTTTTTATCAATTGTTTTCTCGAACGATAGCCGTTCACGGGGCCGGTCGAACGGACTCCGGCGTCCATGCACGCGGAATGGTCGCGCATATTGAGTTCCCGGAGGACATCTCGATCCCGCTCCGGAAGCTCCTCATGGCGATCAACGCGACGACGCCAGAGGATATTGCCGTTCGCGACCTGCGGAGTGTCCCAGAGGAATTCCATGCTCGGCATAGCGCGCAATCGCGTCAGTATCGATTTACCATCAAAACCGAACGCACGGCCATCGACCGTCATTTTGTGTGGGCGATCCGCCGGCCACTCGATTTTGCGAAGTTGGAGGTATGTGCAACTCTTCTGCCGGGAGAGCACGATTTCACCAGTTTCAGCAAGCGTACCTCGGATGTAAAGCACTATCGCTGCATTGTCGAATCGGCCGTTTGGGAACGCCATGGCACAACCTTTGCGCTGACGATCCGAGCCAATCGATTTGTACGAGGAATGGTACGCGCGCTCACCGGCGCGATGGTCCAGGTCGGGCAGGCTGCTCTCACGATCGACGAATTTCAAGCACTGTTGCATGGACCTCGCGAACGCTGGCGCGCCAAATATATTGCTCCTGCGCATGGCCTGGTCCTCGAGGGGATCGAATATCCCGAGCGGTTCCACCTTTGGAACATCGGGGAACAGATCGAGCGGAGCGCGATCGACGAATCGGAAGTGAAAAAGGAATGAACGAACGATGAGAACCTGGAAATTTATTGTTGCCTCGAAAGGTCGCCTCGTGCTGATTGCCAGCATCGTCGCGGTCACTTCGGTCCTTATGAGTTGTGCATCGGGAATTAATCTTTTTTCAAAGTCCGATGATGTTCAATTGGGACAGCAAATGGCGCAGCAAATCGCGGCGGACCCCGCACACTATCCAATTCTCGATAATCCACAACTCACAGGGTACTTGCAATCGATCGAAGATCGTATCGTACAATCGCCCAATGTCCAGAATAAAGATTTCCATTATGTCGTCCATATTATAAACGATCCGAAGACTGTAAACGCGTTTACGATCCCCGGAGGAGGAATTTACGTTTATACCGGACTTCTTAATTTTATCGATAATGAGTCGGCCCTCGCCGGAGTCCTTGCTCACGAGACGACCCATGCGGATCATCGGCATGCGACACGGAATATGACGCAGGAGTATGGCCTTGAAATGCTGGCCTCTGTTGCCCTGGGCGGGAATGCAGGACTTATCCAACAGATTGTTGCGGGCCTTGGCAGCCAGCTTACCGTCCTCAAATTCAGCCGTGACGATGAGCGTGAAGCGGACCAGGGATCCTTCGACGATCTTGCACAAATTCCGGGTGAGCCGTGGTGGCCCGGGGGCGTTAATCTTTTCCTCACGAAATCCCTCGCTTCGGCGCCGAGCCAGCCGGGCAAATTCCAGCAGCTATTTCTAACGCACCCGGTCGATCAGGAGCGTATCGATGCTATCAATGCTGATCTCCAAAAGGCTGGAATGCCAGGTCCTACCGGAACTCAGCTAAATCAGCAGAATTACGCCTATTATAAAGCTATGCTGGGTGGGGGCGGATATACCAGTCCGCGGGGCGCTACAGCACCAAGGGTCCGATAAAAAATGGCGAAAATCGGCTTGTTGGGACTCTTGAGAGAATTCTAACTTTGTAACTAAGACTGCTACAGTAGTGTCTTTGAGGGTGAAGCGTAAACGCTCCACCGATGCCACCACGACCACAAGCCCCAACGGAACGCGAACTTGACTTTATCGAAGCATTCAAACGCGGAGATATGGCCGGTTTCAGGTACATTTATTCGCTGTACCGTCAACGGGTCTTTAGTTATTGCCTTTATTACATGGGCGACCGCGCACTGGCGGAGGACGCGTTTCAGGAAGTATTCGTTCGAGTTTATACCCGCCGTGAACAGTTGCGTGAAGCGAAAGCGCTCAAAAGCTGGCTTTTGCTTATCACGCGGTCTGTATGTCTTAATTTACTGAGGGAATCGAAATTCACTCCGGATTTCGTCTCGATCGGCGGCCCGGATAGCGTGGACGCACTTGGCGACACACTCGACCGCCCTGCCGATCCGCTCGATCATATGATTGCAGATGATATGCTTCGTTCGGCGCTAGCCGAGATTGCGCCAATCTATCGGGAAGCTTTTTTGCTTTGCGAATTCGAAGGATACGATTACGAAGCGATCGCCCGCATGACGAATACGACCGAAGTAAACGTCAAAGTGCGCATTACGCGTGCGAAGAAGCAATTGCGTGAATTGCTCGCGCCACATTATCAGTACGAAGCGGGAATGAGCAACCGGCGTCGCCGTAAGCCTTCGGAAAAGACGTACACCGTAGATGACGAAACGGAAGACTTGAACGATATCGCTCGCGGAACCGAGGAGGTGTTTGCACAATGAAGACCTATCAAATTGAAGACACGATCATCGCCTATTTCGATGGGCGCTTGAATGACACCGAGTCTGCGGAACTTATGCACCGCGTTTCGGTCAGTCCCGAAATTCGCGACCTCTTCGAACAGCACCGTGCACTTCGCCAATTGGCGGTCCGTGCCGCTCGAAATATATCGATCGCACCAGAATTGGAAGAAGCCGTATTCTCTCGGATCGAAGCCCTTGAGCAGGAAGAACGGCTTCCTGCCGGGTGGTGGTCGCTGCGAAGGATATCGACAATGACAAGTGTTATTGCACTTCTCCTTCTGGCTGTGACGGCGTCATGGGAAACATATAAACAGCCTACGACCTTTGCGCATTCACCAGCGCTCGTTGCGGCTTCGGTAAAGGATATGGGCAATCCGGCATCGACCGAGTGGAATGGAACTCGGATTTCTTTTATCGGTCGTGATCAAACCAAAGTTTATCATGCTTTGAGGTTATCGCAACGATCAAATTCGAATGTTCAATACGCACAGAATTCCGATGTACGAACAGATGCTCCGCTGGGAAAGATAGCTCCCCGGCAAACGCTGTCGGCAGGAAGCGTTCGCGAGCCGGCAGGGGAATATCCGACACTTCCATTGCTGCGAGAACTTCCGGAGGATGCCACGAATGCTCGCTTCGAGTTTGCCGTTGGTTCGCCGATGGGATCTTTCATTCGACCTTCATCCTTCATTTCCAACCCACCAAATTTCTCAACCGTTGCTTTTCGCGCGGGATATAATCTCGATGAAAAGAACCAACTCGCTATTCAGCTTACGGAAGGAAGTATTGCAGAACTCAAAACCGTCTCCAGCCTGCAGCAGGGATATATGCTTGTAACCGGGCAGCAGCAATATATATCTGGATATGCCGGAGAGTTGTTCTATCGCCATCGCGAACCAGTCGAACAAGGACTCTTTTTCGTAACCGGGAGCATCGGCGGTGGGTTTTATTCGATGGGATCGATGCTGAGTGCTGAGCTTGGGATCGAAATTCCATTCGGAAACCGGTTGTTGGGCGGGGTCTCATTCGAGCTAAACCGGTTCCATCAGAATGGCAGCGAGGCAAGCAATTTATCGTCGCCAACACCCGTGCTTTACAGCGGTTCGAGTGTTTATAACACGCTTGTTGGCGGTATCGACTACGCCCTTACCTATAGATTTTAGGAGAAGTGAACTTTCTCATTCAGGAGATGATGATGAAACGTATTTTTAACGATGTAAAATTTGTGGTGCGACCGGGAGCACGTTGGTTCCTGCCCCTGGCTGTCTGGCTTGCGGGATGTTCGTCCATCTACGACCCTGCTACGACGCCAAAGCCGGAAACCGACGTTCGGAATTATTATCTTCCCCTTTCGACACCGAAGATGGAGTACGATTATACCGTCGTTTCGACTGCGCCGTATCATCCGGCTTCCGGAAATCTCACGATGAACATGCTCGGTAATACCGATACCGTTCAAAACATGCCGGTCTATTCCTGCTTATGGACGTATTCGAATCATTTTGGAACTCCGGAACAATGGTTTTATGGTCTTTGCGATTCCGAGGCCGTCGCGATGGGACTTGAACCGACCCAGGATCATTATACCGATTTTTGGGTCGACCTAAAGGCGAATTCTGCTTCTCCTTTGCAAGTAAATGCGACATGGTCGTTTATTTCGCAGGGTGAAGAGATCACCGCGAAGGTGACGGCCTATGGCACAAGTGCGCAGGTCGAAGGCAAAGACTATCAGGATGTTATGATGGTCACCTACACAGGTGTTGCAGGAACGGCGGGTACCGAATGGTTCGCTCGGGGCATTGGCCCAATCTTCTACCACGTCGAACGTCCGAATTTCGGCATGGTCGAAAATCACTTGCTCTCTTACGAGCAACGCTAAAGGCCGGGATGGGGTTTAGCAGAAGTTGCTAAATTTCCCATTACCGCATGTTGGTCGATTATTACGATTTGGAATCGCTGCTCACAGAAGAGCAGCGCATGATTCGCGATACGGTTCGCAATTTCGTCGAGTCTGAAGTTCTCCCAATCATTGAGGAGCACAATCAGGCGATGACGTTCCCTAAGGAATTGATCCCGAAGATCGGCTCGCTCGGGCTCTTAGGTCCGACGCTGCCCGAAAAATATGGCTGCGCGGGTCTCGACAATATCGCATACGGTCTAATCAATCAAGAGCTGGAGCGAGGCGATTCGGCTATTCGTTCGTTTTCGAGCGTCCAGAGTTCGCTGGTCATGTATCCTATCTATGCGTTTGGCTCCGAAGAGCAGCGTATGAAATGGCTCCCCAGACTTGCATCGGGAGGAGCCGTAGGTTGTTTCGGGCTTACGGAGCCCGATTTTGGTTCGAATCCGGGCGGAATGGTGACCAATGCGCGATCGACATCGAAAGGCTTTATACTCAATGGCGCAAAAATGTGGATTACGAACGGCACGCTTGCGGATGTGGCCGTTGTCTGGGCTAAATTAGATGGCGATTCTGCAAAGCATATTCGCGGATTCTTAGTCGAAAAAGGAATGAAAGGATTTAGTGCGCCGGAAATGAAAGGGAAGTATTCGCTTCGAGCGAGTGTGACCAGCGAGCTGGTTTTTCAGGATGTGGAGCTTCCGAAAGAAAGTTTGTTGCCGAACGTGCAAGGATTGAAAGGGCCATTAAGCTGCCTCACGCAGGCGCGCTATGGCATTGCCTGGGGTGCTCTGGGAGCCGCAATGGCATGCTATGAAAGTTCCGTGGCGTATGCAAAAAGCCGCGTCCAGTTTGGTAAACCGATCGGAGGATTTCAATTGGTGCAGGAAAAACTGGCCTTCATGCTGACGGAAATTACAAAGGCCCAATTGCTCGTGCACCGTCTTGGAACTCTTAAGAACGAAAATAAGATGAGGCCCGAACAGGTTTCGCTCGCGAAGCGCAATAATGTCGATATCGCTCTTCAAATTGCACGCACGGCACGGGATCTTCATGGCGCGAATGGAATCTTGGGCGAATATCCGATCATGCGGCATATGACAAATCTCGAATCTGTTCGCACTTACGAAGGGACCCACGATATTCATACGCTGGTCTTAGGTGAAGATATTACTGGAATTGCAGCATATTATTAATGTCGAGAATATCGATGGTCATGACACCGGAACAGCTTATTGAAGGCAATCTTACACAAAATGAGAAAGTGCTGTGGATTGGACGGCCCAAGCAGGGAATTGCCTTTCGGTCTTCTGATGCCTTTATGATTCCATTTTCCATTCTGTGGTGCGGTTTCGCATTCTTCTGGGAAGGGGCGGCCGTTATGACAGACGCACCACTTTTATTTAAGTTATGGGGGATACCCTTTGTACTAATAGGCTTGTATATAACAATCGGACGCTTCCTTTTCGATGCACGAATGAGAGCCTCAACCGCGTATGCCGTAACGAACGAGCGCGCCATTGTTGCCACGGTCAGTAAAAAACAGAAAATTCGTTCTATTGATCTGCGCAGAAATACCGACGTAAATCTCGAAGAGAAGTCCGATGGCTCGGGAAATATCGCCATTGGTCCCCCGGATGCGTTTGGCTCCTGGGCCCGAGGTCTCCCATTTTCAAATTTTAGACAAGGTCAATTCTGCTTCGAATTCGTTTCAGGCGTCGATCAGGTCTATGCCACGATCCGAACGGCAAGAGCTTGAATTTAGTCTCGAATTCTGTTTAACGCTTTTCGATTTGCCTCAATGGTCTGTTCCAAATCCTCGTCGCTATGTGCCGCGGAAACGAACATTGCCTCGAATTGGGACGGGGCGAGGTAAATTCCCCGATCGAGCATTTCACGAAAATAATGTGCGAATGCTTTTGTATCAGAAGTGATGGCCGTTTCGTAATCTGTAACTTCTTTTTGCGTAAAGAAGAGGCAGAGCATTGAGCCAACGCGTGTCTGGTTCGCTTTTATGTCGGATCTGTTTATGTTTTCACTGAATGATTCTGCCAGGAGAGCAGATTTCCGTTCCAACTCGGGATAGGGGTTTTCTTCCTTCAGCATTCGCAAGGTTGCTAAGCCGGCAGCCATTGCCAATGGGTTTCCACTCAGGGTCCCAGCCTGATAGACTGGTCCTACCGGCGAAAGCAATTCCATCATTTCGCGTTTGCCGCCAAAGGCTCCCACTGGCAAACCGCCTCCGATAATTTTTCCTAAGGTCGTAAGATCGGGTTTAACGCCATACCACTGCTGCGCTCCGCCGAGTGTCACGCGAAAACCGGTCATCACTTCATCGAAAATCAAAACGATCTGTTCTCGATCGCAAATATTCCGAAGACCTTCTAAAAACCCTGCTTTTGGCGGAACAACGCCCATGTTCCCGGCGACGGGTTCCACGATGATCGCGGCAATCTGCCCTCGATGTGCGGTTACAAGTGCTTCAACGCTCGGAAGGTTGTTGTAGGTCGCATTCAGCGTGTCCTTCGCAGTGTCGATGGTAACGCCCGGGGAGCTCGGCGCCCCGAGTGTGAGTGCACCGGACCCGGCTTTAATTAGGAACGAATCTCCGTGACCGTGATAACAGCCTTCGAATTTAATAATTTTGTCTTTGCCGGTATATCCACGGGCCACGCGAATTGCAGACATCGTGGCTTCGGTGCCGCTGGAAGTCATTCGCAAAAGCTCGATGGATGGAATGAGCTCTTTGACGAGTTCCGCCAATTCGATTTCGAGTTCCGTTGGAGCTCCGAAGCTTGTGGCGAGTAAAGCCTGCTTCTGAATTGCCTCGATAACGTTTGGGTGCGAATGGCCGAGAATCAATGGTCCCCAGGAACCGACATAATCAATGTACTTACTTCCATCGGCATCCCATACATACGCGCCTTTCCCTCGTACCAGAAAGAGAGGATCGATTCCCACCGACTTAAACGCACGAACCGGAGAGTTGACGCCTCCAGGAATGCTGCGCTTCGCCCGCTCAAAAAGTTTTTCGCTTTTGGGATGCTTCACAACTGTTTTGCGGCTTCCAGAGCGAAATAACTGAGGATGATCGAAGCTCCGGCTCGCTTGATGGACAGCAGCGATTCCATCATAACGCGGTCTTCGTCGATCCAACCGTTCTTTCCCGCGGCTTTGATCATCGAGTATTCTCCGCTTACCTGATACGCTGCGACGGGCGACAAAAATTGTTCGCGAATGCGGCGAATAATATCGAGTGAGGAAATAGCGGGTTTTACCATCACAATATCAGCGCCTTCATCGAGATCGCGTTGGACAAGACGAAGAGCTTCGTCCGTATTGCCGACATCCATTTGATGCGAACGCCGGTCCCCGAACGAAGGAGTGCTTTCGGCGGCATCTCGAAACGGTCCATACAGGCCCGACGCATATTTTGCAGAGTAGCTCATAATCGGAAGAGACGAAAATCCGCTTGCATCCAGTGCTTCGCGAATTGCTCCAATTCGGCCGTCCATCATGTCGCTCGGGCAAATAAGGTCGCTACCGGCTTCGGCATGGCTGATCGCCTCACGGACAAGCAATTCGACAGATTTATCGTTTACGATCTCGATGTCACCATTGTTATCTCGTTCTATAACGCCACAGTGCCCGTGTTCGGTATACTCACATAAACAGACATCGGTCGCGACCAGTAGTTCAGGGAACCGTCTTTTTGTTTCCCTTAACGTTGTTTGAATAATCCCTTCCTCGTTATAAGCCTGAGAAGCGAATTCATCCTTATGTTTCGGAATCCCAAAAAGGATGACGCCGCCGAGATCTGCTTCAAGCGCTGCCTCGCACTGCTTTAAAATCCCATTGAGTCCAAGTTGCTGGACGCCGGGCATCGCATCGATCGCTTTCTTAAAATGTTCATCCGCTTCGACTGCAAACAGCGGCAGAATGAGATTGGACGGTTCGAGCGACGTTTCTCGAACTAGCCGGCGATGTCGCTCGGTCATTCGAGTTCGCCGCATTCGGGAACTCGGTGGGATATCCAATTCCTCGAATGGGTGAGTATGATGGTTCGTCATCGAACCTTAAACAAGCATTTTCGCGAGTTCCGTTGCATTGCGAATACATGCACCCATCGAAATGCCGCCGCGGTAATTTCCGAGGAAAAAAAGGCCAGGATGATCTCGTTCCATCGCTTCGATCGCATGTAATACTTCGTTATAGCCGATATTGTACTGAGGTATTGCCCGAGGCCATCGTTTCATCGAGTGAAATACAGGTTCTCCGTTTGGTTTTAATAGGGCGGTAACTTCTCGAATCGCCGCCGATAAAATTTCTTCGTCCTCCCACCCGGCAATATCCATACGTTTCGCGCCGCCCATGAGGACCGTTAGGAGCAAACGCCCGGACGGCGCGCGACCGGGGAAATTCGATGAAGAAAAAATGATCCCAAGAATGTCCCTCTTTTCTTTCGAAGGAATAAGCCCACCAAATCCTGTAGGCAGCTTTTCAAATTGAGAATCCGCATATCCCAGGAAAACGACGGCGACGGGTGGATAGAAAATACCGCGTAAGTGTTCGGAGAAGGCAGAAGATAGCGGAGCAATAATTCCCGCTATGTGATACGCCGGTAACGTAAAAATAATCTTTTCCGCCTCGAATGTTTTGTCTGATGAAAAAATGGTGTAACCCGCCCCGGAGCGTTCGACCGATAACGCCCCGGTATGCAAATGCAGCCGAGTTTTGAGGGAAATGCGTAGCGCTGCGGTGAGTTCTGAAAGTCCATTGGGAAAGGAGACGATTGCGGGACGAATTCTGGCCGTTTTTTTTGAGCGGGATTTGATCAGCCCCGCGATAAGGGAGCCATACGTTTGCTCAGCACTCCACATGCTGTTAAACGCATATCTCATACTGAGCCGCTCGGGGTCTCCGGCATAGATGCCGGTAATAAAGGGATCGGCTCCGTATTCGAAAATCTCTCTTCCCAGCCGGCGGCGCACAAAGGAAGAAACCGGTTCGTCAAAGAGGGAAGTTTTCGATATAAAGGGTTCCGCAAGGACGCGAAGTTTTCCAAAAGGAGAAAGGAGCGCAGTTGAAATAGCCTGTAACGGAGTGTGTGGCAAAACGATCCAGTTCCCGCTTTTCAGCACGTAGCGCATCTTCGAAGCGGGATTTGCCTCGAGAATCCTGTTCGAAAGTTGAGTTTCTGTAAGGAGGTCGATCGTTTCCTGATTTTCAACTCGAAGCGAATTCGGACCGGACTCGAGTAGGTATCCTTCCACGCGTTCGGTAACGATTTTTCCGCCGACGTTTGAAGATCCCTCGAGCACAAGGACGTCTTTGCCGGCCCGCGCAAGTTTATGGGCAACCGTAAGGCCTGAAATTCCCGCCCCAATAACGACGATCTCAGGCAAGCAACATCTCCCTTATTCGCTCGGCCACGCCAGGGGCACAACTGACGAGGTTCCCGCCATCGATCGTTTTATTCCCCTTAAAATCGAAGTATATGCCGCCAGCCTCTTCAACGATCACTCCAAGCGGAGCGGAGTCCCAGATGGCCATTCGCGCGTCGAGCATGGCCTCCGCCCGCCCCGTTGCGACCAGGATATGCCCCCAGCAGTCCCCCCACCCTCGATAAAGTCCGAATGAGCGCGTAATTTTTTCGTACTTATCGGCAGTAATAAGATCTTCGAGTCTGGTAGGACTCGTGGTGCAGATCAAACTTTCTGTCATTGAATGTTTGGTCGACACTTGTGAGCGTCTGCCATTCCAATAACATCCTTTTCCCATTGCAGCGGAGATTGTTTCCCGTAACGCAGGAAGGTGGACGACGCCATGGGTTATCGTCCCACGTTCCTCCAATGCGATGAGGACACCGTAGATCGGTACCCCATGGACGAAGCTTTTCGTTCCGTCGAGCGGGTCCAGGATCCACCGGCGATCACGATTTGAACCTTGTTCGCCGAATTCTTCACCTAATATGAGATCATCCGGGAAATGCTCACGAATTCTTTTGCGAAGATATTCTTCCGATTCCCGATCGGCCCGTGTCACAGGACTTTCGTCTTTCTTGAGGACGACTTCAAGGCTTGCATTTTGAAAGTAACGCAACGTGATCTCGCCCGCACCCTGCGCGATCTCTTCCATCCATTCCCGAAGATCATTCATGCCGTAATGCGTGGATTTCTTTGAGAGCAACATCTGCAAGGCATTCGATAAACAGCGGATGGTCGTTGAGCCCTTTCATTACACGATAATGATTAATTCCCGATTCTTCTGCAGTCGGTCGTTCCTCGATGTTCAGCTCATGCAATGTTTCGATGTGATCGCTTACGAAGGCGATGGGAACGACAAGAAGACTCGTGATTCCCTTTTTCCCAAGTTCGATCAATGTTTCATGGGTGGAGGGTTTCAGCCATTGCTGTGGACCGACCTTACTCTGAAACGATAAAGTATAACGTTTATCGAAGTTTCTGGCGGCCATAACGAGTTCGACGGTTTCTCGAATGTGTTCGGAGTAGGGATCGCCGCGTTTCACCATCGCAAGCGGCGTCCCATGAGCGGAGAAAAGAAGAAAAACGTCTTTGGCATCTTTGAATTCAGAAAGACCTTCATCGATCCGGGCATTGATCGCAGCTATATATTTTTCGTTTTTGTAATATTCAGTGATCCTGCGCTCCTGGAACGTCGCGTGCAGAAGCTTATTACAACGATCCCATTCGTTGAAACTCGATCCGGCATTGGCGATGGAGTACTGAGGATATAACGGCAATAAAACGATGTCCTTAATTTCTTCATCGATAAGGGATTGAACCGCCTCGCCTGTGAGAGGTTTCCAGTATCGCGCAGCAAGACGAACGGTGACATTGAGTTCTGGATATCGTTCGTTAAACAGGGCCTGAAGTGCGCGCATCTGGGCTGCCGTGCGTTCTACGATCGGCGACCTGCCGCCGATCTCGCGATATTTTTCTCGAACGCTCGAAGCGCGCCGCGAAGAAATTTGTCGTGCCAAAAAGCGTTGAAATCTCGGCCCGAACGGGAGATTGAAAATATCGGGATCGTTGAAAAGATTAAATAGAAAGGGCTCGACCGCGTCGAGCGAATCCGGCCCGCCAAATTGTAAGAGAACGATTGCGATTGGTTTGCCGTCCATCAGAGCGTTTGATGGTCTCAAACGCCGGACTGCTTTTATTTATTCCAACATAATTCTCTGTACGCTTCGAATAGGAACACCGGCAGTGTTTTTGCCCGTAACAATTACGAAATATGTTCCGGGCGAAGTGGAACTCGCGTCCCATCTCCACTGATCCTGGAAATTCGATTCTGTAATATTGCGGCCCAGAATATCAGTGATAATGACGTGCGTCTCAGTCATATTTTGCGTACGGACCACTGTCCATCCTTGCAAGGGATTCGGTGAAACGATAACGATTCCATCCGGGCCTTTGAAAGAATTTACAGAGGATTGCACGACCAGCATTCCCTGCAGGCTGATCTTGAATTCATCCGAGATCGGTGTATGGGTCGGTTTTGTTATCAAGTAACCATTTTCTGTTCCTGGAACACTCCGATTAAAACGAAGCGAAAGTGGGAAGGAATCGTGGGCAGGAATGAGGAGAGGAAAGGGGGGCAGGGAATCGATCGAGAATGAAGGGGCCTGCAGGATCGAAATCGTATCGATCGAAAGAGTGCCCGAACTGTCGTTCCTGAAAAAAAACGTTCGATGGACGCCGGAACTATCGGTCCGAATAGCGATCGCTTCGGAGGCCGTGTGCTGCAAGGAAAACGTTGCCCCGTCCTTCGACGAAGTAATTCCGTGTGTGATGATATCGAGAGAAATATTGCAAGTGCCGCCTCCGACTCCGATAAGATTGACAGTAACGTCGTTAAAACCGGAATCCGGAATCACGCGGATGACGGAAGAAACAGAAGCTCCCGAGTCGACCGTTATGCTCGAATCCAGGAACAACAGGTGCGATGTGCCATTCTGAATGCCAAATATCGAATCGGAACGATTGTTGGCATTGTTTATAAAACGGACCGTATCGAACAAGGTGTCGCCCAACAGCATCGGCTGCAAAAACAGGCTGTCCGAACCGCCGCAGGTAAGCCGGACCTGAAAGGATTGCGCGTCTATCCGGTTCGCAATAAGGAAGGTCGCACAGATAAATGCGAAGTAAAAAAATGGCGAGGCATACGGACGTTTCCCTGGTCTTTGCGAGAGCGAGTTATTCTTCATCTCTGCAAAATTACACCAGAAATTCTTTTGAGTCCTCATTGTCCCTCCCCGAACCGGGTAAGAAAGGAGACTAAATTAGCGGTGGTGCCAAGCCGCAATTTCCGGCGAATCGATTGGCGGTGATTTTCAACGGTTCTTGAAGAGAGGCAGAAAAGATTAGCAATGGCCTTGGTGGGCAAATTCAGCTTTATCATGACGGCGATCTTCAACTCCATAGGAGTAAGTGCCGGATATTCTGAGGCAATTTTGGAAAAAAACTCCCGGTGGACCTGATTGAATTGATGCTCGAACGTCTCCCAATCCCGATCGCTTTTAATATGAGCATCGATCTGTTCTGCAATTTCCTTCGCTTTTTTCGAAGATTTAATAACGGGCTCGATCTCCTCTTTTAAATTGCAAAGAAACTCGTTTTTCTGGACAAGTTGAAGTGCCAGCTGCGTTAGTTCGTTCGATTGTCGTTCTGTTTCCGCACGAAGGATTTCTGCGCGTTTATTCGCATCTGCTGCCAACTCCTCTAACCGCGCGCGTTCACGGTCTGCCTTTTCGATTTCAACACGGGAAAAAATTTCGATGATCGCTCGTTCACTTTTTTTATTATGCAATTCTTCTGAAAGAGCAAAATGCAGGTTAAAATAATGAACCGCCTTTTTTAAGTCGCCCGTCTCTTCGTATCCTTTTGCAAGGGCATTGGCCGCATCGCATTCTTCTTGTCTCATTCCGGAGTCCCGAGACATTGCAAAAGCAATTTGAAGGGGAGTGAGGGCTTTTTTCGGCTCGCGAATATTAATGTATAGTTTCCCTAACCCTATATGAGCAATAATATCGATGCTTGCAATGTGCAAAGCTTCATTGATTTTAATAGCCTTTTGAAAATGCCGAAATGCTCTTTTATCGTCTTTAGCGTTCAGTGCAATTTCTCCGAGGGCACATTCAACATACGCTTCTGAATCGCGTTTTTGCAATCGCTCTGCCAATGTAAGAGATTGCGAAAAAAGGTCTTTCGCTCGAGAGACGTCCTCTTGTTCATTTGCAATCAGAGCCAGGTGATATAGAGCACTTTCCCATGCGTCTTCATCACGAACATTTTTTGCCAGGAGCGATGCTCGTTCGAAAAATGCTTGTGCTTTTTCCAGGTCATGTATCGTGAGATAGATTCTGCCGATATTTGAAAAAAGGACTGATCGGCGAAGAGGATCGTCTTTGAGGTCCAGAATTGCTATCGCGGAATAAAACTGTTCGAGGGCATTCGGGTAATCTGCAAGCGCGAGGAATGTATTACCCGTCTCGATGAGCACTTCCACCCGACGTGAACTTCCGTCCTCGGTCAGTTCTAATGCCTGCCGAAAATTCTTGAGTGCCTCGCGATGTTGCCCAATTTTAGACAACGCCATTCCGCTCAGTAAAATAGCACTGGCTTTGGTACCGGATGTAGGTTCAGCTTTATCGAGTATTTCAATGGCTTTGCCGGCTTCCTGGATGGTTCGAGTATATTCAGAGAGTTGAAAGCTTGCGCAACCCATTCGAAGAAAGGCTCGGGCTTCCTCGACCTTATTTTTTCTTTTTCTCGCAAGCTTAATAGCTTCCGTTGCCCAGGCATGAGCTTCCTTTGGATGATTCCTGTATAGCTGGATACTCTTTTCCAGTAACAGCCGAAGCCGGTCCTCATCGGAGGATGCTTTCGCAATTTCACCTTTTGCTTCTTCGAGATCCGGCATAAGGAGTGGCAAAAAGTAACACTTTTCGTCCTAAGATAAACCCACCCGGCATCCAATCGTTACTTTTCGAGACTACTCAATTTCTACTCAATTCAAAAAAAGAAAAAACGACTTAAAAAAGCAACTTAAAAAAGCAAATCGACCCGCCGTTCGCGGGCCGATTTAGTCCCATCAACTACCCAACTGCATAAGTTCGCACAGCAGCTGGGCGAAAATTAGAGCATCGTGCAATCAGGGCTTGCGATTTTTAGTCGCGGCCGTCGGCTTTGCCATTCTTGAACCACCCGTTATGGCGACCGTTGTTGCCATGCTGAGCATAGGCCTGGGTTTGTGCAATCCGTGTTTCTTCTGTGCGGGCATGGCCCCCACGATACTCCTGCGTCTGGGCCTGTGCCGAGCCGGCTGCCCTGCCGGCCTGATATGCAGCCCGCTGCTGCTCACGATCGCGCTCCTCTTCCCAACGGTGGTGCTGGGCTTGATCGTATGCCGTATTGGGCGCGTAGCCTGGGGCAGGTGCGTACGCCGTTGGAGCTGGAACATACGCCGGAGCCTGATAGACCGGCGCCTGCTGCGCGGTTGCGAGCTGCTGGTTCAACTGGCGCTCTTCCTGACGGAGTTGCTCAAGTTGCGCTCGTAATTGCGCTTCCTGCTGGCGAACACTGTTCAACTGGGCCTGTACCTGACTCTGATTATACACCGGAGTGTACGATGGAGCATAGGAAGGCGTGCTTGGTACATAGACCGGTGCCGTAGAGGGTACGTACACGGGCGTGGTTCCCGGAACGGTTGTGGTCCCCGGGAGGGTCGCAGGTATCGTTGTGCCCGGAATCGTCGTCGTCGTATGCGGCCGCGTTCCCGGGCCGGCTTGAGCGAAGGCGTAGTCTGCGCCGAACACAAGGATGAAAGAGAGTGTCACTAAGGTGGTTAATCGTCTCATAAGTAGTACAGGTTTATTTAATACTACCTGTTGGTACAACCCGTGTTCCCAGGAGTTCATGATTTTCCTTAATAGTGATTCACAAAATTCATGATTCGGGATCGGCGTGTTACTGGAAGAGAAAAACGCTACGTGCGCGATATCATGCGGATATCGAGAAGACGTAGTCGTTTACAGAGCATTATCGTTTCACCATTAGAGAGCATTATCGTTCTACAATCTCTTGTATCTTCGGATCGAGAAAGACAACATCGGCATCGATATCTTTCCGCAGGTAGGTGCGATCAATGCACTCGTCGCCAAACGCGCGATGAAGCTCGTCGATGGGGTACGGGGAAGTTTCGATCGGCTCCGCTCCCGCGCCCTGGATCGCGAACCAATACAAGAATTCTTCTTCGCCGATCTTCTCACGAAAGATCGTCTCGACGTACATCTTTTCGCGTTCGAGCGTTTCGATGCACTCGGTCCTCCGGTCATTCAGAGTTTGGAACCATTCATCGACTCGCGCTGACATTCCATGTTTAATTTTAAGCCGTGTTAGTTCTACTTTCATAGGGTAATGTTATCATAGAGTAATGTTATCTCCGTTTTCCTGCAATCGCCACCCCCACTACTTGTTTCATCGTGCGGACGGGATTTTGTGAAGAAAGTTCGATGAGTGCGGTGTATAGGCCCGGCATAAGCGTCTGGCCGTTGTCCTTTCGTCCATCGAAAAGGATCGTCGTCGCACCGATCATTTGCACGGCATCGGCAAGAGTGCGTACAATCTGTCCGCGCAGATCGAATAGGCGTACCCGCAGCGCCCATTCGGTCGTTGCATCGCCCGTCTGGATGGTCAGCGTCGATGCATCCTCGAAGCCATCGCCATCGGGCGAAAACGGATTCGGCGCGAAGCTCGTGACGAACGACGTTCCAATGGGAACGACCGAATCGATCGTTGAAGATGCGATAGAATTTTTTGCGAGTGGTGTCGCGCCGGAACTGTCGATCGAAGCCTGCCAGTTGTTGGCAAGATCCGAAGGCATGCCGGGATCTTTTCGCTCCAAAGAAATCCCAATAAACGATTTTCGCACAAGGCTTTGCTGCCAGCCTTTTAAATAATGGACGGAGTCGATACATGTCGAGTCCAGATCATGAAGAGTAAGAAAGCACGAGTCGTGACCCAAATCGAGTGTGGAAACTCCCAGTCCGGCGACGCCGTCACGGTCTCGAAGGCGTGGATAGGTCGAAAAAAAGATCCCAACATCGGCCGCGATCACGCCGAACGAATCCGGAGCAATTATGAGCGGCGTTATCGTGTGCGTGTATTCAGCCGGACGTTTTTCGCCGGTGATCAGCCGTGTGGAATCGAGCGAAATCCATCGCTTGGTTCTGTTGTACAGTTCGACCCACTCGCAACTCGCGGGTGTCGGATCGAACATGATCTCGTTAATCACAAGACTGTCTTCTGGAATCGGAATATCGATAGAACACAGAAGCGTATCGTTGGAAGGACGTTCGTCCAGAGGATTGGAAAGAACAGCCGTCGCGTGCCACATTCCGAAAATATTTTCCGGAAGTAAAACTGGAACTTCGATCGTGTTTCCGGGTGCAATGGCTTCTGAAGCCATTGCCTTTACGGTGTCACGATCGCCGATAATGACCGACAGGGTCGTGTTGGCCACCGTGTCCTTGCCAATATTTTTAAATTCAAGATAGAGATTCGATTCCGTGACCCGCGCTCCGATCAACGCAAGATCATAGGTTCGAATGCGGCAGGAATTTGGGCGCAGAATGGTCGAACCCTTGGGGTCCGAGCAGGCGGCCCAGTTTGAAGGGATGGATCCTGCTTTTCCAGGATCGATCCGCTCGATCGAGGTTCCATTCGATGCGATCCAGTTCCCATTATAGGCGATCGTGTCGATGAGATCGCCGAGCGGATCGCGCAACGCGAGTGTCGAACCGGTATTCAGAAGTGTGGGAAGCGAGACCTGGACGATTTTGAACGGTGCTATCGAATCGATTTGGGCGAGCGGCGTGGGATTAGCAGAAAGCACAACCATCGAGTCCGGGGCAACTTTAGTGTTCGTTGCAGCGATCGTACGCGGCGTATTTGTACCTATGGTGATCTGCCAGTGTGAGAGATCGATCGTGTCGTTTGCCGTATTGAGCAATTCGATCCATTCGGGTTCGGGACTTACCGGCGCAAACATGATCTCGTTAATGACAACGTCAAGGGGGTTCGCGGGTATGTACGTGGGAGTCGAGTCGGAACTGGCAAGACTATTTTTTGCGCCTGGTGTCGCGGAGGTTTCCCCAGCACTCGTCGGTGCAATGGAAGTTCCCCAATTCGTAGGATCGCTGGAAGTGCCGGATACATTGCGCCGTTCGAGCGATGCGCTGCTTGAGCCACCCCATGAGGGAAGATAAGGGACACTGTCGATCGTCTGGAGTCCGGCATTCTTTAGTAGAAGCTGTGTTCCAGCATTTGGCAGGTCCGGCAGTGGTCCTTGAACGATCGTATAATTCCCGGGCCTCCAGGCGATCAGTGCGGCGGAATCTTTTGTGAGTACAATGAAACGATGCCCAGAGATCGAAGCCGCTGGAAGCGTACCCGTTTTCGAGGTCGTTGCAATGACCCAACCAGTAAGATCGACCACCGTTGAATCCATATTGTAGAGTTCGATCCATTCCGGCTCCGGGCTTTTCGGAGCGTACATGATTTCATTGATAACGACTCCGCTTTGAGCAAATACCGCGAGTGGTGGAGTCACAACGAACAAAAATAGAAGGCTGAGTTTGCTCATCAGGACACAATGGACACTTTATACAACATTCATAGTATATTATCCAAAATTCATAGTACAAATATCGCTAATTTTCCAATGCATCGAGAAAAATCCGGTTTAGGAACGGAGCTATCCATAGTGTGTTAGGACGGATCCATGCCCCACAACGACACGATCTCCACGCGCCAGAAAGTCGCCGTTATTACGTTAGGCTGTGAAAAAAATACCGTCGATTCGGAAGTGATCGGAGGTATACTGGCTCGGCGTGGCGTTCAGTTGGAAGAACAGGTTGAACGCGCGCAAACGATTATTGTCAATACGTGCGGCTTTATTGACCACGCAAAAAAGGAATCGGTCGATGCTGTCCTCGAAGCATTGGAACTGAAAAAAAACGGTGTCGTGAAGCGCGTGTTTGTGGCCGGCTGCCTTTCGGAACGCTACCGTTCGGAACTGGAAGCCGAATTGCCGGAAGTCGACCGCTTTTTCGGCACGCAGGATTTCGAACGCATTCTCACGGCAGTGCTGCCGGAAGCAGAATTCAATTTAAAGGATAATCTTTTAGGCGAGCGGCAAGCCTCGGGCCCACGTCATTTCGCGTATCTTAAAATTTCTGAGGGCTGCGACCATCCCTGCTCCTTTTGCGCGATCCCGATCATGCGCGGCGGGCATCGTTCCCGAACGATCGAAGAACTCGAATTCGAAGCGATGATGCTTGCAGCGGGCGGTGCGAAAGAATTGGTCTTCATTGCGCAGGACTCGACGAACTACGGACTCGATCTCTACGGCGAGCGACAACTCTCGAAACTACTCACGCGGCTTGCACGGATTTCCGGCGTCGAATGGCTCCGCGTGATGTATGCCTATCCTGCGAAGTTCCCTCTCGATGTATTAGATGTCATGGCCTCCGAACAGAAGGTCCTGCCGTACCTCGATATTCCGGTCCAGCATGCTTCGACCGAAGTGCTGAAATCGATGCGCCGTGGTATTACACGCCGCGCGACCGAGGAACTGATTCGAACCGTTCGCGATCGGGTTCCGAACATTACCCTTCGTACGACTCTCATTACGGGTTATCCAACCGAAGGCGATCGGGAGTTTGAAGAACTTGTGGAGTTCGTTCAGGAAATGCAGTTCGACCGGCTTGGAATTTTCACCTACAGCCAGGAAGAAGGGACAACCGCACATCCGCTTGGAGATCCGATTCCGCAAGCGGAGAAGTTACGGCGTCAGGCATATCTCTACGATCTGCAGTCCGACATTTCGCTTGTGAAGAACCAGCAAAAGATCGGTTCTACGGAACACGTTCTTATCGAACGGATGGAGAACGAGAAGTATATCGGAAGGACGGGTGCCCATGCGCCGGAAGTCGATGGGGAAGTGCGGGTCGTAAGCGATCGCCCTCTGGAGATTGGGAATTTCGTTATGGCGCGTGTTGTCCAAGCATCGGAATTCGATCTGGAAGCGGAAGCGCTGTCGTGATATGTCTCCGCTCCGCTCGTTTGTTTGTCTTTTTGTCCTTCTGAGCGCTGTCGTCGTCTCTGGTCGCTCCGACGCACAAGAACGGTCATTTCGGCATCCGCCCGCGCTTTCCGGAGATATCGCCCCCGCGGCGTTCGACCTGCTCGCATTTCAGTCCGCACATTCCGATAGCACGCGACTCGACCTGTATGTGGCGGTTCCTTTCAGCCGTCTTCAATTTCTCTTTGCGGTCGATAAATATGTTGCCGAGTATGCCGTCGGCCTGCAGGTCATTGGAAACGAAAAATTACTCATCGATCGCTATGAAACGTACACCGTGCTCGAGAACTCGGTCCAGCACAAGGCGCGTCTGGATGCGCGGGAAGAACGCGCGGACGCGGAGCAGCTTTCGTTCCTGCTCGCCCCCGGCCGGCAATACGAAGTCAGGATCGCGATCCGAGATCTTACGTCGCACCGCGCTTTTGACACAACGTTCGATATCCAGGTCAGGGGTTTTTCCGAAAGTGGCCCGGAAATGAGCGACCTCATGATCTATCGAGATAAACATGGCATGCGAATGGTCCCTTCGATCGGCCCGGATGTTTCCATGCTCACCGGTAACAATTCGGGGATCGAGGACCGCGGCCAAAGCGGTGTCTTTGCTGAACTGTATCATATCCCGCTCGATACCACGCTTGCAGTGGTCAGCGAAATACTACCTGCTTCCTCGAGCGGATCGGCCGAAAATATCTTGGCTAGAAGTGTTTTGGTGTTCCGAACTCCCCTTAGAGACTCGATAACCGGGAACTCAGCGGTTATTTCTCAAATGCCACTCTTCGAGTCTCTTTCGTTCGAAGATCTTTGGACGGGACGCTATGTACTCCGAACCTATCTGCTTCGCTCGGTTCGCGACACGGATACGGAGGACCCGGCCGCCCTCGAAAAGCGCGCGATGGTCTGGAATGAACGGGCGATCGAGGTCCTCGCTGCTCGCGGAGTCCCGACCCATGCGGCGGATTTGGACGAAGCGATCGAAGAGATCCGGATCATTGCGACGTCCAGTGAACTCGAAGCACTGGAATCCGCCCACGATGCAAAAGAGAGACGCAAAGCAATCCTCGATTTTTGGAAAAATAAAAATCCGTTCCCGAATGAGCGGTCGAACCGGCCGATGAGCATTTTTTATGGTCGTATCGAATATGCCAACGAGCATTTTTCGACCGGTTTTTTGCCGGGATGGAAAACCGATCGCGGACATGTTTATATCGCGCTGGGTCCACCGAGCGAAATTGAAACGCATCCGGAAGAAACGATGCAAAAACCCTATGAAATCTGGCATTACCCGGAATTAGGACAGCGTTATACCTTCGTGGATGAATTTATGATGGGAGAATACCGGTTGGTCGGTGCACTGCCCCCGCGCGGGACATTCCTGTGGGACGAAGTTCCCACACATTGAATATGATTGAAAAAATCCTGATCGCTGCCATGCCGATCCCCGGTGTCTGGGATGCGAACGAAGCATCCTTTCACGTGGCACGGCTTCTTCGGGCCCATGACCGATTACTCGATCGTGCACAGGTCGTGCAACTCCCACTGATCGATGGGGGGGCCGGAACGGTCGACTTTCTCGTCACCCATACACTTGGATCGTTTCTGGAAGTCGAGGCGACGAGCGCAACTGGCGAGGAAACGGTCGCTCCGATCGGCTTTACCGGCGATGACGGAAAACTTTCGGTCATAGAAATGGCCCGCACATCTGCCGTGGGAAGTGCTGGAGACTTTGGTACGACGGCCGGAGTCGGCCAACTGATCCGCGATGCGCTGGACGAAGGCGCGTTTTCTATCCTCCTGGGTCATGAGGAACCGCTGGCGTGCGATGCCGGATTCGGGGCCGCGGCGGCACTCGGAGTAAAGTTCCTGGATGCCAGGGGCGCGGAAATCCCCTTCGAAAAACCAGGGGCCGAGCTTTCGAAGGTCGAGCGGATCGATCTGAGTGGCCGCAGCTTCGGGCTTTTAAGTTCCCGTTTGTACCTGGCCCAGTCGAGCAGCGCCAGGCAAAGCAGACCGACGCAATCCTTGCTTCAGGAGCTCGGCCGTTTGCGCGAGATCATTCAGCGGGACACGACGATCACTCCTTCCATGAATGGCTTGAGCGCGAGCGCGATTGAGTTTGGCCTTTCGGCATTGCTCGGCGCGGAAGCACGGGGCGGACTTTCGCTGGTCCTCGAAGCGTCGCAAATTTTCGAATCGGTCGATCGCAATGAATTTTCCGCATTCCTCCTCTTCGCTCGGGACCGCGCACAGATCGAAGAGCCAGAACTTGTGGTTATTCTGGATCGCCTCCGAGCCAAAATTCCATGCTATGTTTCATTATTTGTGGAAGGTGTACCGGGTGATGGTTTGCAAAATACTTCCGAAGTTTACCTTTCGGAGGTTCCGGTATTTCAAGCTCCCTTACGCGCGGATGCACGGGAGGAAGAGCGCCGTCGCGATCTGGAACTTCGGACCGATAAAATAATGCCAGTGCTCCGGGACCGTTTGAGGCCCACGCCACAAAAAAATGCTCGCTCCAAACGAGCATAAAAGGTCCGTTATGAAATGGCTTGCGGTAGTCGCGCTGCTGGCAGCGAGTGGTAGGTCCTTTGCGCAGTCGCCGGATTCGATACAGCGCCATTTGGCAAAGGCGTCTTCAGAAAGTCATAATTCGATCCCTTTTCCGTTCTCGCTGCTGCTGCCGGAGGGCATTCGAATAGGATACGATCTCCGCGATTACATTGCGAGTCCTGCGTTCGGCGCGTTCGATTCCAGCATGCCCGCCGAAAGGGTGTTCGACGAGATTTATTTCGAAGCGATGGCACGTGCCCATGGTGACATTGCAAGCGGGCTTCTGGCGGCTGCCTTCGGATCGTTCGAACATGAATCGATCCCATTCGACTTTTTTGGATTGGAACTCGATTTGCCGCTCACCAGCGAGGATCACGCTCGGTTTCTCAAGCGGCAGTCCCATCTTCCAGCCCATCTCTATCGTATTCCTGAAGAGGACCGCGATAAGCTTCAGCATTTTTTTTCAAGTGCATGGCTGAAATCGATCGTTGGAATGGACTGGCTCGTAGAACTGGCGGGTCGGGCCGTAGAGGTAGGAGAAGATTTATTCCTCGTCGGAGGATTCCAGGATCCTCGCGATATTCATGCGAACGAGGATGGATTGCACTTTGCCATTCGTGCTTCCGGGACTTCCGATTCCTGCACCGATTCCGATGCCCGTCCCTCGGTAAGTCTTACGCCGAATCCACCGGTTCCCATGGGAAATGGGAACCGGCATTAACATTTAATGCGGAATACGGTAATCGACGATCGTGGCATGCGCCTTCAGATTGGACATCCAGTCCATCATCATGCGCTGTTCTTTTTCCTGAGTGATCGTCTTGACGATGTTTGGTTTTGCGGCTTCAAAATCTTTTTGCGTGGGAATCGTCCGTCCCATCAGTTTCGCAATGTAATAACCGTGTTCTCCTTTGAGCGGAGGGCTGATTGTCCCTGGCTGTGCGCTGTACGCCCAGTTATTGATCACATACTCCGCAGTCGGCAGTCCGTTAACGGATTCTGCGGGGCCCATTAGCACCGTAATAGGAGCGAGTGTGGCATCGCCTAAACTTGTCGCCGGAGCAGAAAGATCGCCATTGGGGCCAATCGCTGTCCGGACCTGTTGAGCACGAGAGGAAAGTCCTGCAATCTGCTTGTTGAGTGCAAGTTGTTCTGCAATTTGGTTCTTTACGTCAGCCAGAGGCTTCGGGCCTTCAGGAGTGATATCGGAGAGTTGTGCAACGATGACGGCATTGACCCGTGAGAGTTTAAGCGCCGGCGAAATATCGCCCTTCGACGATTGGAAGACCCAATCGACGAATTCATAGCTGCTAAAGATCGGCTCTCCTTTTTTGGAGACCGGCGGCGCATCGGTGATGACGTGATATCCTCCTGCGGTTGCCGCTTGGTCGAATCCATTTTTCTGAGCATTCTCCCGGAAAATATTCGCCATTTGTTGCTCGAGTTGCAGCGTCTGATGGCTTGGTTTGACAGCCAGTTGAACGCCGGAAACCAGCCACGCTTTCTCCGCACGACCCATTACCTGTATAATATCGTAACCCCGGGGGCTTTCCAGCGGCCCCAAAAGGTCCCCCTTCGAAGCGTGAACAATGGCGGATCGAAAGTCGAACGGGAAGATACCGGTATCGACCCAGCCCATATCGCCACCTTTTGTGGCGGTCCGAGGGTCGGCTGACCGGGTGCGTGCGATTTCCGCAAAATTACCGCCGGACTTGAGCTGCTGGACGATCTGATCGGCAATCGCGCGAAGACTGTCTTTTGTCTGCTGCGAAATGATCGCCTGGTGCGGAAAATCGAGTGTGATTCTCCGAATGTGATATTGGGCAGCTCCGGTATCGAATACGTGTACAATTCGGAGTGCCATGATACTCCCCGACACGTGCGCTACCGCAGCATCGCCGTCCTTCAACGACATGAGCGACGTATCGTCGCCTAATTCGCGCATGGTGACAACATGCTGTGGCTGGAAGGGAACATCGCTATAATCCTGGGCAAGTTCTTTTGCAACGGTATCGATCGTCGCGAGTGGAGCTTCTGATAAGCGGCCTTTGAGAGAATTTGCGGTTTCGAGTGCAAGCGCACTGTCTCGGCCATTCGCCAATAATGGGAACATGACGAACTTAAACTTTCGCTGTTCGTCCTGTTTGTAGAGCCAGGTATGGGCATCGTAATAAGCCTGGATATCTTTATCGGAGACCTGCGAAGCCATTTGCGGAGTGACCTGCGGCGCCGGTATTTTAATGATCTGGAGGATCGCTTTTGCGCTGTCGGTGAGAAAGCGAGTATACGCTTCGCTGTCGGTCACACGCACGGTCGAAACAATGGCTTGTTGCCATTTCAAGTGCAGAAGCTTCGTCCGGTAATCGGCCTCCAGGTTTCGGACAATGGAATCGTTCCTGGGGTCGCGGAGCGCTTTAATATAGGCATCCTGATGAAAATGTCCTACGGAATCGGTAAACTGCTGTCGGACGTCGGCCGGCGGATTGTTGAAAATCACATCGCGAATTTCCTGATCCGTGACGGTAATGCCCATTTTTTCTATGCTCTGGTCTTCCAGGGCCTGAGAAACAGCCTGGTCCCACGCTTCGCTATTGGCCTGGTCCTCGTCGGTTTCCGACAAGTTCGCTTTTTTGTTTTTCGACTTCATGTCGGCCGTGACCGCTTCCAGGATCTTATTGTATTCCTGCTGAGTGATTTTTTGACCGTTGACAAGTCCTAAGGTCTCGGCATCGCCGGAGCGGTTAAAAATGGTCCCCTGACCGCCCCATTCGAAGATGATCATTAAAAGAAAGATGCCCGCAAGCACGGCGAAGACCACCGGCATCGAATCGCGCATCTTGGTCATTACTGGCATAGAGTCGAGTAGTTCTGCGTTTTGTGAGGTAAAATCCCAAGCGGGGGCGGCCCAAAGCTATGTTTTGCTTGCCGCCAAAGCGCCAAAGAACAGCGAAAATTGAAAGAAAAGTGCGGCGAAAGTCAAGATTGAACGAGAATTTCGGTTCGAATTATAGAGCGGTAGACCTCTATCAGTCGCTACACTTCTTCGGCGGCCATGGCATGCAACGCGTGTCCTGGCATTTCGCGGGAATAGAGCGGCTCCAGAATGTCGATCAGCGTCTCGCATTTTCTTTCGAAAGACGCCTTATCGCCATTATTTTCGATAATAAAATCGGCTTCTTCACGAGCAACACGGTCATAGTCCTGCTCTCGAAGGCGTGCCTCGGCATCAGCTTCAGTAATTCGGTCGCTCGCGGTAGCGCGTGCAATGGCTGCTTCGTTATCCGTTTCGACAAGAATGATGTAGTCGAAGCATTCCCGAAATTCGGTCTGAAGAATGAGCGCCGATTCGACCGCAATGGCCGCTGCTTCTTCCCGGTCGAAGCGTTTCAAGATTTCGCGAGTAACAGCGGGATGGACGACGTGCTCGACTTCGCGTAGCAGTTCCCGATCGGCGAATATCTTCGAAGCGATGAACGGACGGTCGAGCGATCCGTTTGAATAGGCCTCCGGCCCGAGCATTCGAATTAATTCGGAACGAATATTCGCATCTCGCTCCATAAGGTCGCGAGCGAGGTCGTCGGAACGGACGCCAGGAATGCCTCGCGCTTCCATGTGCTCGAGCAGCGTCGATTTGCCACTCCCGAGTTTCCCGGTGACTCCGATCCGAATCGCTCTCATATGCTATTTTATCAGCACCAGCGTTCCCGAAAGCGTTCCGGAACCATCCAGACCCACGAATCGCACCTGATAATAATAGCTCCCCGCGGGGAGTTGTCCAAGCTTGAATGCATAGGGAAGAGTGGCATTCTCGGAAAGTGCCACGCGCTCGGTGGAAACGGTTTCGCCAAGCGCATTCAATAGCGCGATCTCCGCGATGCCCGATTCTGCCGCGGTAAGGCCCAAAGTACTTTGGTAACCGCTTTCCTGAGTGACCGGATTTGGACGCAACCGTTCGCCTGCTATGATCGGACGGCTGCCCAATTTTCGCATGAGCGTGCTGTCCCCGCACTCGATGGAGAACGTAGTGTTCGTACCCAATGCTGAGCTTGCGAGCACGCAATCCCCGAATGTTCTATCGCCACCATTGAGTGCAATGGAATCGACCCAGATGCGTCCGGCAACAGAATCCGAGACGACCGCGCGCATCGGGAGTGTGACTACCGCTTTGGTTGGATCGAGCGGAATGCCATTGGGATTTTTCAAGTCAAAGGAATAATGTGCCGTCGTGCCCACTCTGTTCGGGCCGCTCTGGACGATCTGCATGCCTGGTGCGGCGATCAGGGAACCGCTGCTCACATCGAAATTATCGTCGCGGTATTCGAAGATGCCACGGACATCGTTCAGCCCGGTTCCCGAAAATACGATATCGGGTTTGAGTTGTACGGTGAACGTTTGTCCTTCGGCGAACGGCGTTTGAGAAACAGTGACGATGAAATGGACCGTGTCTGGCGGCGGAGCGAACGCCGTAACGTTCACGTTCGCAAGATTATTATTTTGTACGTTCGTCTGCATGGCCAGCGTCGCACTTAAATTCCCGCGCGAAGTATCGTCATAATAGATCGGAATTCGCGCCGTTTCTCCAGGTGTGATGAGCACCGTGTCGGGCCCGGGCGTGAGGGTAAACCCAGTGCCGGTGAGAGTGAGGAAAACGGTGTCCGTCCCGCAGCCGGTATTCGCGATCGTAACCACCGTGTCAGGAACGGGCTCAGTGCAGACCCGGACGGTCTTGAGATCGAAACTCGTGGGCGAGGTCATGCTAAGCGATGATGCACCACTTGCTTGTGTGACCGCTAGCGAGACAGGGGAAATGGACTCGTGAGTGGTGCCATCCGCGAGCGCATACTGAATATGGAAATTTCCATTGTAGGTGTTGGAAATAAGCGCGGTGATAGCAAGGGTGATATGCAGCGTGTCGCCAGGACCGAGCAGTGCCGGTAACCCACCATCGCTTGTTACGGCGAAGGTCGACAAGGAGGCATCGAGCGTGAGGGCGGTCACACGAAGGGTATCGCAGCCGGTATTATAGATGGCGAACGTGACGGATTTTGCCTTATCGCATTCCGATAATGTTCCAAATGCGAACGTGTTTGCCGTGAGCGTAGGAGAAGTCGTGAAATTTGAAGTTCCCGAAATGCCGGTGCCGGAGAACTGAAGGTCCGTTGTCGTATCGGTCTTGCCACTGTTAATGAGATATTCGAAATGCACGGATTTGGATTCGGGAAGTTTTCCCGACGGGATATACCGAACGCGAAGACTCTCGGTTTTACCGGCTTCGATCCATTCCGGCAGCTTGGCGGAATCGAGCAGGATGAACGGCGCAGGAACAATCAGTGTGAAGAGATCGGCCGAGTCGCAGGAGGTGTTTCGGAACACGATCGTCGTGTCTTTGGGGCCACAGATGGAAACATTCCCGAAATTAAGGGAGGTCGGGTACGACAGCGTTCCCGAAGGGGCGCCGGTCCCACTCAGTGTCACGACATTCGAGCTGTCGAACGAAAAGTAATGATAGTGCAGGCGGAGGCTTGTGCTTTGCGTTCCCAAACTTTGGGGAATGAAACGGACGAGGATCCGACGCGTGCTGTCCGCTGGAATCGATAGCGGCAGATTCAGGGCTTTGCCATTCGTATCGAGGTATTCAAAATGTGTGTTTGCGAGGTCGATCTGGTGAAGCGTAATCGTGTCGCACCCGGTATTGGCGAGCGTGAGAAGGTCCTCTGCGGAATCGCACGTGGCGAGCGAATCGAACGAAAGCGCCGGGACAGCCGTGAGCGCCGGATGGCTTGGGTCGGGCTTCGCATAGGTCCGCATAGGAACTCCGAAGGCGGTGTCGTGCCCCTCATAGTGCATCGTCACATGGAGCGAATCGTAAAGCGCGGCCAGGGTCGTGGGCAGCGCATGCAGATGAAGGCGAAGCGTATCGCCGGCTGGAACGCGAATAGGAAGGGCGAGCGCTTTGCCGGAAGTGTCACTTAAGTTCCAAGTGCCCTTGATGAGGGTCGCTTTTGTTATCGACATTGTATCGCAGCCGGCATTGATAATCGTGATCGCAGTATCGACAGCCGTGCACAACGGCAGCGTATCGGTCTTGATCACAAGCGGACTGGCTGCAAAATTCGCAGGAAAAGAAATCCCGTGCAGTTTTACATGAAGCAGGACTGTATCGTATGCCAATTGCGGCGAGCTGACACAGGGAGCGAAATAGGAGGCATAATAAATGACGCGAATGGTTACAGAATCTGTCGCGGTAGAATCCATCATTGCGCCGGGATGCCACGCGATCCGAAACGCGACCGAGTCTCCTTTTAGAATAATAGAATAGCGGTCTGGAATACTGTCGAGCCAGACTGCGTGCGTCCTGGCCGGGCGTCGGTTCGTATCGAGAATGGAAATATCCTCGATCACGAGGGTATTCGTATTGAAATTACGTAGATAATAAAATTCGTGTGTTGTATCGCATATGAATGCAGAATCCGGACGCGGAAGAGTCGAATCGACGAAGACCAGGCCGGGAGCATCGAGCGTTTTATAGAGTCCGCCAGAATCGTCGGCAGCATAGATAACGTTGCCGCATCCCGTAACTGCAAAGCGTGTATCGGTACCTAAGTCGCCGTAAGGATCCGGCTTACCTTGGACCGGGCCTCCGATATCGGTCCATGTGCTTCCACCGTCGCTCGATTCCATGAGTCCCGGGGGTGCAATATTGATCCCACCGGAATTCTGGATATATAGCAGGTCTCCGACTCCTTCAATATCTCCAGTCGTGCGAATGGGAAGTGTAACAAGCTGTGTCCAGAAATGACCGTAGGTCGTGGTACGATAGACCTTCGAGGGCTGGGATTTGCCTGCAATAGTAACATCTTCCGGAGCAACGACAAACGTGCCACTGCTTTGTGGCACATAATAAATTCCCCATGCTTCGTGCTGGAAGCCTCCGGTCGAATTGACCCACGTTCGGCCTCCGTCGGTCGTCGTTAGGAAAGTGTTCGAACCTGTCTTCCCAAATTCTGTGGCGACGCCATTTAAGTAATGAAATGCAAGTCCATTAATGCCTCCGCCACCCGTAAAGGTCTGTGGGGGTTGTTTCCATGACCCGCCGGTTCTCGTCGTGTCGAACCACACTGCGCCGCCATAGTTTTGTGTCACAACGAGCGTACTGTCCGTTTCCCATACGGAGGCTAAACCGTTCGAAGCGCCATTAAAACCGAAATTAATTCCCATCCAGGTTTTGCCGCTATCGACCGTGTGCCATAGAATATCGTCTCCGACATTGAAATTTCCTCGGAGCGTCATCCACCCGGTATCTGGGGTAAGAAACCAAATATCGCTTACGACTGGTGTCGAGAGATTGCTGAGCGCTCCGATGAGCCTCGAAGGTGTCCAGGTCAAGCCACCATCGGTCGTACGTTGAACGATTCCAGAAGTCCCGTTCCCACCGGGATTGGGTGGATAGCCGTTTGGAGTGCCGTTCCAATGAAAGCCGATCAGACCGATTTTAGGATTTTGGAACCAGATATCGGAGACGGACCCTTGATTCGCGAACGAAAATTGTTGAATCCGACCCCACAGGACTTGTGCATGCAGAGGAGCCGTCATAAGGACGGCGACGAGAGCGGATGGAATTGCAAAGCGAAGAACTCGAATGGACGGAAAAGGTCGTGCGAACATAGTGAAAAAAAAAGACACGGACCGTTTTCGGCCCTATCGCCAACGGTCCAATTAAAAGCGACACGCAACATTGCTGGAAAGTTGCATTTTATGAAAAAATTCTAAGGATTGGACTCCAATCGATTAAAAAAGCAGGCGTAACATAGTGCGCATATCTGTCCTCAAAAAAAATTTATTATATTTGCAATGAATGCGGGTGACCCGGCCGTGGGCTGCCCGCTCGATCGCCCGATCGTGCTGGTCCCGCCAGCGTTGTGATTCCTACGCTTTGTATTTGTTTGTCCATTGGCACTTTGACCCTGCCGGCGCCCATTTCTTTTTGCAATTTGTCGTTCTTTCGCATGACACGCTTTGTATTAGAACAACGGAAGTCGCATCATGCCCACGCTTCTCCGGGAGAGGCCGAGTGGGTCGTCCTTGAACTGCCTTCTCGCAAAGAAGCAGGTGTGCTTCGAAAGAAAGGAGAGATGTTCTCTGCTTCGAGTATCGACTTTCGCCATGAGACCGAGTCCTTCGATCCGATCCTTGTGCTACGTATGGCCTTTCGCGGGGAGCAATTTTTTATCGAAGGCGCAAACGGGGATTTGCAAAAAATTTCAGCAGCCGATCTGAAATAAAGGCTTTTTTAGCGTGCAATTTTTTTGCCCTGCACGAGGGCGGATTTTTTCATCCTCAGAAACGAGTTCTAATGAGAAATCAGAACGCGTATGAAGCGATTGGCCTCCATTGTCTCTTTTGGATTTATTCTTCTCCTTTCGTCTCGTTCCGTGCTTGCGCAGGAACTCGATGCTCAAGTCGATCTGAATTTAAGCGCCTTGAGCGAACCGGACCGCATCGCATTTCAGACCTTCAAGCACGACGTCGAAGGCTATCTCAATAACTATAACTGGACTACCGATTTTACCGGCGAGCGGATCCGATGCTCGTTCCAGTTCAACATTGTGACTGCGAACGGCGGAGACTACACGGCCCAGCTTTTTGTCAACAGTACACGGCCGCTCTATAAAAGCGAGCAGATGACGACCATGGCGCGCTTTTTCGATGCGACGGTCGAGTTCCCATACTATCGGGGAGAGGAACTACAGCATGGGAATAATTTCCGCCCGCTCGAAAGTCTGCTCGATTTTTACGTTTATATCATTCTGGGCCTCGATTACGATTCCTATAAGCTCGAAGCTGGAACGATCTATTTTCAACAGGCCCAGACGATCGCGGTCATCGCGAACTCAGCGCAAGGGACCGGGTGGCAGCAGGATGTAACGAGCATCGGCACCTACTCCCGCGTCGGCTATATCAACGATGCGCTCGATGCCAACCTTCGCTTTTTTCGGGACCTGATCTTCGATTATCATTACAACGGGCTGGACCTGCTCTCGACCAAACCAGACGATGCCAAGCTTGCCGTCGGCACCGTGATCGATTCGATGGTAACATTAAAACACGAGTCGAGCGCGGCCTCACGCAGTGTATTTCTTCGAGCGTTTTTCGAAGCCAAATATCCGGAACTGACCGACCTAGCCCGCCTCTTTCCCGATAACCTCACGATCTATTTTCAGAAACTTGGCTACCTCGATCCAACGCATCAAAATTATTATCAGGACGCGCTCACAAAAATGCAGTCCGCGAGCGGAAGCAACGGCGGAGGATAATCCGGCGAAAGCTCCGGAGACATTCGCCCTCTCGACGATCCGCTCAGACGTTCTTTCTCATTGCCCTGCTTTTCGATTCGCGACCCATGTAACCTTGGCGGCGGCTCTCCGTCCGGCGAGACGTCGATCGGTCGGTCGCCAGGCCATGGCGGTTATCTTTGGTTGCTGCCCCCACGGTCCTTCGCACGCCGCCTCTTTTTGTATCGCCGTGCTTTGTTTCCTGTGCGCTATCTGCAGTGGCTGAGTTCCATTCGTTCTTTTCTTTTGCCGTTCTTTTCATAAATGTTCAAAATGGTTGTTTATTTGCAGGAGTCCATGAAACGATTTGCAAATGCCATTCCGTATTTTTGATAAATCCATTAGTGTAGTGAAACAACGCATCCAGTCATTAACCGCAGAATACTTTCCGTTGCCACTGAAAAATCCGTTTGTGCTTTCAATCCGAACGGCGCGGAATGCGAACGTTATCCGCTGGCGGCTTACGACGGATGTCGGTCGGGAATTTTTCGGTGAGTCAGTCCCCGTACAGTATGTGACCGGGGAAACGCCGGAAAGTGTTCTTCTCGCCGCACCGAAACTCGAATCGCTCCTATACGATCGAGCGATCGTAGATTTTCCGAAGTACCTACGTGAAATGGAGAGTGTACTTCCTGATGACGTCGCTGCTCGTGCGGGGGTAGAAATTGCGTTATTCAATGCATTCTCGGATGAGACGCAAGTCTCCATTCCCACTCTTCTGGGAGGCGCAAATGTCGTGCTCGAAACCGATCTCACGATCGCGCGCATTCCGAATGCACTTGACGTCGCCCGGGCCGCCTGGCAGGAAGGGTTTCGAATCTTTAAAATGAAGGTCGGCGGCGGACCGATGGAAGAGGACCTCGACCGAATCCTGGCTATTGCCGACACCTTGATCGAACCGAAGTTCCGGCTCGATGCAAACCAGTCCCTGACCCCGGAATCGACGCTCCGCTTCGTTGAAGAACTGCTGCGCAATGGCATCGATCTCGAACTCGTTGAACAGCCGGTTCCCAAAGAAGATATTGTCGCTCTGGACGAGATCGCTCGGGTAAGTCCGGTTCCCATCATTGCGGACGAGGCGTGCCGCACACCGGCCGAAGCGTTCCGGCTCTTTTCGGAGACCGCAGTTCAGGGCGTGAACGTCAAGCTGATGAAGTCCGGCATTCGGGGAGCGATGGACATCATACGCATCGCCAGGGCGGCCGGTCGAAAGCTGATGATCGGCTGTATGCTGGAGGGGGAGATCGGTATGGCGATGAGCGTTGCGCTTGCGGCTTCCACCGACGCCTTCGACTATATCGATCTTGACGGACACCTGCTGCTCGACCTCAAGGAACCCATTTCTCTCTTTCGTTCCGACGGGCCGATGCTTTCCGTGGCTTGACCCAATCGATCGGCAGATCCTATCGTTTATTTTCCACGGAGAACTCGGCGCTGTCCCGAATCACGCTATCGAGAAGCACGAACAATTTATACTTTCCAAGCGGCCACGGGTTCGCGTTGATGAGATCGAAGTGGCTTACATTCGTTCCCGCCGAAAGTCGTGCTGAATTTTCGGCAATCTTCTGGCCGGTCTTAAGATAATACCATTGCCCCTCGAGTGCCATCCCATCCTGCGCATGTTCTGTCCGGATGAGGCCATGGATCGTGTCCCGACTGTCGAAATAGGTCGTGGTGTCGATCGCCGCAAGCGATGTATCTCGGCTGTGTGTGAGCACCGTATGGATCGTAAGCGGTAGCACCGGAGCCGCGGTGTCTTTTTCAGGAATCGGGGCGGGATTATTCCGACCGCACCCCCAAAGGATGGCCAGCACGGAGACCAAAAAAGTGTTATGGATCATAATAAGAAGAACCGCTAAAAACAAAACCGTAAATGTAGTTTGTTCTATGAAAAAAGAGATAAAATGTTTCCAGTCCACTCATCATTTCAAACACCATGAGAATAGCCATTGGCAGTGATCAGGCAACGGAATTGACAGAGGAGCTCCTGGCGCAGCTCGAAGCGCGCGGCCATAAGCTCTTTACGTATGGACCGGTTCGAATCGGGGAGGCCGATCGCGATTGGCCTTTGGTCGCTGCCGATGTTGCGCGTGCCGTCGCCGATGGCGGGGTGGATGAAGGGATTGTCTGCTGCTGGACAGGGACAGGAGTGACGATCGCGGCGAACAAAATTCCCGGCATTCGGTGTGCACTCGCGGGTGATGCAGAGACGGCCCGAGGCGCCCGAATTTATAATCACGCGAATGTATTGGCTCTTAGCCTTCGGGCTACAAGTGCACCCCAAATGCGAGAGATTCTGGACGCATGGTTTGCTACATCGAGCCAGAGCGGTGAAGCGCAGAGTGAATGGAACAGGCAGCAGGTGGAGCGAGTAGCGGCGCTGGAGAAGTAGCATTGACTTGCGCAGGAATGGTAGCTTCCCTCGCATGGTCAGTTTCAACGTTTTGAAATTCTAGTTCGGAAATTCCGTATTTTTGTGACCGTTTGTGCCGTCTCGCTGGCTGCGAGACACGTAAATAATCATACTAATATAAGAACGTTTCAAAACGGTCTCACAAAATTTTTCGCATGAACGGCGAGGTCCGTTCATGCAGCCCCGTTCAGGATGACTACCCTACCACCCCGACCTTCGTTTCCGCCGCGCAGCGTGCTTTTCCTTTCGACGGAAGTGTATCCGTATGCAAAGACGGGTGGCCTTGCAGATGTCAGCGCTGCACTCCCCCAGGCGCTCCGCGAACTCGGCCATGACGTCCGGGTGCTCATGCCGAAATACGGTTTCATCGGCGAGAAAAAACAGAAGATCCATCTCATCAATCGTTTGCAGGGGATCGAATATAAGATCGGCGATCGGGAGATTTACACGAATATCAAGTCCTCGGCGATCCTGACGCAGAAGACGCGCATTCAGATGTACTTACTCGAAAGTGAGGAGTACTTCCAGCGCATGGGATTGTACGTCGATCCTGCGACAGGAAAAGATTATTCCGATAACGACGAGCGCTTTTTGGTCTATGCACTGAGCGCGTTCGAGCTTTGCAAGCGGCTGCTCTGGAAACCCGATATTATTCATTGCAACGACTGGCAGGGCGGCTTGGTACCGGCGCTTCTCCGAGGGCCCCTGAGGAATGATCCGTTTTTCAAAGACACGAAGACCGTTTTTACCATTCACAACCTCGCGTATCAGGGAAATTTCCCAGCCACCACGTTCCCAAAACTGGGCCTGCCGCGGGAGATGTTTGCACCAGATGGACTAGAGTTCTTTGGGCAGGTTTCTTACCTGAAGTCTGGCATTGCTTATGCCGATGCGATCACTACCGTGAGCGAGACCTATGCGGAAGAGATTCGGACACCCGAATTTGGGTGTGGCATGGAGGGACTGCTAGCTAAGCGTAAACGCGATTTGCATGGGATCTTGAATGGGATCGATTTTCTTATCTGGGACCCGAAGTCTGACATTAATATCGTTCGGAATTATTCGGTAGACCGATTTTTGGCGGGAGATTTTTCAGCCAAGGAAGCATGCAAGAAGGACCTGTGCTTCGCGATGGGTATTCCGTACCGTGAAGATCGTCCGGTGCTCGGAATGATTGCTCGCTTAAGCGACCAAAAAGGCTTCGATCTCCTCGCCGAGATCGTCGATAAAATTTTCGAGGCCGATGCCCAGTTGGTCGTCTTGGGCGAAGGCGATAAGAAGTATGTAGAACTGTTTACGAAGCTCCAGAAGAAATATCCGGAGCAAATGGGAGTCTTTTTCGGCTTTCACGATAATCTCGCACACAAGATCGAGGCGGGCAGCGATATCTTCCTGATGCCCAGCGCCTATGAGCCGTGCGGACTCAACCAAATGTACTCAATGCATTATGGGACGGTGCCGATCGTTAGAAAAACTGGAGGCCTCGCCGATACCGTGATCGATAGCGACGCGGCGACCTCGCGCACGCGTCCAACGGGATTCACCTTTGAAAAGTACGATGCCAAAGCATTTTGGAAAGCAATCGAACGCGCGTTAAAGGCGTACCGCAAAGATAAAAACCTTTGGCATGAAATGCAGGTAACGGGTATGAAGCGAGATTTTTCCTGGGATCGTTCAGCCGTGAAATACGCAGAACTTTACGAAAAGATACTTTCTGAGCAGCCCGTGAAAAAGCATTGACCGGGGAACGACCGGCCGTTTCCGCACCTTTTACGGAGTCTACGATCATTGCGCATTACTCTTCCGTTCAGACATTGCTGAAACACGCATTTTTTCTTCTCGCCGCGGCCATCGGCATTGCCTTCCTCACCAGCGGCTGTAAGGACAATATCTCTTCGCTTGGCTTGCAATATTTTCCAGACACCGTCGTAAGCCGGACCAGCGTTCGCACGGATAGCAGCTTCATGCAATTTGCCGATACCCTTCGGCCGAGTGTATTCGCTAATGGCGTTAATTATAATTTGACGATCGCATCTCCCGTCATGTTTATTGGGAACGTTGCGATGGGAAACCAAAACCTGACGTCTTCGGGCGTATTAAAATTTCGGACTTTGGCACAAGACAGTATCGCGCTTGTCACGAAAGTCCGGTTGCTGCTTAGGGATCAGTTGTATAAGTACGGCGATACCTCGAGCAATAACAGCAGTATGCTGAGTCTGCAGGTCGTCCCCAATTTTTCCATTACCGATAGCACGACGGTGCTCCCTCCGTTGGGAGCGGCGGTCGCTTCGATCGATACGGCGTTTCCGGACGACTCGGATGCATTACTGGCGATACCGCTGGACACGAGCGTGATCTCGAATCTTTCCGCCAGTTCGCTCAGCTTTGTTGTGACGCCGGGAGCGACGATGACGAACTGTCGCGCGTTCGGCACCGCCGACAACGCGGACACCGGTTCCCAGCCGAAACTCGAACTCACTCTTTCAAACGGCAGTGTTGTTTATCTTTCGACTCTCTCGGCTGCTGGCGGCTTCGATATGTATATCGTTAAAGATATGAGCCTCACTCCGACGGGAGAGTTTACTGTGCAGGGAGGAATTGGGAAGCGCGAACGCGTCATGCTGAATTTAACACGGCCAAACGATACGGCGCAACTCACTACATTCACATCGGTCAATAGTGCAACGCTGGTGCTCCACCTCGATCCCGATAATACACGCCTTTCGAACCGGCCGTTCGATAATGGCACGACGGGACCGAGTGTCGTTCGACTTTCGACCAATGATTCTGGTGCTGTCCTGGATGCGTTTGGGTATCCGACCGATACGACCCACACAGTCTATAAATTCCAGGTACGAGGACTGGTCGAGTATTGGCTGAGGAATCCGTCGACCAATCTTGGCTTTGAATTACGGGCCGGGGCCCAAAGCCGTTCGATCGGTTCTGAGGCGATCCCGGTCGAAGATAATATCCTGAACCGCTGGACGTTCTATGGGCCCCACTGTGCCGATACCAGTAAACGTCCAGAACTTATTCTCTCCTATTCGAAGCTGCGGTGAGATCTTTCTTTTATAGCGTTCTTCTATGCGGGGCCGTCGTCATCGCGGCTCAAGGTGCCTTTGCACAAGGTTCGCCCTATGATGCAATTGGCTTTGGGCTTCCAGTGCGTTCCGGGAGTGCTACGATCGATGCCCTGGGTGGCACTGGTGTGGCGATGGAAGGAACTCGGATCGTGAACGAACTCAATCCGGCGCTCTGGACCTGGCTTTCGAAAGCACGGTTCGATGCGGCCATGCGGTTCGATTACACCAGCGCCCAGTTGGGAACCGCTCAGGACGCACAGCACAATTATCATTTCAGCGGAGCCGCATTTGGCGCGCCTATCTGGGCTCCTATAAATGCGGCGATGGCCATAGGTTACGTCCCGCTGACCGATGCCAGTAACCAGATCCACGATTCCAGTGCTGCTGGAAATCAAACCTATATCGTTCGCGGCGGGACCAACCTTGTATTCCTCGGATTTTCAGCGCGGCCGGTTCCCGAAGTCGCGCTCGGTGCACGGCTCGACTTGATTACCGGAGATATTCGGCATCTGGGGCAGGTCAGTTTCGCCGACACGACGGCTGCAAGCGGCGAATTCGAACGCGATTATTTTTATCAGGGTCTACGACCGACCTTTGGGTTTGAATTCATTGGCGATTCTATTGGATGGAACGGACTTTCGATCGGCGCGACCTACAGCCTGGCGTCGAACTTAACAGCCACACGTGAGACCATCACCACACCGACATCGAGTTCACTCGATACGACCATCGATTCGAGTGGGATCGGCCGCTACCCCGCTGCATTCTCCGCCGGTATTTCCATTCATTTAAGCCGACGTTATCGTGCCGAAGCGGATTATTCTTTACAGGACTTTTCTTCCGCCTATGTGTTCGCTCCTAAGTCCGGCGGTGTCGGGGACAGCCTGCTCCGATCGAGTAACCGCATTTCGTTCGGCATCGAGCGCCTTGCGAATGTCTCAGGCGAATATGGAACTTCTTTTGGAATGGATCGCTGGGCGCTGCGACTCGGGCTCTCGTATGGAACGCTTCCTATTATGCCAAATAATTCCATCGTTCGCGAGTTCTCCCTTTCGGCCGGAGTCGGGATTCCTATCAGTTTCGAGACCCTGCTCAACCTTTCTTTTGTCGGAGGCCAGCGGATCCCACAGGTTGCGAATGCCGCACCGAAAGAGACCTTTCTGCGTTTAGGAGCCGACGTCAGCTTTTCGGAACAATGGTTCGTACCGACGCGACGCAATCAATAAAATACTCACTGTTTTTACGTTCCGCAGTCACTTTTTTGACATGAAGATTGCGATTGCCAGCGATCATGCTGGTTTTACCTATAAGGAAGCCATCAAAGCAAAGCTCACGGCAGACGGCCATACGGTGACCGATTTTGGAACCAATAGTACGGCCCCGGTAGACTATCCGGATTTCATCCGCCCGGCTGCCGAAGCGGTTGCAAGCGGACGCTGTGATCGGGGAATCGTTTTGGGAGGTTCCGGCAATGGGGAGGCCATGGTCGCAAACAAAGTCCACGGCATTCGCTGTGGACTGGCATGGAACGAAGATTCTGCCCGTCTTACGCGCCAGCACAATGACGCGAATGTGCTTTCACTCGGGGAACGCATGATGACCGAAGCAACGGCGCTCGCGCTCGTCGATCTATTCCTCGCGACTCCCTTTGAAGGCGGAAGACATCTCGCCCGCATTCAAAAAATAGAACACCCATAAGAATTAACATGGACACGGAAGTTTTTAGCAGTATTGAACGGGAGCTTGAACGCCAGCAACAGGGGTTGGAACTTATTGCAAGCGAGAATTTTACCTCCCTCGCCGTGATGCGTGCGCAAGGGAGTGTGCTCACGAACAAGTATGCTGAAGGTTACCCGGGAAAGCGATATTATGGCGGATGTGAGTTCGTCGATCAGGTCGAGAACCTCGCGCGGGAACGCGTGAAGAAATTATTCAGCGCGGAATATGCGAACGTTCAGCCGCATTCGGGGTCCCAGGCGAATATGGCGGTCTATTTTACGTTCCTCAAGCCTGGTGATCCGGTGCTCGGCATGAACCTTTCGCATGGAGGACACCTCACCCATGGGAACCCTGTGAATTTTTCCGGCCAGCTCTATAAATTCCATGCGTACGGAGTCTCGAGGGAAACAGGATATATCGACTATGAAGATGCCGAGCGTAAAGCACACGAAGTGAAGCCGAAAATGATCACGGTCGGCGCGAGCGCTTACTCGCGCGATATCGACTTTAAAAGATTCCGAGAAATTGCCGATTCCGTCGGAGCGTTTCTTTTTTGCGACATGGCGCATCCGGCCGGACTGATTGCGAAAGGGCACCTGACGAGTCCGCTGCCTTATTGCCATGTCGTCAGTTCCACGACCCATAAAACATTACGCGGCCCGCGAGGGGGTCTCATTCTCCTTGGAAAGGATTTCCAGAATACCTGGGGCGCAGTCGCGCCGAAATCCGGGCGGACGAAGATGGTTTCGGAGATCATTGACTCGACCGTCATGCCCGGTGTGCAGGGCGGTCCGCTAATGCATGTGATTGCAGCAAAAGCCGTTGCGTTTGGCGAAGCACTGGAAGATGACTTTACCGAATATGGCGCTCAGGTGATCCGAAATGCAAAACGGCTCGCTTCGGAGCTTGTCAAGCGCGGGTTCTATATTATTTCCGGAGGGACGGATAATCACCTGATGCTTGCTGACCTTCGCGGCAAAAATATTACAGGGAAAGCTGCTGAAGAAGCGCTCGACCGCGCTGCGATCACGGTGAATAAAAATGCAGTGCCCTATGACGATAAGCCGGCGCTTGTCACGAGCGGTATTCGCATTGGTACCGCCGCAGTGACGACCCGCGGAATGAAGGAAGCCGAGATGGACCAGATCGCCGATATGATCGATCGCGTCGTTTCGAACCCGTCGGACGATAAGCTCATTGCATCCGTTCGCGAGGAGGTATGCCAGCTTACGAACCGGTTTCCTCTCTATCCCGGCCTATAAGGTTTGGCAGATTGTGTCCTATGATTTCTCTAGAGGGATGGGCCATCCTATGACTACATTTCAGGAGTCGCTTCTTTCTATTTGAGACGAAACGCGCATCACACGCGTTTATCGCGGGCAATGGCCGAACAGGACAATAACGACGCGCGAACAAGCGATAAAGAGATGTCCGTCTGGGAGCATCTCGAGGAGTTGCGCTGGACGGTCGTCCGAGCTGTGATCGGGATTGTGGCAGGAATGATCCTATGTGCCGTTTTTTTCGACCAGATTACGAAATATGTGATCTTGCTTCCGACCACGCAGACCAACCCTCCGATGAAGCTCCTGAACACGGAAGTGTATGGCCAACTTTCGGTCTGGATGCAGATTGTACTGTGGGGTGGTGTCATTGTTTCGTTCCCTTACACGTTGGTGCAACTTTGGAAGTTTGTCGCTCCCGGGCTTAAGGAAAAGGAAAAGCGGTACGTTCGCCAGATCTCTTTTTTTACCGCTTTCAGTTTCGTCTGTGGAATGGCCTTCGCGTATTTTGTGATGCTGCCGATGGTCCTCGGGTTTTCGATGGGGTTTGTGATCGGCAACGTCGAGAACATGATTCAGATCGATAAATACCTTTCGGTCTTTCTGGAGATCATCCTGCTTTCGGGAATTGTGTTCGAGTTGCCGCTCGTCGCCTATTTCCTGGGACGATTGGGAATTCTTACGCCATCGTTTTTACGTCATTATCGCCGGCATGCCATTGTCATTCTTCTGGCCGTTGCGGCGGTGCTGTCGCCAGGTGGGAACCCAATATTACAGCTTATATTATTCGGTCCGCTCTGGGCACTTTTTGAAATTTCCATTGCGGCAACTGCGCTCGCTGCCCGCCAGCGACGTAAAGCAGAAGTGCTGGCAATGTCATAACCGATGTCCCTTCCCAAAGCAATTCTTGCCCCGGTCGAACGCGAAATGAAGGAATTCCATGCGGAATTCCGCCGCGCGATGATCTCGGACGTTCCACTCGTCAATCTTGTGGCGAAATATCTTATTCGTACCAAAGGCAAGCAGCTCCGGCCGATGCTCGTCCTGCTTTCGGCAAAAGCGTCGGGAGGAATCAATCCGGCGACATACCGGGCCGCGACGCTGGTGGAACTATTGCATACCGCGACGCTCGTGCATGATGATGTGATCGACGAGTCGGACGAGCGCCGAGGCCTTGCGAGCATTAAGGCCCTCTGGAAAAACAAAGTCGGAGTGCTCATGGGCGATTACCTGCTGGCACAGGGACTATTACGAACGGTCGCGACCCAGGAATATCATTTTCTTGAAATTACATCGAACGCCGTCCGCCGCATGTCGGAAGGAGAACTTTATCAGCTTCAGAAAGCCCGCCAATTGAACATCGACGAATCCGCCTATTTCCGGATTATCGGCGATAAGACAGCCTCGCTCATGAGCACTTGCTGTGAGCTGGGCGCCGCCTCCGTATCCGGAGCGCCCTATCGCGAGGCGCTTAAACAGTACGGTGAAGCCCTGGGAATCGCTTTTCAGATACGGGACGATCTTTTCGGCTTTGAAACGACCGGAATGACCGGAAAGCCTGCCGAAGCCGATCTCAAAGAAAAAAAATTGACCCTCCCGCTAATTCATGCGCTCTCTCAAACGGATGCGAACACAAAAAAGCGAATGATTGGGCTGGTAAAAAACGGGAAGGCAGCAAAGGAAAGTTACCGTGACGTCATCGAGTTTGTCACGTCGAGCGGCAGCATTGGTTATACGCGCGCCAAAGCAAAACATTACGGTCAGGATGCGATCCGTGCTCTACAGACACTGCCACCGTCCGAAGCCCGGACTGCGCTGGAAGCGTTTGCAACCTATGTGATCGATCGAGATCAATAGGTCATCAAGAATCATTAGATCACTCCGGTTTTCGAGCCGATTCCAACGAAGCGATCCAACCGGTTACATGCGAAAGCCGTATCTGATACGGATATTGCTCGTAGATCGCATTGTCCTCGTTGATCGTGTAACCGTTTTCAAGATCGTTCCGAGTGGAATAGAGGAGGGGAAGGATCGAATCCGTGTTGTGCAGATCCGATAACGTTTTTGCTTTCCAGTATTTGGCATCCGAAAAATTTGGGTATCTCGCGATCGCGCGATCGAAGCAACGAAGCGCCGAATCGCTCCTGCCCTCCTCGTGGAGGGTAATTCCGAGATAGAAGTCATGCAAATAATGTTCCCAACTTGGCGTATGAGCGCGGTCGTGTGCCAGCGTGAGTTGGAAGCACCGTTCGGCACTATCGTATTGGCAGAGTTGGAGGTAACAAATGCCTTCGTAGAACGCGTATTCGTGGTCCATGACGCCGGCGTGGGGGTGAAGCACCTTCGCGGCCTCAAAATCCTCAAGTGCCCCACGATAATCCTTTTGAAAGATACATTTGAGAAACGCTCGGTAATCAAGCCAGTGGTCCGCGTCGTACTTGACGGCACTATCGATGTACGGCATTCCAACTTCATATTTCATTTGTTTGAAATACGGCATCCCACGTTGCTGCCAAAGATACGCGTCGGTCGGGTCGAGCGCGAGGGCGCTATCGATTTCGTCCCGGTACCGTTGTGTAAAGTAATTATAGTGCCATGCTCCGCGTGTGAGATAGTGTTCTCGAACGGAATCTCGGAACGAAAGTTTTTCGGTCGAGTCGATCGCAGAAGCACGACCAATGGAAGCCACCGATAAAATCAGGAGACCAAAAACAATTCGCATACGATGATGAAAGAAATTAGAATGGATAGCGAAGAAAATAAGATCTACGCCATCGAATGCGAAAGTTTCAGGGTAAGGATTAATGCCCTTTTTTAGCGTTCCAGGAAACGGGGAAGTCAGATCCGGCGGTCAGTGAATCCATAATGACAAGGTTCGTACGCTGGCTATAGAGTCCCAGGCGTACGTTGGCGTCGCGGGGGAGTTGCGGAAAGGTCTTCAACGGTTTCAGCGATGCCGTGTCCGGAACATGGATTAGCAGGAGCAGCCGCGGTGCCGTCCCCAGCGTGCTGTCGGTCCGGGAGAACGTTCGATTCGAGTTAAAACCCTTGAAAAAGTTCTTCTGATTCGCAAGGTTGAGACGAAAACCGGTATTGGTCGCGGGATCCGAAAACCATTTTCGAACGATACCGCCAATATCGGTCGTGCCGCACCAGTCCTTGCTATGCAAGGAGCAGACGATGGGGTTTGGCGGTTGAAAATACCGGCCATGGTCTGGCCCGTTATTCCACGTCATCGTATCGAAGCCAAAGGGAACTCCGATTTCCGAGACCCAGAACTGCGTGGTATCGGTCGTTCCGTCCTCGCGTTCGCCGGCGTGATAGAGTTCGAAGTAGGCACTATCGATGGTAGAACCGGCCGGCAAGGTCGGCAGCAGGAACCGAACATACGATACCTCATGGTGCTGAACGTTGCCTGGAATATCCCAAAGCTGGATATTCGAATATCCCTGCAGCAGGAAATTCGTTCCGGTGTCCGTTGGGGCATCGGAAATATAAGTGGTCGTCACAGCTGCGATCCAAACGGCATAGGGGCTGGTACTCACGGCTCCCGAAGGCGAAGTCGAGCTTTTGCAGCCTGCTAAAAAACCAAAAACGGCAAGAATAATAGAGATCTGAAGACGAGACATATACGAAACTCCTTTCAGGACAAATATACGACAAAAAAACTTCAAACGTTGAGTGCAAATCGGTCTTGTGCGAGGGCAAAAAGTTTGCGCCACACAAATTTATTGAGTGAAAAGACCATAAGGCACATCGTAAAGATTCCGGCCCCGAGGAGTGCGTAATGACCGTCGGAAAAGGCGCTCATGAGCAACGCTCCTATGCCGTGCGCGGAGTACGTTTGGGTTCCCGAAGCGACGATCTCAGCCACAATGCTAGCATTCCAGGCACCTCCGGCGGCGGTGATCGCGCCGGTAACGACTGAAGGAAAGACGGCCGGGAGCAGCAACTTTTTCCAGAGCGAAGCGCGCGGAATTCGGTACGATCGGAACATCTCCTGAAGGTCCGTAGGAACGGCACTCGCTCCAGCAATTACATTGAATAGTAAGTACCACTGCGTTCCCAGTAACATGAGCACAATGGAACCATATTCGATGGAAATTCCCCAGGCCTGAAAAAGAAAAATAAAGAGAGGAAAGAACATCGGCGCCGGAAAGGACGAAATAAATTGCACCACCGGTTGCAACCGGTGCGACCACCGGGGATTCATTCCGATCGCAATACCGACCGGGACGGCCCAGGCGGCACCGATTAGGAGTGCTGCAAAGACACGCAGAAGCGTAAGTAGGGAATCGCCAAGGATCGTAAGCCACTCCGCGCCCGTAACATCGCGCGTAAAGACAAGGTACAGCCGAAACACGCCGTAAGCCAGAAGCAGTAAAATAATGGAGAGGACGGCAACGCCGATCGCTTTTCGAAGAGGCGTTTCCTTCCGCTCTCCCGCGATATCGAAGGCATCGTGTTCGACTTGGTGGCGTGTCGCGACGAAAGCCTCCACGGTATCGCCGGCTTTTTCACGGCGGCGGCGTTCGAGGCGGCGGCTGAGTGACTGGATCAATTCGGAATGCTGGACGATCGTGAGAACAAACGACCTTCCTTCCTGCTCGCTTGAAAGTTCCTCGACGCGGAATTTCCGGCTCCAGATGACGAGGGGGCGCCACAGCACCCGATCGAGAAAGATGATCATCAGCCCCATCGCGATCACCGCGCCGATCATGCCAGGAATATTTTTTTGCTCGACCGCCATTGCCATGTAGCTCCCAATGCCGGGTAAGCGAAAATCTTTTCCGCCCACGGTAAACGCTTCGCTGAGCGAAAGAAAGAACCACCCCCCGGCCATGGACATCATGGAGTTCCAGATGAGCGGAATCGCACTAGCCGGTAATTCCAGCCGCCACAACGTTTCGCGTTTGCTCAGGTGAAAGCTTTGAGAGGCATCCCGCAGGTCCTGTGGGATCGACTTGATCGAGTGATAAAATGCGAAGGTCATGTTCCAGACCTGGCCGGTAAAGATCGTAACGACCGAGGCTATTTCCAACCCAAAGTTGGAGTGGGGGAACAGAAACACGAACACGAGCACCAATTCCGGCAAAAATGCGACGATGGGAACGCTTTGAAGAATGTCGAGAAGCGAAAGCATAAAGCGTTCGCCGCGGCGCGAATGCGCCATGATGTAGCCGTACACGATTGTGAAGACCAGCGAAATAATATACGCGCCAAGCCCGCGTGCCAGCGAGTAGAGCGTATATAACGGAAGGTATACAAACTCGGGATGGATCTCGGTATGTGGTTGCAGCGCCTGGGACCATTCGCGGGAGACGAGCACAAGCCAGTACATGACGCCGCCCAGAATGCCGAAGACGATCAGGTCGGCATAACTTAAGCGCCGGGGAAGACTAAGGACGTCGCGTACGAAGCTCATAGGTCGCTAATAATCGTTCCGCAGTTCAAGACGAATAAAAAACCGGGCCTGCGCCTGGCAAGTCCGGTCATCAACACACGCCGTGCGAGTTTTACGCCCTGTTCCTCGAGTTTTACGCTCTGCTTCTGTGTTTCTTTTTTGTTATCAAGGGACGCGTACGCGAAGGAATCGGTCCGGCATCGGAGAGCGACTTCGCATGATCCGAGCCAAGGAATTTTTCGTAGGCCCGCTCCGCACGCTGGATTGCAAGTAATGCTTCCCTTCGGCGACGAACGACCGAAAACCCAAAGCCGATCACTAGGGTGATGATCCCAAGCCAGACCATATTGATATACGGTTTCACGAAGGCTTCGACCGTGACGACGTCCTTTGCCGGAGCCGGCGGATGCTGGTCGTCAAAATAACGGAGTACGACTTTGGAATTAGCCGGGTTCTGCATGTCCGGCATCAACTGACCGAGTTGCAGGTGATAACTCGTTCCCGGAACCTGGACGTCCTCTTCGGTCGCTTCGTCTGTTACTGGATTCCGTGTGACGGCAAGGACGAGTGTATCGCCGGCCGGCCGGTCGGGCGTACTTGCGACGACCGTCGCTTTGACGCGGAACTTTTGCTTCGAGAACATCTTCATCTTCTCTGACTGTGGAAAATCGAAGTTGAGAAACGTGACGTTCAGTTTGCCGTCCAAAAGACGGGAAGACTGGAGTTTGCCCAGTGTGTCTTTCGGCACATGGTCTTCGAAATTGTAGCTGTTCAATGTAAAATAAAGATCGCGCGTGGCGTATTTTACAATGCCGGGATTCCGGATCGGCTCCTGACGCTGGTTGAAATCGGTCCAGAACGTAAGAGGCCGAGCGGTCCCCAAATACGTACCCGATCGATTGGCAATATCGATCAGCCAATAGATATTATCGGCCTGCAGCATTTCCAGCCGGACGTCATATCCTTCGCGGGAGATTTCGCCTCGGGCGAAGGAGTCGTCGAGAGCCTGCTTTGCCTGAGGGTTCGCAACTTGCTCGACATCCCGAAACGTCAGCACATATTTGCCCCCGAACGCCGAAACGTGGTCGCCTTTGGGCAGGCGAATAATTTCGTGTTTCGTGTATCCGTTCGCGGCAATAACACCGATCACGAATACGGAAAAACCGGCATGCGCAATGTACGCTCCAAGGAATTTCGTATCGAAAATAAATTTCGGGTAACCCGATAGCACGAATATGACGAGCAGCGCTGCAAACAGGATCGCGAAGTACGGCCAGTAGGTCGTCACGGCGGGAACGAAAAGATTGTAATCGCCGGCCGTTCCGACGAGCAACGACAGTACGCCCAGCAGCAGCGCGATGGCAAGCGCGGTAAAGACCCGGCGTGAATAATCGCGACCGGTGGGCGGCGAGCGGTCGAAGGAAAGCTTCCAATGCCCACGCAGGATCTTCCAACCGATCTCGAGATTAACGAAGAGTGCAAAAAATGCCGCGCCACATACCAAAATAAAGCGGCCGTCGTGCACGCCCATCACGATCACGAGCGCCGTAAACAGGGTCGCCGCAAGGAGAGCCGAGATCGATTTTTTCCAGACTTCATTCCAATTTGACTGCCGCCATTTGAGCAGCAGCGAAAGGCCGTTGACGACCAGAAGCACGATGACGATCGGAATGTGCAGGTTGTTATAAAATTCAGGAACGACTTTTTTCTGCACGAGTGGTGCGCTTGTGCCGATGAACACCACGAGCGCGGAAGCGCCAAGCACGGCCGAAGCGATGGAAAGCCCCGTTTCGCGGGAAAGGATCTTATAGTCCTGCGCGAAGCCGGACATTTCCCGCCAGCGCCAAATAAAAATCCCGTAGGGAATGAGAATAAATGCTCCAAGGGCGACCACCAGCAGCGTGAATGCAAGATAGCCGGGGTCCGCAAACGAATGGACGGACGCGTCGCCAAGCACACCGGAGCGCGTCAGGAACGATCCGTAGAGCACGAGCGCGTAGGCTAAAAGTGTCAGTGCGATGTTCGTGCGAATGAGCCCGCCCGTTCGCTTTTGAGTGAGCATCGAATGCGCGGCGGCGACCGTAATCAGCCACGGAAGTAAACTTGCGTTCTCGACCGGGTCCCACGCCCAAAACCCCCCCCAGCCGAGCGTTTCGTATGCCCAGAATCCTCCCAGCATGACTCCAAATCCGAGGACCATGGCCGCTCCGAGCGTCCAGGGCATCGAAGTAAGTACCCATCCCTGGTAATCGCGGCGAATGAGGCCGGCCAGGGCAAACGCAAATGGGACGGCCAGGAGCGAAAATCCGAGGAAGAGCATCGGCGGATGAATGACGATCCAAAGATTTTCGAGCGATGGGTTCAGCCCTTTGCCGTCCGCCGGAATCAGTCCTTTCATCGCCTGACCCGGATTTGCAGCATAGATCGTCTCGAACGGACTCTTCGCCAGCAACATGATCGAGATGAAAAGCAGCACGAACAGGAAGATTGCCATCACGTGTGCTTCGTACCTCTGGCGCCGCGCGTATGGAATCAGGAAGATCGCAATGAGCGAAGTCCACAAGCCCCACAGCATGAAGCTGCCTTCCTGGCTTGCGTAAAACGTTGAAAAAAGGAGGAGTTTGCTTAGATTGCGCGAGACGTGCTCGAAGATATAATTGATCTCGAAATGATAATTGAAGATATAATAGAGCAGCGTGGCGCATGCCGTAAGCATGCCCAGGATCGCGAACTGGGTTGCACGGCGCGCGACGACTGTGAGTTCCGTCCGGCCGCGAGCGGCAAGGATATAAAGAACGATTCCGGCTACGGAACCCGTGAACGTAAGAGCGAGTGCGAGGCTGCCGATCATTTCTTATATTCGATAACAGTCATATGAGCGCTCATGATGAACGGTCATCATGACGATGACGACATTACGACTGACCTTGGGAATTGGCCGGAGCCGTCGAATTTCCCGGGATCGTCATCTTTCCGGACCCTTCATAGCGCGACGGGCATTTCGTCTGGATGTCCGAAGCCTCGAAGACGCCATTCTCCACTTTTCCCGTGCAAACGACGCTCGGCGCGATCTCGAAATTGTTCGGGCGCACGCCGCTATACTTCACCGGCATTTCATGGCCGGCATGGTCCTTCATGTAAAACGAAAAGGTGTTGCTCGCAGCATCGTACTGAGAGCCTTTGGCTTTGTCATACGTGCCCGAGACCTGTGCGCGGCGTCCGCTTTCCGACGCCTTTGAAAAATCGGAATAGTCGATCTTATTATCGACCAAAGCGAAAGCCGCAATCCCGATAAACGCCAGCGCGACCACCAGTGCTATAATATGTTTGCGTTTCACCTGAAAAAACCTCTCCGCTTGCCGAACAGGACGCATTCGCGCTAAGTTCGGAGTTTAATTTTTCATGGACACCACATGATTCTCCGTCCAGGGGAATCCGTCTCGGAAGCGTCCACGGACTTTGGTTTTAGTCGAACATCGGCTCAAGGCGTGTTGCCTCTTGAATTGATCGCCTAAATCTCGAATCGATCGCCTAAAAATGATAGGAGGCGCTGACGAGGGGAATGACATCGAAGGCGGTATTGAAGACGTATTCGCCAAGGGTCTTCATGCCACTCGCGCCAGCTTTATAAAGCGAGAAAACAACGCCGGCATCGACGGTGAGATCGTTCTGGAAATAGCGGACCGAGAAGACGGTAGGCACTATTCCGAAATCGCCGATAAAATACATTTCGATGGCCGCCTTGAGGTTTTCCCCAACACGCAGATCACCGGAAACTCCAATAAAACTATTTTTTGGGTACGTGTGAAAGCCGAGTGAGTCATTGTCCTGAAAGGCATAGCCGCCAAGAATAGTCAGTTCAGATTCCCAGGTCCCATAGGTCGCGGCGAGATAGGGAAACGCAATTTGATTCACCTTTACAACGCTGGAATAGACTCCCTGAAAGCCGGCCGAGACGGTAAAAAGGTCCTCGGAAAGTGGGGTAATCTTGACCCCGGCGGTAGCCGTGGAAACGGACGTTGGCAGGAAGGGCGCCACGAGTCCGCCGGCATTGACGCTCAGCCAGTCGCTAACGCCATAATTAAGTTGAAGTCCGGCGATCATGTAGTCCATAACGAACAAGTTGCCGCTCCCGAACGAGCGCGCGGTGGGAAGCAAAAAGTCCTGTGAGGAAAGAGGGTCTTTGGCGTTGGTGTACCGAGCGGTAGAAAAGTCTTCCCGTCGGTCGTTCTGGCCGGACCAGTTATCGACGTAATCGAGATCGGGATATTTAAAAAAGAGATCGCCATACGGCGTCGAAAGGATGACGTGAGCGGTATCGTCGAACAAATACCGGTGGCCGATAAAGATATCGTGATCTTTGGTTGCGACGGTGGAAAGGAAGGGAAGTTTTGGCTGCGAGAGAAATTTAGCTACAGCATAATGCTGGGCATCGGCCGCATTTTTCAGGGCGGCTTGCTTGAGATCGTCCTTCTGAACCCAGTTATAACGATAATCAATGACCGTGGCGATACTGGCCAGAGGAATTTCCAGACGCCCATAGCTCGTCTCGACAATAATCCGGTCGGGGACTGGACGCCCAAGGACGTTCACGTAAAATTCCGAAGAGTCCTGAAGGACCAGTTTCACGTAGCTATCGGGTGTAAGTTCCGAAGGCGAAAGTTGCGCGAACGCGTTGGCCGAAAGCAGGACAAAAATGGAAGCGACAAAATATTTCATTGCAAAAAGCGGATCAATGCTCGACGAATCGATGCTGAACGAATCAATGATCTTAACGAATAATTCGGTCGGAATTCTCCAGGGCGAACTGCTTCCAGCTCTTTGCAGATCGTTTGGAAGAGGGGGTGAGCCGGGCGGCATGCGCGATCGCGACGGCGAGCGCATCGTACGCATCCGGCAGTTTTTTATCGGACTCTTCGAGCTTAAGCAGCGCGCGGACCATATACTCGACCTGGTCTTTGGACGCGTTTCCATTTCCAACGACGGCTCGTTTGATCTCTCTCGGCGCATATTCGGCCGACGGCAATTCCTTCAGGATCCCTGCGAGCATTGCCACCCCCCGCGCATGGCCGAGTTTGAGCGTCGATTGAACATTTTTGTGATAGAAGGCGGATTCGATCGCGAGTTCATCCGGCTGCACCCGATCGATCACTGCCGAAAGCCGTGTAAAGATCGCTCTCAGGCGCAGCGGAAGGGTCGCGATCCGCTTCGACTCGATCGTGCCGTATTCGATGACACGAAGTTCCATACCGCCGCGGCCAGCAGCGATCGCGCCATATCCTGTGACCAGCGTGCCCGGATCGATCCCAAGAATGATCATTGGAAAAAAGGGAGGTAACTATTCAACCAGAGGCAAAGTGCAGTAAAAATTTTTCGAGACTTCGAAACGGCGATGCGGCCGTTAAAGATATTATAATGAGCATGCTCGATATTCCTCAAAAGTTGAAAATAGATCCGGTCCATGATCTCCGCGGGGAACATCGAGCGACGGTCATTCGCGGGAAGAAACGAGCGCGCCGTTCCATAATATTCTTTTGTGCGTGCCACCTCGAATTGCATGAGCGACGTGAATGCATCGTTATAAACCCCAGCCGAAAGACTTTGTTCATCATATCCGAATGCGGCGAGATCCTCGGCCGGCAAATAAATGCGACCCCGCTCTGCATCGGTCTGTATGTCTCGAAGAATATTTGTCAGTTGCAGGGCATAGCCCAAATGAATAGCGTAGTCGCGCGTTTGTTCATGTTCATAACCAAAGACCTGAATACTCATGAGGCCCGGAATACTGGCCACAGCATAACAATAGTCTCGAAGTTCTGCGAACGTTTCATAGCGTGTCTTGAAAAGATCGTTTTGGACGCCATCAATCAGCGCGAGAAAGTAGTCCAGTGGAATACGGTATTCCAGGACAGCGTCGGACAAATAATCTGGCAAGGAAGTGCGCTTCCTCTGGAAACAATGTTCAACTTCTGTTCTAAGCGATGCGAGTTTAGCCTGCTTCTCCTCGACT
>Ga0070741_10000476_pt1 | contig 146536 bp, 134 predicted proteins | sample Coa_R1_4_FD_66440 | JGI IMG/M metagenome (GOLD analysis project Ga0070741, IMG submission 66440) | Surface soil microbial communities from Centralia Pennsylvania, which are recovering from an underground coalmine fire - Coalmine... | ecosystem: Environmental > Terrestrial > Soil >... | reverse complement strand
GCCTCGAAGCCCATGGCCGGCGTGAAGCTCCCGGCCCGCACCCCGTCGAGGACGACGGCGTGCAGCCCGCCGGCCAGCCCGGCCAGCGCCCCGCTGACGGCGAAGGCGGCCAGCTTGGTCCGGCTCACGTTGATGCCCCGGGCGGCGGCGGCCCGCTCGTTGTCCCGCACCGCCACCATCGACCGGCCCGGCCGGGCCCGGCGGATGCCGGTGACGCAGACCATGGCCAGGATCAGGACCACCAGGCAGAAGTAGTACAGCGTCCGCTCGTCGTGGAGGTCGAAGCGACTCAGCACCACCGCCCGCTCCACCTGCTGGGGGATGAGCCCGGAGAAGTTGGCGGGGTTGAGGGCGAACGTCGACAGCGGAACGGCGAAGGCCAGCGTCGTCACGCCGAGGAACAGCCCCCGCACCCGCAGCGCCGGGATGCCGATCAGCACCGCCACCAGCATCCCGGCGGCGGCCCCGGCGATCAGGGCGAACAGCAGGTCGGCGCCGGTGCGGCTGACGAGGTCGCCGGTGACGGTGGCGCCGAGCCCGGCGATGGCGAACTGCCCGAGGCTGATCTGGCCCGCCCAGCCGGTGAGCACCACCAGCGACACGGCCACGATCCCGTAGACCAGCGTGACCGAACCGAGCAGCGAGATCTGGCTGGGCGACATGGAGTTCGGCACGACGACGGCCAGCGCCAGCACGGCGACGTACAGCAGGCGCCGGCCCCACACGATCTCCGGCAGCCGGGCGAGGGGCGTGGGGACGGGCGGCGCTTCGCCGGCCGCCGACCACCCGGCGCCCAGCGCGTCGTCGGCCCGGGAGAGCTTGTCCCGCTGCAGCAGCAGCCCGACGAGGATGGCGCCGAGGAGGCCGACGTCGACGAGGCTGGCCCGGGAGTAGTTCCAGAACACGGCCTGCTCGAACACGCCGACACCGACCCCGGCCAGCATGGCGCCGGGCAGGCTCTCCATGCGGGCCAGCACCGCCGCCGCCAGCGCCGGCAGCAGCAGCGCCGGGCCGCTGGTGAAGCTGGAGCCCGACCCGACCAGCGGGGCGGCCAACATGGCCGACAGCGCCGAGAGCACCGCCGCCACCGCCCACACCACGGTCGACAGCCGCCGCACCGGGATGCCGAGCAGCATGGCCCGTTCGGGGTTGGCGGAGCTGGCCCGGATGCCGACGCCGACGGCGCTGCGCCGCAGGAACAGCGTCATCAGGCCGAGCACGACCGGCACGATGATCAGGACCTGGACGTGGGCCCCCTGGAACAGCAACGGCGAAAGGTGGAACGACAGCCGCAGCGGCGTCCTGAACCCGCCCGACAGACCGCCGAGCGGCCCGCCGCCGCCGAACATCGACGGCAGCGTCAGCTCGATGCCCGACAGGATCTGGGCCAGCCCGATGGTGGCCACCGTCAGCACCAGCCGGGGCGCCCAGAAGAAGCGCTGGATGATCAGCCGGTCGCACAGCGCCCCGACGAGGGCGGCGGTGACGATCCCGGCGGCGAAGGCGCCGTAGTAGTTCCACCCCCGGTGCTGGAACAGCTGCGTGGCCAGCACCCCGGCCGCCGAACCCAGCGTGGCCTGGGCGAAGTTCACGATCCGGCAGGCCCGGTAGACGAGCACCAGGCCGACGGCCGACAACCCGGTCAGCGAGCCGAGCACGACGCCCTGGAGCACCACGCCCGCCGGCAGGCCGCTGGGCAGCACGGCGTTGAGGACGGGCCAGGCGGCCAGCACCGCCCCGGCCAGGAGCGGGCGGGTCGCCTTCATTGCGCCGCCGGCGGTGGGATCGGTGCGGGGGGCGCCTGGTCGGGCCAGGACGCCCCCCGGAACCGCCGCCCGCCGTTGAGCGTGACCCACCGCCCGGGCTTGTTGTTGAAGGCCGACAGGGCGTTGCGGTCGTAGTAGATCTCCCGGGCGTCATCGCTGCAGGTGTGGTCGGTGGGCGAGAAGCTCCAGCGGCCGAAGCTGCCCGTCCGGGCCGGATAGGCGAACAGGCCGGCCTGGAACGTCTCCGGGGTGAGGTTGGGCCCGGCCATCTGCAGGCCGATGAACAGCATCAGGAAGTTGTAGTAGTACTGGTCGCGGGTGATGGCCGGCTCGTCGTTGGGGCGCACGGCCTTGTAGGCCCGGTACGACTCCGAGTCCTTCCCCTGGAAGATGTCCGACAGGAAGCTCTGCCCGTAGGCGAACTGCCACTGGTCCTGGTCGTAGAACTGGCCGAGGATGTCGATGTCGGTCAGGGCCGAACCGGAGACGAACCATTCCGGCCAGTAGTCCTGCTGCGTCGCCGCCCCGGTGAGGAAGTAGGGCAGGGCGGGGTCGGTGACGAGGATGACGGTGGTGACCCCGGCGCCCTTCAGCTGGGCGGCCATGTTGGGCGCTTCCTGCTGCATCTTGGAGAAGTCGAGCGAGTAGTCGATCTCCTTGGTGATGTTGATGCCGGCCGCCTGCAGGCGGGGCTTGCCCTGCTCGACGCACTGCTTGTAGACGGGGTCGTCGGGCACCAGCAGGCCGTACTTGCGGGGCTTGTCCCGCATCGAGGCGCTCCCGGCCCGGGCGGCGTTCTCGGTCGGCTTGAACCGCTTGGCCAGCAGGTCGTAGGCGTTCTGCACCAGCGTGGTGCAGTCGATCAGCTGGCCCCAGGCGTAGGGCGCCTTGGCCTCGTAGTAGCTCTCGGGAAGGTGCAGCCCGCCGAAGGCCACCACCTTCTGGCGGACGAGGGCGTCGAGGTAGGGCTGGCTGATGGCCGACAGGTCGGCGAAGGCGCCGATCTCCTGGCCCACCTTCAGGGCGTCGGCGTTGGCCTCCTCCTGGCCGCTCCCGGAGAACTCCTTCAGCATGTCGCCCCGGCCCTGGTAGGTGACGAGCTTCACCTTGCGGCCGTAGAGCTGGAAGTGGGAGTTGAAGTACTCCAACAGGGCGTCGCGGCTGCGGATCTGGTCTTCCTTGGTGTCGGTCAGCCCCTTCTCCCGGGCCTGCTGCTTCAGCTTGTCGTTGCTGGAGCCGCCGCCCCCGCCCTGGCTCGTCTCCCGCATGACGACGGTGATCGTGTCCTTGGTCACGCCCCGCGTCGTCGCCCCGCCGTTGTCGGTGCCGTTCCAGTCGAGGCAGGGCGGCGAGTACGGGGAGTTGCCGTCCTGCAGCGCTCCGCCGGAGCAGTCCCGCCCCACGGTGACGGCGCCGGCGCCGGCCACCCTGCCGGGGGCGGCACCGGCCGCCGCGCCGCCCGCCGGGCCGCCGGCCCGGGCGGTGCCGGACGTTCCCGGGCCCGGCAGACGGGTGCCCGGCCGGTTGGCGGTGGGCCCCGACGTGACGGTGGCGGCCATCGTCGTCCCGGTCACGGCTTCCTGGCCCACGGCCGGGGTGGCGGTGTCGGCCGCCTGGTCGGCGCCGTCGTCGGTGGGAACGGGCACCGGCGAGGCCGGGGCCTCGGTGGCCCCCGACAGCGTCACGGTCGACAGCGGCCGGCTCGGCACGAGCATCGTGAGGAAGAGCAGCACGACGATGAGCCCGACCAGCGGCCCGTAGCCGCGCAGGATGAGCCGTTGCGCCTTCGTTCTCGGGTCCACGGAGGGCGGCCTTCCTCTAGGCGCCGGTGGACCGGCGGAGACGGAGCTTGTCGCCGAGCGCCAGGATCAGCACGGCCAGGAGCGCGGCGCCGAGGACCAGCGGGGCGGAGGCGCCACCCGGCGCCGTCGTGCCGACGGGGCGGGCGGCCAGTTTGCTCCCGCCCGGCACCGCATGTTCCGAGGGAGTGCGAGCAGCGCCGGGCGGGGCGATCGGGGCCGCCACCGGCAGGGCCGACTCATAGTCCGAAGACGACGAGTAGCCGTTGCCGAAGGCGGAATCAGGGGTCGAGACCGGCGCGGCGGGCGGAGCGGCGCCGGTGTCGAACGGAGCGGCGAAGGCCGGCGGGGCGTCGCCGGCGTCGATGGCCGGCGGGGCCGGCGGCGTGAGGTCGGCCACCTCGACGTTGCCGATGCGGGCGGCGACACCGCCGAGTTCCAGGCGCCCGCCGCCCCGGGTCGTCCCGGTGGCCAGCAGGGCGTTCACGACCAGCCGCGACGCCGCCGCGTCGGGGGCGGCGGCCAGCAGCGTGTCGAGGAGCTGGTCGAGGACGGGCGCCGCCGGCTGCGTCGCCTGGCCCACGAGGTTGGCCACGGTTTCGGGGTTGCGCACCTGGATCACCAGCGACGACACGGCGGCGCCGGCGGTGTCGGCCGTGACGGCCGGAACCTCGAGCCGCAGCCCGGCCGGCTCGAGCGCGTCGTTCACGGTCTTCAGCACGTCGGCCGGGGCGACCCCCGCCGGCAGCGGCAGCGCCTGGCCGGCCACCGTGACCGAACCAATGGTGAAGCCGGCGGTGCCGGGCCGGCCCATGGCCTGCCGGGCGGTCCACACCAGATTCGACAGCGCCACTTCGGGTGCGCCGTTGGCGCCACCGAGGACCAGCCGGCCCAGCGTGACGGTCGACGAGCTGACCCCGCCGTCGGCCGAGGCCCGGCTCTCGGCGCCGGTGAACATGACGACACCGGGCACGCCGAGCTCCGGCCCCCGGACCGTGGCCCGCGACGCCGGCGCCTTCGAGGCGTGCGCCTCTTCCCAGGCCGCCGCCGGAGCAGCCGGAGTGACGGCGGGAGGAACGGCGGCCGGCGCCGTGGTCGTCGTCGTCGTCGTCGATGCCGGCTCGGCCGTGAGCCCCGCCAGCAGCGACGCCCTGGCCGGGTTGGCCGCCGCAGCCGTGGTCGAGGACGGCGTGGTCGACGGCGGCGTGGTCGACGGCGGCGTCGTCGACGGTGGCGTCGTCGACGGCGGCGTCGCAGGCGGCGCCGGAGGCGGAGTGGCGGACGCCGTCACCGGGTCACGCGACACGTCGGGGTGGTCGCGGTCGTCGGCCGTGATCGGCGACGGGAGGTCGGGGAGGGGCACCGGGGCCTTGGAGGCCACGGCGCCGAGGATCATGGCCATCGACCCGAAGTCGGCCAAGCCGGCCGAGGCGTGGGCCGACGCCCCCTGGATCTCGGCCTGGGCCACGCCGGCGCCGGCGCCGACGCTGGGGATCCCCACGTAGGGCACGACCTTGGCCAGCTGGGCCCGGGCTAGCCCGCTGCGCAGCGTCTCGGCCTGCCCGGGCAGCGCGGCGAACGTCAGGGTGACGCCAACCGCCACCGACAACAGCCCCAGCCGCCCGCGTCGCGCCATGAAGATCCCCCAGTCCTCACCCGGACCGACCGGGTGGGTAGAGGGATTATTCGGCGTTCACCGACGTTTTCACCTCTTTGTCACAAACGGCTCGTTTCAACGCGGCGAACGTTCGGGCGGCGGGCCGGTGGTCGGGAACTCCATGGCGATGCGGGCGCCGCCCTCGGCGGAGCGGCCGATGCGGAACACGCCGCCGGCGCCCTCGGCGGTCCGGCGGGCGATGTCGAGCCCCAGGCCGGTGCCGCGGCCGCCGCTCACCCCCCGCTCGACGACGAAGTCGGGGGACAGGCCGGGGCCGGCGTCCTCCACCGCCAGCGAGATCCCCCCGTCCGACAGGGTCCGCACCTCGACCCGGAAGGCCGTGCCCTCGTCGGTGTGGGCGAACACGTTGCCGAGGAGGGCGTCGAGGGCCGCCTCGAGCTCGTCGGCCGACACCGCCACGGTGGTGGACGTGAGCGGCCCCTCCTCGCCGTTGTGGCCCACCCGGATGAGCTCGAACGGCCGCTCCTGGTCCTCGGCCAGGGGCGCCCAGAAGGCCAGCCGGTCCTCGGCGACACGGGCGGCGTCGGTCTCGGCGGCGGCGATGTCGTCCTGCACCGGGCGGCGGGCCTGGCGGATCACGCCGGTCACGGCCCGCTCCAGCTCGTCGACGTCGTCGGCCAGGCGGCGGGCCTCGGCCGGGTTGTCGAGCCCTTCGGCGTCGAGGCGCAGGACCGTGAGCGGCGTCCGCAGCCGGTGCGACAGGTCGGCCACCAGCTCCCGCTCGGCCTCCAGCAGCTCGCCGACCCGGTCGCCGAGGCGGTTGAAGGCCTCGGCCACCTGTTTCACCTCCGGCGGCCCCTCCGGCCGGATCCGCACCGACAGGTCGCCCTCGCCGAGGCGGCCGGCGGCGTCGGCCAGGGCGTCGACCGGCCGGACGATCGTGCGGGCCAGCCGGTCGGCCACCGCCACCGCCGAGAACACCAGCGTGATGCCCAGCGCCGCCTCCACCGCCCAGGCCGAGGCGACGCCCCGCTGCAGCACGGAGTTGGGGACGATCACCCGCACCACGGCCGTCTTGTCGGCGTCGAGCGCCACCGGCACGAACACCTCGATGCCGCCCCTGGTCGGGGCCGAGAACGAGCGGCCCTGGCGGGCCAGGTCCAGGTTGTCGCGCTCGTGGGGATCGTTGATGGCGGTGCCGCCGGCCCCACCGCCGGGGGCGGGGGACGGGCCGCCGACCAGCGTGCCGTCGGGCAGGATGATCGTCAGGCGGCCCCGGGCGCCGGGGTTCGTGGCCCGCACCGCCGCCTCCAGCGCCGTGGTGTCCTGGGTGAGGGCCAGGACCGGAGCCAGCGACTGGGCCTCGAGCTCGGCGGCCGACAGCGCCCGGTCGCGGGCCAGCGTCCGGACGAGGACGGCCAGCGGGATGAGGAAGGCCAGCGCCACCATGATCGTGGTGGTGGCGGCCAGGGCGACGAGCCGCCTGCGCACGTCTAGTCCTGATGTTCAGGGGCGACGAGCTTCACTCCCACGCCTCGGACGGTGTGCAGGTACTTGGGTTCGGCCGCCGTCTCGCCCAGCTTGCGCCGCAGCCAGGACAGGTGGACGTCGACCGTGCGGTCGGCCCCCCCGTAGGGCTGGCGCCACACCTCGCCGACGAGCTCCCGCTTCGTCACCACCGTGCCGGCGCGGCGGGCGAGGTACCACAGCAGGTCGAACTCCCGGCGGGACAGCTCCATCTCCTCGCCGTCCAGCGCCGCCACCCGGGTGCTGCGGTCGATGACGAGACCGCCGAGCTCGATGCGCTCCGGCTCGGGGGCGGCGTGGGCCCGGCGGAGCACCGCCCGGATCCGGGCGTCGAGCTGGTCGGCCGAGAACGGCTTCGTCACGTAGTCGTCGGCGCCCCGGTCGAGCATCCGCACCATCTCGGCCTCGTCGTCCCGGGCGGTGGCCACGATCACCGGCACGGCGCTGACCGCCCGGATCATCTTGAGCAGCTCGGTGCCGTCGAGGTCGGGCAGGCCGAGGTCGAGGACGACGACGTCGGGATGCCACTCCAGCACCTGCGAGAGGCCCTCCATCGCCCGGCCGGCGGCCCGCACGGTGTGCCCCCGCTCGGCCAGCGAACGGACCAGTGCGGCCCGGATTCTCTGATCGTCCTCGATGAGCGCCACGGAGGCCACGGGCCCATCTTTCCCCAATCCGGGGTCCCGAGGGGCGATCGGGGGCACTCCGATGTCTCTTGATGTCGATTTAACGTCTCCTTCACACCCTCATGTGGTGGGCGAGCCGAGTCTTTTGAGGTGCGACGGGTTCTCGTGGTCACGTGGGCCCTGGGAACGGCGACTGGCGTCCTTCTCGGGCTCTTCGGAGTCCAGTTGGTCTCGTCGCGGTTCTCCACGGCCGGCGTGTCCCCGCTGTCCCGCCCCGAAGTGTTAAGGGCACTGCAGGCCGCCCGCTCCGGTCCGCCCGCCGGCGACCAGGTCGCCCTCCCCGCTTCCCCCACCTCAGACACGACGGCCCCCCAGCCGTCCACGACCGACGCCGGTCCGGCACGGCCCTCAGCCGGATCGACGTCGTCTTCGGCCCCGGCGCCCCCGGCGAGCACGCTCCCTCGCCCGGGGGCGACGGCCGAAACCTTCGTCGAGGCGGGCACGCCGGCGCCGCCGTCGACGACGACCACCGCCCCGCCCACGACCACCACCACGGCCGCCCCGCCGGGCGACAACGGCGGGAAGCCCAACGATTCCAAGGGCTCCGACAAGCCCGACAAGTCGTCGACTTCGACGTCGTCGTCGCCCACGACCACGACGACGTCGAAGAAGGCGACCACCACCACGACGACCCCGCCGGCCCCGAAGCCGGCGCCGTACCCCCAGCCGCAGTCCGACACCCGGACGATCAACAGCGTCGGCGGCGTGGTGGCGGTGCGCTACTCGGGCGGCAAGGTGGAGCTCAAGTGGGCCCGCCCCAACCCGAACTACCAGGTCTACGTGCGGAGCAACGGCCCGGACCAGGTGATCGTGTACTTCTACACGAGGAACCACGTGTCGCAGGTCGTGGCCTACTACAACGGCACCGTCCCCGCCTCCGACGTCCAGGAGTACTCGGGGTCGAGCCAGGGCGGCAAGCACTAGGGATACGTTGTCCTCCGTGGACGACGCCGCCGCCCAGATCGACGAGCTCCGGGAGCTGATCCGGTACCACAACGACCGGTACTACGGGCTCGACGAACCCGAGATCTCCGACGCCGAGTACGACGAGCTCGTCCGGCGGCTCCAGGCGCTGGAGCGGGAACACCCCGAACTCGTCACCGACGACTCGCCGACGCAGCACCCGGGCGGGGCGCCCGGGGGTTCGGGCGTGTCCCCCGGAGGGATCACGTTCAGCCCGGTGGCGCACCTCGTCCCGATGCTGTCGCTCGACAACGCCTTCGACGTCGACGACCTCGCCGCCTGGGCCAAGCGGCTCGACCGCCTCGTCCCCGAGCCGGTGGCCTTCGTCGGCGAGCCCAAGCTCGACGGGCTGGCCATCTCGCTGGTCTACGAGCGGGGCCGGCTGGTGCGGGCCGCCACCCGGGGCGACGGCGTCACCGGCGAGGACGTCACGGCCAACGTCCTGACCATCGGCTCGGTGCCCCGCCGGCTGCAGCTGGCCTCGCCGCCCGACGTCGTCGAGGTCCGGGGCGAGGTGTTCATGCCCCTCGAAGCGTTCGCCGACCTCAACCGCCGCCAGGGCGAGGCCGGCAAGCGGCTCTTCGCCAATCCCCGCAACGCCGCCGCCGGGTCGCTGCGCCAGCTCGACCCTCAGGTCACCGCCAGCCGGAACCTGGCCCTCTACTGCTACGCCACCGGCGCCCTCGACCCCGAACCGGGCATCGCCACCCACTGGGAGCTGCTGGGCTGGCTGCGCGACGGCGGCCTGCCGGTCAACGACCGGATCGAGCGCTTCGAGGCGCTCGACGAGGTCCACGACTTCGCCGTGGCCATGCTGGGCGCCCGCCACGACCTCGGCTACGAGATCGACGGCGCCGTCATCAAGGTCGACAGCCTGGAGCAGCGCCGCCGGATGGGGGCGACGAGCAAGGCCCCCCGGTGGGCCATCGCCTTCAAGTTCCCGCCGGAGGAGAAGACCACCGTCCTGGAGCACATCTTCGTCAGCATCGGGCGGACGGGCCGGGCGACGCCGTTCGCCTCGCTCAGCCCGGTGTTCGTCGGCGGGTCGACCGTGGCCCGGGCCACCCTCCACAACGAGGACGAGGTGGCCCGCAAGGACGTCCGGGAGGGCGACACCGTCGTCGTGCGCAAGGCGGGCGACGTCATCCCCGAGGTCGTGGCCCCGGTCGAATCCCTCCGCCCGGCCGGCGCCCGGCCGTGGACGTTCCCGCCGAACTGCCCGGTGTGCGGCCACGAGCTGGTCCGGCTCGAGGGCGAGGCCGACCGGTACTGCGTCAACCTGGAGTGCCCGGCCCAGCGGGTGCAGCGCATCTTCCACTTCGCCTCCCGGGGGGCGATGGACATCGAGGGCATGGGCGAGAAGATCTGCGTCCAGCTGACCGAGCGCGACCTCGTGCGCGACGTGGCCGACCTCTACTCGCTCCCGCTCGAGACGCTGATGGGCCTGGAGCGCCTGGCCGAGAAGTCGGCCACCAACCTCTTCGAGGCCATCGAGGCGTCGAAGCGGCGTCCGCTGGCCAAGCTGCTCGTGGGCCTCGGGATCCGCCACGTCGGCCCGACGGCGGCCGTCGCCCTCGCCGCCGAGCTCGGCCACATGGACCGCATCGCCGGGGCGTCGGCCGACGAGCTCGTCGACGTCGAGGGCATCGGCCCGATCATCGCCGAGAGCATCGTGGCCTTCTTCGCCGAAGACCGGAACCGCACCGTGGTCGAGAAGCTGCGGGCGGCCGGCGTCAACCTGGAGGGCCCGCCCCGCCCGGCGGCCGGCGCCGGCGACGAGACCCTCCCGCTGGCCGGCCTCACGTTCGTCCTCACCGGCGGCCTGGCGCGGCGCACCCGGGAGGAGGCCGGCGCCGCCCTCGAGGCCCTGGGGGCCAAGGTGGCGGGCAGCGTCTCGAAGAAGACGTCGTTCGTCGTGGCCGGGACCAACGCCGGCTCGAAGCTGACCAAGGCCGAGTCCCTCGGCGTCCCCGTCCTCGACGAGGCGGGGCTGGACGAGATCCTGACGACGGGGGCGCCGCCGGGCGGGGTCTAGCCGGCCGTGAACGACCAGGTGTAGGACTTGATGGCGCCGGCCTGGCGGGCGGCGTCCTCGTCGCCCTTCTCCTGGGGCCAGTACAGGATCGTGGCGTGGTGCGCCCCCGGCCGCAGCTCGGTGATCTCCTTGTTGGGCCCCGGCCGGAAGCTGACCTGGCCCAGCGAGCGCTCGATGGTGGCGTCGGTGTCGGGGATGCGGACGTCGTCGATGAACAGGGCGCCGGTGTAGGTGTCCTTGAGGTCGGCGCCGACGTCCTCCTGGGGGCGGATCACCGAGCCGGGGACGGGCACCAGCCGCTCGATCTCGCTCGGCGGCGGCGGGCCGGGGTTGTCCTGGCCCTGGCCCCCGGTGTGGGCGGCGATGATCAGCAGGTTGACGGCCACCAGCACACCGAGCCCCACGATGATCGTGCGGGTGCTGGGCAGCCGCCGCCCCGGCGGGCCGGCGGGAAGGGGTCGGATCGGTGTGGCCATGGGTCTACGCCTCGTTCGTCAGTCGATCGGCGCCCGGGGGGCGAACAGCGGGAGGGAGAGGGCGATCAGGGTGGAGCCGGCGCTGGCCGACACGAACAGCGCCACCTGGGCGGGCGGGGCCAGCGAGAGGTTCACCACGGCCACCAGCATGGTCATCGTCTCCCACAGGATCAGCATCGCCGCCGCCACGATGCGCAGCCGGAGCAGCCCCCGGCACAGCGGGAACTTGAGGGCCAGCACGCCGAGCAGCACGACGGAGGTGTGGTTCCGGAACAGCAGGCCGCAGATGACGGCCACGTTCTCCAGCGACAGCAGCGCCGCGGCGGCGGGCACCGTCCACTGGCGATCCATGACCCGACCGTAGCGCCGGTCAGCCGGATTGAGCTTCGGCGGCGAAGAGGCGGGCCAGGCGGCGGTTGAGGACGTCGACGCGGGCCCGCTGCTCGCCCTCCGGCAGCCCGGCCCGGACGGCCTCGAGCACCTTCCACAGGCGGGGGTAGACGACGGCCTCGATCTCCCGGCGCAGCGGGGCGGGCACGTCGCCGGCCTCGAGGCGCAGCCCGACGCCGGCGAAGCCGTGGGCCAGCCCGGCCACCGGCGACGGGCCGAGGGCCCGCAGCCGCTCGGCCAGATCGGCCAGGGTGGCGGCGTCCCACTCGAATCCGGTCTCGAAGATGTGTTCCAGGAGCCCGATGGCGTCCGTCGGCAACCGCTCACCCCCTCCGCGGCTCGGGGTCCGGCGGCAGTTAAGTTACTGAGGATGCGGACGAGCGGCGTGGCCGATCTGGCCGGCCGGGTCCTGGCCGGCCGGTACCGCCTCGTCGCCCCCATCGGCACGGGGGCGAGCGGCCGCGTCTACGCCGCCTGGGACGTGAAGCTCCAGCGGAAGGTGGCCGTCAAGGTCCTCCACGCCGCCCTGGCCGACGACGCCGGGTTCCTCCGCCGCTTCGGGGCCGAGGCCCAGCTGGCCGCCTCGCTCCACCACCCCAACGTCGTGGCCGTCTACGACTGGGGCGAGGATGACACCCCGTTCATGGTCCTGGAGCTGCTCGAGGGCGGGAGCCTCCGCAGCCTCCTCGACCGGGGTGACCGGCTGACCCCGGCCCAGGCCGCCGCCGTCGGCCGCCAGGTGGCCGCCGGCCTCGACTACGCCCACGCCCGGGGCCTCGTCCACCGCGACGTGAAGCCGGCCAACCTGCTCTTCGACGAGCACGGCACCGCCCGGGTGGCCGACTTCGGGCTGGCCCGGGCGCTGGCCGAGGCCAGCTGGACGGAGCCGGCCGGCGCCGTGCTCGGCACCGCCCGCTACGCCGCCCCCGAGCAGGTGAAGGGCCTGGTCGACGCCCGCTCCGACGTCTACTCGCTGGCCCTGGTGCTGGTCGAGGCGGTGACCGGCACCGTCCCGTTCGTCGCCGACACCTCGCTGGCCACCCTCCTGGCCCGGGTCGAGCGCCACCTGGAGGCGCCCCCGGAGCTCGGCGCCCTCGGCCCGGTGCTGGAGCAGGCCGGCCGGGCCGACCCCGCCGCCCGCTTCCCCGACGCCCGCACGTTCGCCGCCGCTCTGGCCGAGGCCGCCGCCTCCCTCGGCCCGCCTGAGCCGATCGCCCTGCCGGGCCCGGGGGTCGTCGACTTCGACCCCCACCCCACCGAGATCGCCCCGACCGGCGTTCCCGTGCACCACCCCTCCGGGCGCGAGGAACGCCGGATCGACGAGGACGGGCCCCTCGGCCCGCTCCCGTCGTCGATCCGGGCCGTGCCGCCGACGGCGCCGCCCCCCGGGCCCCTCGGCCCGCTCCCGTCGGTCCTCGGCAGCGAGCTGCCCTCCGCTCCGCCGACCGGGCCCGACCAGCCGCTGATGGCCATCCCCGTGACGACCTCGCCCGCCCCGGCGGCGGTGCCGGCCCCCGCCCCGGCCGGCGACCCGGCCACCGCCGGCCGTGCCCGCCGGCGGCGGGGATGGCGGCCGGAGCGCGTCGTGCCCCTCGTGGTGCTGGCCGTCCTCCTCGTGGCCGCCGGGACGGCGGCCTTCGCCGCCGTTTCGGCCACCGGGCCCCGCACCCGGGTGCCGAACCTGGTCGGGACCGGCGAGACGGCCGCCCGTGCCGCCGCCCGGCGGGCCGGCGTCACCGTGAAGGTCCGGACCGTCCCGTCCGACGACCCGGCCGGCACGGTCGTCGGCCAGGACCCGGCTCCGGGCACGCTGCTGGCCGCCCACCACGCGGTCACCCTGCGCCTGTCGGCCGGCCCGCCGCCGGTCGACCTGCCCGACGTCGCCGGCCAGACCGAGGCCGCCGCCCGGGCCGCCCTCGGCGGCGCGGCCGGGTTCGTGGTCACCACCGAGCACCGCACCGACGAGAACGTCCCCGCCGGCGCCGTCATCGAGCAGCGGCCCCCGGCCGGCAAGGCCCCGCCGGGCAGCGAGGTCCACCTGGTGATCTCCGACGGCCCGAAGCCGGTCGAGGTCCCCAACGTGGTCGGCAGGAGCTACGACGACGCCGCCCGGGCGCTGACCGCGAAGCGGTTCAAGGTGGCCCGCACCGACGAGTTCAGCGACACCGTCCCGGCCGGCCAGGTGATCCGCCATACTCCCGTCCCCGGCGCCGAGGCGCCCCGCGACTCGACCGTCACCCTGGTCGTGAGCAAGGGCCCCGACCTCGTCACGGTGCCGGAGTACAGCGGCGACACGGTCGAGGACGCCGTCGCCTCGCTGGAGAGCCTCGGCCTCCAGGTCAACGTCGTCGGCTACCGCCCCGGGCGGCGGGTGAAGGACCAGGATCCCCCCGGCGGGACCCGCGTCCACCGCAACGAGACGGTCACCCTCTACCTCTAGACCGGACACTCCCTGACAACTGCCGCGACCCGCTCCGGTGATCAATTGCGCGTCCGAAGGGTCGTGTTAGGATCGCAACGTTCCGTGCCCCGCGGGGGTAGGAGCGTCTGCGAGTGCCGGGTGGTGTTCCCCAGCCGCCACCGGGCCCGGATGCCCTACCCCCCCGGGGCACGAGCGCGTCGGGGGGCCGCCGGACCGGCCCTACTCGGTGATCTCCTGGAGCGCCCTGGTCAGCTCCGAGGCGGCCGAACCGGGGCCCGCCGCCTGCATGGCCATGAGCTTGGTGATGTCGCCCTGGACGATGATCCGCCCGGCCATGAAGGCCTCGATGGCCGCCTGGGGATTGCCGTCGACGAAGATCGCCCGGGCCGTGTCGTAGCCCAGCGTGAGGGTGACGTCGGCGTCGTCGAGGTGCCCCTTCCCCCAGTCGGCCCGGCCCCCGGCGGCGGCCATGTGCATGGCCAGGTCGCCGTCGAACGGCGTGGTGGTGATCATGAGGTTCATCCGGATCTCGGCGCCCTCCGGTGCCGCGCCGCCGACGGCGTCGTGGAGCCGGCGGACCTCGTCGAACCAGGCGTCGGAGAGGAAGGGGTGTTTGGCCACGGCGGCGACACTACCCAAGGGGACCGTCGCGCCCACACGGTCGCCTATGCTGCGGCGTTTCCGCACCAGGCGATCGGGGGAGCGACGATTGGCGCGGCGCACGGCGACGGCGATCGTGGCGTTGGCGGCCGGCCTCACGGTGGCCGGCGCCGGCTGCGGGGGCACGCTCGAAGGCAAGTACCGCCGGGGCGAGCTGACCAGCTCGACCACCACCTCCCGGCCGGCCGTCACGACCGCGCCGCCCGGCCCGACCGGCCCCGCGCCGCCCGGCGGCCAAGGCCCGGCCACGACGTCGACGACGGCCGCCACCAGCGGCAACGCCGCCCGGCGGGCCCGGCCGGGGTGAGGGGAGGGGGGCCGGGCCGGGGGGTAGCATCGTGAGGAGCGCCACCTGGCGCGCCGTCGTCCAACCTCTGGGAGGCCGCCACCGGTGACCCTGGTCACGACGCTGGTCCTCGGTCTCTCCCTCGGCGCCGTCTACGCCCTGCTCGCCGCCGGTGTGACCGTCGTCTACCAGGCCGCCCGCGTCCCCAACGTGGCCGTCGTGGCCATCGGGACCGTGGCCGCCGTCCTCCACGGCGACCTCATGTCGGCCGGCGGGCGCTTCGGGTGGAGCCTCGGCTGGTGGCCGGCGCTGGGCGTGGCGATCGCCGTCGCCGTCGGGCTCGGCCTGGCCTGCGATCTCCTCATCCGGGCGCTGCGGGAGCAGATCGTGCCGGCGCTGGTCGCCCTCCTCGGGGCCTCGGCCTTCCTCCTGGCCGGGGTGAACGCCATCTGGGGTTCGGGGGCCAAGTTCCTGCCCGCCGCCTGGGGCGGGTCGAACTTCACCCTCGGCGACTTCTCCGTGGCCCGCAGCGAGATCGCCACCCTGGTGGTGGCGGCCGTCGCCGGGCTCGCCCTGGCCGCCTTCAGCCGTCACACCCGCCCCGGCCTGGCGCTGCGGGCCGCCGCCGCCGACCCCGAGGCCGCCCGGATGGCCGGCGTCGACCCCGCCACCCTCAGCCGCCTGGCCTGGATGATCTCGTCGGCGCTGGGGGCGCTGGCCATGACGCTGGCGCTGCACCCCGTCCTGTCCAACACCTACGAGACCACCGTCTACCTGGCCTTCGCCTTCGTCGCCGCCGCCCTGGCCGGGTTCCGCAGCCTGCCCCGGGCGGCCCTGGCCGGCGTCGTCCTGGGGCTGATCCCCACGCTGATCGAGGCCAAGCCCGGGGCCAGCTCCAACGTCGGCGGCATCGGCAACCTGCTCACCTTCCTGGTGGTGGCGGGCGTGCTGCTGCGCCGGCCCGGCATCATCGGCCGGCCGGTCCTCGACGAGGCGTTCGCCAGCGCCTCGGCCGACGCCGCCCCGGCCGCCGCCCGCCGCCGGGCCGCCCTCCTCGGCCGCCCCCGCCCCATCCCCGGCTGGGCCCGGCGGGCCGCCGCCGGGGCCGCCCTGGCCGCCCTGGCCGTCGGCGTGCCGGCCCTGTCGACCGACATCGCCCTCGAGGCCTGGGCCCGGGGGATCTCGATCTACCTCGTCTGCGCCTCCATCGTCGTCCTGGCCGGGTGGACGGGCGAGGTGCCGCTCGGCCAGGTCGCCTTCGCCGGCTTCGGCGCCTACCTCGTCGGCGACCTGAGCGTGCGGGCCGGCTTCCCCCACATGGCGGCCGTCCCGCTGGCGGTGGTGGCCGTGCTGCCGCTGGCCGCCGTCCTCGGCGTGCCGGCCTTCCGGTCCCGGGGCCGCCTGGCCTTCGCCGGCCTGTCGCTCCTGTGGATGGTGGTGGCCGCCTCGCTGTTCTGGGGCCCCCGGGCGGGCTGGTTCACCGGGCGGTTCACCGTCCTGCGCCGGCCCGACTGGATGGAGGCGCTGTCGTCCCGCCCGGCGGTGTCGTACTACCTGATGGCGTTGATCACCGCGGCCGGGGTCGTGTGGTTCGCCACCAACCTCCGCCGCTCCCGGGTCGGCCGGGCCCTGGCCGCCGGCCGCGACTGCGACGCCGCCGCCCGCAGTCTCGGGATCGACCCCGCCCACTACCGGCTGGTGGCCCTGGGCTTCTCGGCGGTGGTGGCGGCCCTCGGCGGCGTCGTGGCGGCCTACGGCGAGCACCCGCTCGATCCCGCCCGCTTCGCCGTCTTCCTGTCGGTGCAGTACTTCCTCTACACCGTCGTCGGCGGCGCCCGGTCCCTGGCCGGCACGGCGGTGGTCGTCTTCGCCTTCGAGGTGGCCCCGGCCCTCCACCGGGGCGTGCCGCCCACCGGCCCGGCCCGGGTGCTGATCCTGGGCGCCCTGGCCGCCGTCACCGTGGTCGCCGCCCCCGGCGGCCTGGCCGGACTGGTGGCCCGGGCCGCCGGCCGCCTGGCGCCGCCGCCCGCCCCCGTCCCGGCCCTGGCCGGCGCCCCCGCCCGGGGGTTCCTGGCCGACGACCCGTTCGCCGGCGACGACCCGTTCATCGAAGACCCCTACTCCGTCGACGATCCCTTCGCCGTCGAGGATCCCTTCGCCGGCGACGATCCCTTGGGCGACGATCCCTTCGGCGACGACCCCTTCGGCGACGGCAACGGCCACGCCGGCCGCGGTGACGGCGATGCCTGACCACCGGCCCGGCGAGGGCAGCCGCCTGCAGGAGGTCATCCGCCGTCTCCAGGAGGCCCGCACCCGGGCCCCCCGGGGCACCGACGCCACCTGGCCCGGCCCGGTGTCCGACAGCGGCGCCCTCCTCGGCGACGGCGGCAGCGGCACCGAGCAGCTGCCCGAGAAGGGCGAGCTCCTGTGGCGGCCGTTCAACCCCAAGGCGCTGGAGCGCACCCGCCCCTTCCGGACGGCGCCGCCGTCGCGCGACGAGTTCGAATCACACCTCTCCCAGTTCCTCGGCGCCCGGGCCAAGCGGACGGGCCCGCTGTTCCGGGCCCAGGGCGTCAGCGTCCGCTACGGGGCGGTGGAGGCCTGCCGCGACGTCGACATCGAGCTCAACGACGGCGAGGTCGTGGCCGTCATCGGGCCCGACGGCGCCGGCAAGACCGCCCTGTGCGACGCCCTCACCGGCTTCGGTCCCGCCACCGGCCGGGTCTACCTCGGGGACCGCGACGTCTCCGGGCTCCCCGCCCACCAGCGGAGCCGGCTGGGCGTGGCCCGCAGCTTCGCCCGTCCGGCGCTGTTCGAGTCGATGACGGCGGCCGAGAACCTCATGGTCGCCCAGCACCGCCGCATGCGGGGCGGGTTCTTCGCCTGCGGGCTCGGCCTGGCCCTGTCCAAGCACGAGGACCGGGTGGCCCGGCGCCACGCCCTCGAAATCCTCGAGCTGGTGGGCATCGAGGCGCTGGCCGACCAGCCGGTGGCCCGGCTCGGCCGGGGCGAGCAGCGCCTCGTCGACCTGGCCCGGGCCCTGGCCGCCGACCCCCGCCTGGCCGTCCTCGACGAGCCGGCCGCCGGGCTCTCCAAGCCGGAGCGGAAGGACCTGGCCGAGCGCATCGGCATGGTGTGCGACGAGATGGGCATCGCCGTGCTGCTCACCGCCCAGGACTTCCCCCAGATCACCAACCTGGCCGACTTCGTCTACGTCCTCGACGGGGGCACCGTGGTCGGCCAGGGCGAACCCGACGAGGTCGCCGCCGACACCCGCGTCCAGGCGGCCTTCCTGCGGGGCATCCAGCCGTTCCCGCCCGCCCCCGAGGCGCCGCCCGGCGGGGAGGACGGCGGCTGATGCTGGCCGTGGCCGGGCTCGAGGCGGGTTACGGGGAGACGCCGGTGCTCACCGGCGTCGACCTCGAGGTCGGCGACGGCCGGGTCGTGGCCGTCCTCGGCCCCCGGGGGGCGGGGAAGACGACGCTGGCCCGGGCCGTGACCGGCGTCATCCGGCCCCGGGCGGGAACCATCACGTTCGACGGGCGCCGGCTCGACCGGCTATCGCCCAGGGCGATCGTCAAGGCGGGCGTGGTCGGCGTGCCCCAGGGCCGGCGGGTCTTCCCCGGCCTCACCGTCCTCGACAACCTCCGCGTCGGGGGCCTCACCCGGGGCCGCCAGGGGGCCGACGGCGTCGACTGGGTGCTCGGGCTGTTCCCCGGCCTGAGGACCCAGGCCTACCGGCCCGCGGGGGCGCTTCCGGTGGGGGAGCAGCAGGTCCTGGCCCTGGCCCGGGCGCTGGTCAGCCGGCCGAAACTGCTGGTCGTCGACGAGCTGTCGGCCGGGGTCTCGCCGGCGCTGGCCGTCCAGCTGTTCGACGTGCTCCGGGGCCTCAGCCTGGCCGGAGTGTCGATGCTGGTCATCGACCAATTCGTCAATCTGGCGCTGGGGGTTGCCGATTGGGCGATTGTCATCGAAAATAGACGGGTATGCGTCTGTTCGACGCCAGGTGACCTGACGCTGGCAGACGTCTCATGGCAGTCGACGCACCCCGGCGGAGGCAACTCCGCCAATCGAAGCAAAGGAGCACCCCAATGAAGCTGGGTTCCCTCCCCCGGGGCCTGGCCGTGGCGGCGGTGGCGGCCGTCACGGTGGTACCGCTCGCGGCATCGGCCGCTTCGGCGGCACCGGCTGCTCCCACTGCCTACAGCATCTTCGGTAGCGCCGCGCCCCTCGTCTGGGCCGATTCCTCCAGCGTCCCCGTCGGCGACGTCCACGTCCCGTTCGTGGTCGGCAAGACCAACAACCTGGCCGCGGCCAGCTCCTACTCGTCGCTGGCCGTCCCCGACCAGACCAGCAAGACGATGTCGGGCGAGGAGATCAATGGCCTGACCTGCAGCGGCTACGACGAGCGGACCCAGCCCTGCAAGGACCCGTTCACGATGGTGGCCAGGGGCGCCCACGGCCCGGTGGCCGACGCCGGCCACTCCGAGCAGGCCGCCTCCTTCACCGGCAAGGACGGGAAGTTCCCGGGCAACATCCGGGCCTACACCGACTGCCCCGGCAACTGCGGCCCCCAGGTCGTCCGCTCCTTCGGGATCGCCAGCGGCCCGGCCGGAGCGCTCCCCACCTACATCAGCATCGGCGGGTCGTCGGCCAGCCATGACCTCACCACCGACGACAAGGGCCGGCTCGTCTCGACGGCCATCTCGGAGCTCGACAACGTCTCCATCGGCCCCAAGAACGAGGTCCACTTCTCCCGGCTCGTGACCACGGCCGTCGCCGCCGGCTCCGGCGCCGAGAGCACCAAGGACGGGCGGGCCGACATCCGGGTCAGCGACTTCTACATCCTCGACAGCCAGGTCGAGCTCACCCGGGCCGGGCTGCGGCTGGCCAACGCCGGGCCGTCGGAGCAGGAGGCCTACGACGGCGCCAAGGTCCTGCTGAAGAAGCTCAAGGACCGCGGCATCACGCTGTCGCTGCCGAACTTCGACACCCAGGTGTCGAAGACGCCCGACCACGTGACCGTCGACGCCGCCGGCCTGCGGGTCACGTTCGAGCAGTCGGTCGGCAGCGTCAACGCCTCGACGCTCAGCAACCCGATGGAACTGGGCCACTCCACCGCCGTGGTGGCCGCCCTCGACGCCGGCCACGTCGACGTGAAGCAGAACCCCAACGGCAGCGTCGTCGTCGAGACCACCGCCCCGACCAGCGCGCCGGTGGCGGCGCCGGCCCCGGCCAAGGGTCCCGGCGGCACGATCCCGCCGTCGCGGGGCGGCCAGCAGGCCCCCGGCACGTCCAACACCCGGACGCCGACCCCGGGCGGCCACGACACCGTCTCGACGCCGGCCGGCCAGGGGACGGCGACCACCGCCACGCCGCAGACGCCGACCCCCGGCGAACCGGCGACCGCCACGCCCGCCGACCCGTCGGCCGGTCAGGTCGGCGCCACCGACCCGGCGTTGAACGATCCGAACAACACCGCCCTGCCCAGCATGAAGGACGTGGTGGATAATCTGAGAGGTGCGCACGCGGTCAGCCGGGCCTTCGGGGCGTTCTTCGGCCTCGGGCTCATCCTGCCGCTCGCCCGCTTCCTGATTCGCCGCTTGGGCTAGGAGACCGTTTGGAACCGATTTCGGGTGCCGCCGCCGACCGGCGGGAGCAGCAGGCTCAGCTCCAGGCGCTCGTCCAGGAAACACTGTTCCGCCGCTGGCGGGCCGTGCTGGCCTGGGTGCTCATGGCCGCCGGCGGGGTGGCCATCCTCATCGCCTGGTACCAGGTGCGCGACCTCCCCGAGGTCTTCCTGCAGATGCCGTACCTCATCAGCGGGGGCGTCGGCGGTGCCGTCCTCATCGGGCTCGGCGCCGCCCTGCTGATCACCCAGGACTTCCGGGACGACAAGCAGCGCCTCACCGACCTGGAGCGCAAGATCTCCGAGATGGAGGACGTCCTGCTCACCCAGGCCGACCTGATCGGCGAGGCCATCGCCATCCTGTCGTCGGCCGCCGAGGGGGCGGAGTCCGAGGTGCGCCGGGCCGTCTGGCGCCGCGGCCGGGGATAGGGGCACCGTCACGGCCGTCGTGACCGGGCGGGCCGAACGGCTCGCCACCCGCCAGCGGAACCCCAAGTGGCAGGCACCGCCGCTGCGCATCGACATGGGGATCTGCATCAACTGCGACGCCTGCCTGCGGGCCTGCCCGCCCCAGTTCGGCGCCGTCTTCAACCACGGCGTCGACGTCGTGATCGTGCCCGAGCTGTGCAGCGGCTGCGACAAGTGCCTGCCCGCCTGCCCCGTCGACTGCATCGTGCCCGACCCCGGCTGGTCGCCCGCCCCCGAGGCGTGGTGGGCGCTGCCCGGCGGGCCGGAGGACCCCTATGTCTGACCCCTTCCCGGCCGAGCCGTTCTCCGCCGCCGGCGGGCCCCACGGCGCCCTGGTGCTGCACGGCTTCACCGGCAACCCGTCCTCCATGCGGGGCGTGGCCGAGGCGCTGGCGGCGGCGGGCTTCGCCGTCGAACTGCCGCTCCTGCCCGGCCACGGCACGGCGGTGGAGGACATGTTCGCTACCGGCTTCTCCGACTGGGCGGCCACCGCCGAGGCGGCCTACCTCGAGCTGGCCGGCCGGACCGACCGGGTGGTCGTGGCCGGCCTGTCGATGGGCGCCACGCTGGCCGCCTGGGTCACGGCCCGCAACCCCGCCATGGCCGGGCTGGTGGCCGTCAACGGCATGTTCGAGCCGCCGGCGGCGACGTTCCTGGACATGCTGCGCACGAGTGTGGCCCAGGGCGCCGACCGCTTCCCGGGGATCGGCTCCGACATCGCCATGCCCGGGGTCAGCGAGGGCGCCTACCCCGAGACGCCCATCGGGCCGCTCATCTCCCTGCTGGAGGCCGTCGCCGAGCTCAGCGAGCGCCTCGGCCAGATCCGCTGCCCGACGCTGATCCTCACGTCGGCCCAGGACCACGTCGTGCCGCCCAGCTCCTCCGACGTGCTGGCCGCCGGCGTGGCCGGGCCGGTGGAGCGGGTGACGCTGGAGCGGTCGTACCACGTGGCCACGCTGGACTTCGACCGCGATGTGATCGAAAAGCGCACCGTGGAGTTCGCTCTGCGGGTCACCTCCCGGTAACCGGGGTAGCGTCGCAGCGACGGCGGCGCGCAAGGGGGTTGCCCATGGCGTTCAAGACGATTCCCCAGCTCGTGCTGGACAACGGCCGGAAGCTGGGGTCGGCCCCGGCCTACTTCGTCCGCGGTCCCGAGCGGTGGGAGCCGACGTCGTGGTCGGGCTACGCCACCGAGGTCCGCCGGGCCGGGGCGGCCCTGGTGGCGCTGGGCGTCGAGCCGGGCCGGGCGGTGGCCATCCTCGGCGCCAACCGGCCGGAGTGGGTGATCACCGACGTCGGGGCCATGGCCGCCGGCGCCATCCCGGCCGGGATCTACGCCACCTCGTCACCGGCCGAGTGCGCCTACATCCTCAACCACTCCGAGGCCCCCGTCATCGTGGTGGAGAACGAGGCCCAGTGGCAGAAGATCGCCGCCGTGCGCGACGAGCTGCCCCACCTCCGCCACGTCGTGACCATGCGGGGGACCGCAGTCGACGACCCCCTCGTCCTCGGCTGGGACGCCTTCATGGCCAAGGGCGAGAAGGAGCAGGGGATCGACGACCGGCTCGAGGGGCTGCGCCCCGACACGGTGACGACCTACATCTACACGTCGGGCACCACCGGCCGGCCCAAGGCCGTGATGCTGACCCAGGACAATCTGGCCTGGACGGCGGCCCAGGCCTGCGAGCTGGCCAAGGCCACCCGGGACGACCGGCTGGTCTCGTACCTGCCGCTGTCGCACGTGGCCGAGCAGATGTTCACCATCCACATCGCCGCCGTGGCCGGCTACCCCGTCTACTACGCCCAGTCCCTCGACAAGCTCAACGCCAACCTCGTCGAGGTGGAGCCCACGCTGTTCTTCGGCGTGCCCCGGGTGTGGGAGAAGTTCCACGCCGGGGTGGTGGAAAAGCTGAAGGAGAACACCGGCGTCAAGGCCAAGCTCGTCGAGCAGGCCACGGCCGTCGGGCGCCGTGTCGTCGGAAGCCTGTGCCGGGGCCAGCGGCCGTCGATCGCCGACTCGGCCCAGTTCGCCCTGTTCGAGAAGCTCATCTACTCCAAGGTCCAGGAGGGGCTCGGGCTCGACAAGTGCCGGATGTGCGTGAGCGGCGCGGCGCCCGTCTCCAAGGAGATCCTCGAGTTCTTCGCCGGGTTCGGCGTCCCCGTCTTCGAGGTCTACGGCCAGTCGGAGGACTGCGGGCCGACGAGCTTCAACGTCCCCGGCCGGACGAAGTTCGGGTCGGTCGGGCCGCCGTTCCCCGGGGTCGAGGTCAAGATCGCCGGCGACGGCGAGATCATCGTCCGGGGCCGCAACGTCTTCGCCGGCTACGCCAAGGACCCGGAGGCCACCAACGAGGCGCTGTCGGACGGCTGGCTCCACACCGGCGACCTCGGGGAGTTCGACGCCGACGGCTTCCTCACGATCACGGGCCGCAAGAAGGACCTGATCATCACCGCCGGGGGCAAGAACGTCGCCCCCAAGCTGTTCGAGGGCGGCATCCGCAACCACCCCCTGGTGTCGGAGGCCGTGGTCATCGGCGACCGCCGCAAGTACCTGACGGCCCTGATCACGCTGGACTCCGAGGCCGCCGCCAGGTTCGCCCAGGAGCACGGCCTGGCCGGGCCGCCCGACCAGAGCGACGAGGTCCGCCGGGAGATCCAGGCCGCCGTCGACGACGTGAACGCCGACATGGCCCGGGTGGAGCAGATCAAGAAGTTCACGATCCTGCCCCGGGAGCTGTCGATCGCCGACGGCGAGCTGACCCCGACCCTCAAGGTGAAGCGCAACGTCGTCACGGCCCACTTCGAGGCCGAGATCGAGGCGATGTACAGCGAGTAGCGGTCCGGGTCAGCTCACCCGGTAGAGGGCCGCCATCCCGCCGGCGATGTGGTCGTTGACGTGGCAGTGGTACAGCCACTGGCCGGGGGCGTCGGGGACCATGTCGGCCGTCTTCATGCTCATCGGCAGCAGGTCGAGCATGTCCATGCGCTGGCCCATCGACACCACGGTGTTGCCGTGCCAGTGGGGCGTGTGGAGGCCGGTCTCGGTGCCGGCGGAGAACACGTACCACCGGATCCGCTGGCCCCGCTTGAAGTCGAGCCCCGGCAGGTTGCCGAACAGGTAGCCGTTGATGGAGTGCTTGAGGTTCGACTCCTTGAACTCCTCGTCGTCCTTCTTGACCTCCTTCGGCTTGCCGGTGTGGTGCTCGATGTTCCAGTCCAGCCAGGGGCTCAGGTTCTCGTCGTAGATGTTGAAGATCGTCACGGCCTCCCGGTCGACGTCGCGGGGGGAGCCGTCGGCCCGGGCCATGCCCTTGCGGGTGATGATCAGCGGGCCGATGAGCCCGGCGTTGGTGTCGGTGATCTCGTCGACGTGCGAGTGGTAGGCCCACAGCACCGAGCTCTCGTCGTGGGGCCCCGGCCCGGCCCGCTCCGGCACCTCCCACGTGTAGGTGTGGGTGCCGCCCTCGGGCACGGCGTCGTCGGCCTTGTCGTTCCCGCTCGTGCCGTCCTCGTAGTCGGCGCCCTCCGACGCCTTGTCGTAGAAGACGCCGTGGGGATGGACGCTGGCCGGGAAGGGCGTGTTGTTCCGGAAGACGACCTTGATGGTGTCGCCGACCTCGGCGTGGATCGGCGGGCCGAGCAGCCCCAGGTGCTCCCACTCCGGCGGGCGGGGGGCCAGCGTCTTGAACGTGTCGTCGGTGTAGGCCCGGTAGACCGACTTGCGGTCGATGTGGCCGATGCGCTCGTCGCCGTGGTCGAGGAACGTGCCGGCGTCGGCGTCGAAGTGGGCGCCGAGGACGTTCTTGCCGAGGGGGGCGTAGTCCCAGTCGACCGGGTCGGCGGCGATGTAGTACGTGCGGGTCTGGCCGGCGGAGGCGTTCGTCCTCGTCGGCCGGGTGACGGCCACGAGACCGGCGGTGGCCACCAGCACCAGGCCGGCCGACAGGCCCAGCGCCCGGCGCCGCCGGCGCAGGCCGGTGCCTTGTCCTCCCATCGTCGTTTCCTCCCCATGATCGCTCCACCGGGGGACGGAGGAGCGCGACGGCCCTCATCCTAGGCGAGCCGACAGCCTCATGGAAGGGTTGCCTTACTCAGGAAGTCTTAGATGCCTCAACATCGAGGGCGCCTCAGCACGGGAGGCGGAGGCAGAACCGCGCCCCCCGGGGCTCGCCCGGTTCGTACCAGGCCTCGCCGCCGTTGGCCTGGAGGAGGCCGGCGACGATCGACAGGCCCAACCCGGTGCCCTGGACCCGGGCCCGGTTGCGGACCGCCTCCGACCGGGCGAAGCGGCCGAAGAGGTGGGGGACGAACTCGGCCGGGACCCCGTCGCCCCCGTCGATGACCCGGACGACCACGGCCGCCCCGCCGCCGTCGGGCTCGGCGGTGACGGTGTAGGGCTCGGCGCCGTACTTCAGGGCGTTGGTGGCGTAGTTGACGAGCACCTGCTGGAGGTGGCCGGGATCGACCCGGGCGGTGAGCCCGGGGTCGCAGGTGACCTTGAAGCCGGTGGTGGCCGGGCCGGCCACGGCCAGGGCGCTGTCGATGGCCTCCACCACGCAGACCTCGACGGGCTCGGGGTGGACGGCGCCGGATTCCAGCTCCTCGTGGGTGAGCAGCGTGTCGGTCAGGCGCCGGAGCCGCTCGGTCTGGAGCAGGATCCGGGACAGGCTCTCGGCCTGCTCGGCGGGCGTGAAGGTCTCGGGGGCGTCGCGCAGCAGGCTGGCGTAGCCGGAGATGATCGTGATCGGTGTGCGGATCTCGTGCACCACCATGGCCAGGAACTCCCGGATGGCGGCGTTGGTGGCGGCGAGGCGGTCGCCGGCGTCGACCGACTGGACCAGATGCCGCTGGAGCTCGGCCAGCTGGCGGGAGCGCTGCACGGCGTAGAGCAGCGTCCGGCCGAGCGATTCGGGGTCGCTCGACCACTTGAGCACGAAGTCCTGGGCGCCGTGCTCGACGGCGGTGATGCCGAGGGTGTCGTCGCCGCTCCCGGTGCAGACGACGATGGGGATGGGCCCGGCGGCGGCCGCCGCCCGGGTGAACGTCGTCAGCCCGTCGGCATCGGGCAGGTGGAGGTCCAGGACGATGACGTCGTAGTCCCGTTCGCCGCCGGCGAGCCGGGCCAGGCCATCGGCCAGCGTCGCCGCCGCGTCGACCTCGAACTCGGCCATCGGCGAGTGCCGCAGCACCGCTCGCACCAGCTCGGTGTCGGTGCGGCTGTCCTCGATGTGCAGTACACGGACGAGCCGATCCACGGCGCGGAAGTGTACGGCCGGGGAACGGCTAGAGCATCCGCCGCCGGCGGGTGGACGGGCCCCGGCGGGCCCGGAGCATCTCGCTGGGCTTGAGGGCCGCCGGCGCCGCCGGAGCGTCGTCGGTGCCGGTCAGCGCCTCGACCTCGGCGGCGGCGTCACCGGCCGGGTCCCAGGCGGCCAGGTTCTTCAGCCGGTCGTCGTTGGAGAACACCTCGACCAGCGGCTGGCTGATCCCGAGCCGCTTCTGGAGGGCCTCGGTCTCCCGCTCCTGGTCCCACAGCACCAGGCTCACGGCCACGCCCGTCTTGCCGGCCCGGGCGGTCCGGCCCGAGCGGTGGAGGTAGGCCTTGTGGTCCTCGGCCGGGTCGTAGTGGATGACGACGTCGACGCCCTTGACGTCGAGGCCCCGGGCGGCGACGTCGGTGGCCACGAGGGCCCGGATGGCGCCCGAGCCGAAGTCGGCCATGGCCCGGGAGCGGTGCTTCTGGGGCAGGTCGCCGTGGATGACGCCGACCTTGACGCCCTCCCGGCGGAGGTCGGAGGCCACCCGGTCGGCTCCCCGCTTGGTGCGGACGAAGACCAGGCACCGGTCGGCCCCGGCGATGATCGAGGCGGCCACGTTGACCTTGTCCATCTGGTGGACCCGGAAGAAGCGGTGCTCCATCAGGTCGACGGTCGGCTGGTCGGACTCGACCTCGTGGTGGACGGGATCGACGAGGTACTTCTTCACCAGGTGGTCGACGTCGCCGTCGAGGGTGGCGGAGAACAGCATCGTCTGGGGCTTCTCGTCGCCGAGGTGGCGGAGGATCCAGGTGACCTGGGGGGTGAAGCCCATGTCCGCCATCCGGTCGGCCTCGTCGAGGACGACGAGCTCGACGTCGTCGAGGAAGATCTCGCCCCGGTCGAGGAAGTCGATCAGCCGGCCGGGGGTGGCCACCACGATGTCGCCCTTGCGGCCGAGGCTGGCCGCCTGCTTGCGGGTGGAGTCGCCGCCGTAGACGGTGACGACCGTCAGCTTGCGGACGGTGGCCAGCGGGGCCAGCACGCCGGCCACCTGGATGGCCAGCTCCCGGGTCGGGACGAGGACCAACGCCCGGGGATGGCGGGGCGTGGCCGGATTCGTCCGCTCGATGGCGGCGATCCCGAAGGCCAGCGTCTTGCCGGAGCCGGTCTTGGCCTTGCCGCAGATGTCTCGCCCGGCCAGGGCGGCCGGCATCACCAGCGTCTGGATGGGGAACGGGGCGTCGATCCCCTGGGCGGCCAGTGCTTCGCAGAGGTCGGGCGACACCCCGATGGCGTCGAACCCGGCGTCGTGTGACATCGTCATCTCCTGGTGCTGTTCGGGCCGGGAACGACTGCTTCCCGGAATTCCCCCGAACTGCGCCCGGGGGCTCGGGGGACCCTCCCCCGACGACGAAGAATTGGAGCGGCCACCCCGGCGGTAACTGGATGGGGTGACGCGGTGCTCGCTCTTTCGATTGTAACCCGACAACCCGGCCGTCCGGGTCTCGCCCGGGACTCGCTTGCCTACCGACGTGTAGGTAGGCTGGCCGGGATATGACGATGCCCTCCCTCATCCACGACCTCATGCCGGCGGCGGAAAAGCTGATGGACCGGCACGCCACATCGTCCAAGGAGTGGTTCCCCCACGAGTACGTGCCCTGGAGCCGGGGCCGCGATTTCCAGCCGGGCGAGGACTGGGATCCCCGGGAATTTCCCCTCCGCGACGCCGTCCGCGACGCCCTGTTCGTCAACCTGCTGACCGAGGACAACCTCCCGTACTACTTCCACACCATCGACAACGTGTTCGGGCCCGGGGTGTGGGGCGAGTGGATCCGGCGGTGGACGGCCGAGGAGCAGCGCCACTCGATCGTCATCCGTGACTACCTGATGGTGACCCGGGCCCTCGACCCGGTGGAGCTGGAGCGGGGCCGGATGGCCCAGGTGTCGGGCGCCGTCGTGCCCGAGCCCACCACCCCCGAGGACACGCTGGTCTACGTGGCGCTCCAGGAGCTGGCCACGCGGGTGTCGCACCGCAACACCGGCAAGCTGCTCGGGGACCCCGTCGGCTACGAGGTCATGGCCCGGGTGGCGGCCGACGAGAACCTCCACTACCTGTTCTACCGGGACCTCGTCGGCGAGGCGCTGACCGTCGATCCCTCGGCCGTCGTGCTGGCCGTCGACCGCCAGGTCCGCGAGTTCGAGATGCCCGGGACCGGCATCCACAACTTCGCCGCCCGGGCCGCCTCCATCGCCCGGGCCGGGATCTACGACCTCGCCCTCCACTACGACCAGGTGCTGGTGCCGGTCGTGCTGCGCCACTGGAAGCTGGAGGAGCTCGAGGGCCTGTCCGGCGAGGCCGAGGAGGCCCGCACCCGGGTCCTGGCCTACATGGCCCGCCTCGAATCGGTGGCCCGCCGCCTCGCCGAACGCCGCCAGACCAAAGAGTCCGACCTGATCGACGCCTGAGCCCCGATCCGCATCCCGGGGAACTTGGCGGCTCCACTTGGCCGGGAGCCAACCAGACCCGCCAAGAAAAGCCGAGCGCCCGGGCTCCCGGCCGGTTCGTGGACGTTCGGGTGGTCGGTCAGTCGGCGGGGATCTGGACGACGAACCTGGCTCCGCCGCCGCGGGCCTCGTCGGCCCAGATCCGGCCGCCGTGGGCGGTGACGATCTCCCGGCAGATGGCCAGGCCGAGACCCGACCCGGCGCGGTCGTCCCCGTCGGGCCGGGTGCGGGCGTCGTCGAGGCGGATGAAGCGGTCGAAGATCCGCTCCCGGTGCTCGGGCGGGACGCCGGGCCCGTCGTCGGAGATCACCAGCTGCACCTGGGCCCCCCGGCCGGTGGCCAGGGCCGGGCTGAGCTCCACCCGGATGCGGCCGGCGGCGTGGCGTTCGGCGTTCTCCAGCAGGTTGCGCACCACCCGGGTCAGGTGGTCGGCCACGCCCCGGACCCGTCCGGCCGTCACCCGGGACAGGTCGACCTGGACCCGCCCCCGGGCCCGGACCCGGGCGGCCTCGGCCAGCACGATGTCGTCGAGGTCGAGCGGGGCGGCGCCGGCCAGGCCGGTGGCCGGGCGCTCCTCGTTGCGGGCCAGGAACAGGAGGTCGTTGACCAGGCGCTCCATGCGCTGGTTCTCCGACAGCAGGTCGGTGGCGGTCGTCTCCCAGGCCGACGTGCCGGGGTGGGACAGGGCCACCTCCAGCTGGGCCCGGCTCGAGGCCAGCGGGCTGCGGAGCTCGTGGGAGGCGTCGGCCACGAACCGGCGCTGGCGCTCGGCCGAGCGCTGCAGCCGGTCGAGCATGGCGTTCATCGTCTGGGCCAGGCGGCCGACCTCGTCGTCGACGGGGGGCTCGGCCAGCCGCCGGTCGAGCGAGGCGGTGCCGGTGATGGCGGCGACCTGGGCCCGGATGACCTCGACGGGGCGCAGCGCCCGTCCGACGAGGAGCCAGACGAGGAGGCCGGCCAGGAGGAGGACGCCGGGTGCGCCGTAGGCCAGGGCCCGGCGCAGCTCGTGGACCGTCTCCTCGGCCTGGGCCATCTCGGTGGCCACGATCACGTTGGCCGGCCCGGCCGGCGTCTGGCCGGTGAGGACGAGGACACGGAAGTTGGCCCGGGGGGCCAGCGGCGGGCCGTGCACGGTGTGCTGGAAGAGGATCCGGTGGTGGGTCCCGTCCTCGGGATAGACGTAGATGAAGGCGTTGGGGTCGAGGTAGTTCTCGCTCGACGCCACCACGCTGCCGGCCTGGTCGACGACCTGGATGAACACCGACCGGTCGCCGGCCCCGCCGGAGACGGGGATGATCCGGCCCAGCGCCCCGGCCCGGGCCCGGGCGGCGACGTCCTCGGCCCGGGTCATGTTGGTCTCGTCGACGTTGCGGACGAGCGACCGGGAGACGATCACCACCAGGCTGATGGCGCACACCGCCAGGGCGGCGGCCACGACGAACATCGACAGGGCGGTGGTGCGGGCCCGGACGGAGGCCGGGAGCCAGCGGCGCAGCGGCCGCAGCCGCCGCTTCGGTCGGACCCACTGCCGGAGGCGCAGCCGCGGCCGGCTCCGGGTGAGAGAGCTGAAGCCGCTAACCGCCATCGGGAGCGAGGCGGTAGCCCACGCCCCGCACCGTCTGGATCGCCCGCCGGTTGTAGGGGACGTCGACCTTGCGGCGGAGGTAACCCACGTAGACCTCGACGATGTTGGAGTCGCCGTCGTAGGCCGGATCCCAGACGTGTTCGAGGATCTCGGTCTTCGACGTGACCTGGCCCACCTTGCGCATCAGGAACTCGAGGAGGGCGAACTCCCGGGCGGTGAGGTTGAGCTCGTCGTCGCCCCGCCAGGCCAGGTGCGAGGCCGGGTCGAGCTTGAGGTCGCCGGCCGTCAGCACCGCCGGGCGGGCCGGTGCCCCCCGGCGCAGCAGCGCCCGCAGCCGGGCGGTGAGCACGACGAAGGAGAACGGTTTGGTGAGGAAGTCGTCGGCGCCGGTGTCGAGCGCCTCGGCTTCGTCGAGCTCACCGTCCTTGGCCGTGAGCATGAGGATGGGCGTCCAGTGGCCGGCCTCCCGCAGCGCGGAGCAGACCTTGAAGCCGTTCATCCCCGGCAACATGATGTCGAGGACGATGGCGTCGTAGCGGCCTTCGCTGGCCCGCCAGAAGCCGTCTTTCCCGTCCGCGGCAACATCGACGGAGAACCCCTCCGCCTCCAACCCGCGCCGTACCGCATTCGCGAGGCGCGTTTCGTCCTCGACAAGTAGGACCCGCATCCCCAGCTGCTCCCCAGCTCTACTGGTTCCCCAACGTCCCCAGACTTCTGCAGTCCAGAATCGCATACTTCGTCCGATTTGGCCAGTGGGGCGGGGAACAGGCGTTCATCCCTACAATCCCGGGGGTGCCGAACCCCCTGACCCGAGACGACGTGATCCACGTCGCCAAGCTCGCCCGGCTCGCCCTGTCCGACGCCGAGATCGACCAGTTCACCACCCAGCTCGGCGCCATCCTCGAGCACGCCGCCCGGGTGGCGGCGCTCGACACCGGCGACGTGCCGCCCACGGCGCACCCCATCCCGCTGGCCAACGTGCTGCGGCCCGACGAGCCGGGGCCGAGCCTGCCCCGCGACGTCGTGCTCGGCATGGCCCCGGCGGCGGAGGACGGGCGCTTCCGCGTTCCCCGCATCCTGGCGGACGACGAATGAGCGCCGGCACCGACGGGCTGACCGGGCGCACCGCCGCCGAGCTGGCGGCGCTGGTGGCCGGCGGCGAGGTGTCGGCCGTCGAGGTGACCGACGCCCACCTGGCCCGCATCGAGGCGCTCGACGGGCAGGTCCGGTCGTTCCTCTGCGTGCGGCCCGAGGTGGCCCGGTCGGCGGCGGCGGCGGTCGACGCCGCCCGGGCCGCCGGCGAGGTCCTCGGCCCGCTGGCCGGCGTGCCGGTGGCGGTGAAGGACATGTTCTGCACCACCGACCTGCCGACCACGGCCGGGTCCCGGATCCTCGAGGGCTGGCAGCCGCCCTACGACTCGACGGCGGTGTCCCGGTTGCGGGCGGCCGGGGCGGTGGTGATCGGCAAGACCAACCTCGACGAGTTCGCCATGGGCAGCTCGACCGAGAACTCGGGCTTCTTCCCCACGGCCAACCCCTGGGACCTGACCCGGGTGCCGGGCGGGTCGTCGGGGGGCAGCGCGGCGGCGGTGGCCGCCGGGTTCGCCCCGCTGGCGCTGGGCACCGACACCGGGGGCTCGATCCGCCAGCCGGCGGCGCTGTGCGGGGTGGTCGGGCTCCGGCCGACGTACGGGCGGGTGTCGCGCTACGGCATCGTGGCCTACGCCTCCAGCCTCGACCAGGCCGGGCCCTTCGCCACCACCGTGGCCGACACGGCCCGGCTGCTGGAGGCGATGTGGGGCCACGACCGGCTCGACTCGACGTCGATCCCGTCGGCGCCGGAGGCGGTGCTGGCCGGGCTCGACGCCGGGGTGGCCGGCCTGCGGGTCGGCGTGGTGGAGGAGCTGGCCGGGGTGGAGGGGATCCAGCCCGAGGTGCGCTCGGCGGTGGACGCGGCCGGAACGCTGTTCGAGAAGGCCGGGGCGGTCGTCGACACGGTCTCGGTGCCGAGCGTCGAGTACGGGCTGTCGGCCTACTACATCATCGCCCCGGCCGAGGCGTCGTCGAACCTGGCCCGCTACGACGGTGTGCGCTACGGCCTGCGGGCGCCGGCCGGGGAAGTGGCGCAGATGAACGCCCTGACCCGGGAGGCGGGGTTCGGCACCGAGGTGAAGCGGCGCATCATGCTCGGCACCTATGCCCTCTCCGCCGGCTACTACGACGCCTACTACGGCCAGGCCCAGCGCGTCCGCACGCTGATCATCAGGGATTTCAGCCGGGCCTACGAGCGCTTCGACGTGCTGCTGGCGCCGACGTCGCCGACGACGGCGTTCGAGCTCGGGGCGAAGACGGCCGACCCGCTGGCCATGTACCTGTCCGACGTCTGCACCATTCCCACCAACCTGACCGGGGCCTGCGCCATCTCGGTGCCGGCCGGGCTCGACGGCGCCGGCCTGCCGGTCGGCGTGCAGGTGCTGGCCCCGGCGCTGGGGGAGGCGGTGCTGTTCCGGGCGGCCCGGGCGCTGGAGGCGGGGTTCGCCTTCACCGCCCGTCCGGCGCTGGCGGGGGTGAGCGGATGACCGAGGTGCGAACCGGGTGGGAGACGGTGATCGGGCTCGAGGTGCACTGCGAGCTGGCCACCGAGACGAAGATGTTCTGCAGCTGCCCCAACGACTTCGGGGCCGAGCCCAACACCCACGTGTGCCCGACGTGCCTCGGCCTGCCGGGTTCGCTGCCGGTGCTCAACGAGCGGGCGGTGGAGTTCGCCCTCCGGGTCGGCGAAGCGCTGCACTGCGCCGTGCCGACCGAGTCGATCTTCCACCGGAAGAACTACTTCTATCCCGACATGCCGAAGAACTACCAGGTGTCGCAGTACGACGAGCCCGTCTGCGGCAATGGCTGGCTGATGATCGGCGACAAGCGCATCGGCATCGAGCGGGCCCACCTGGAGGAGGACGCCGGCAAGACCTCGCACATGGGCGGGGGAGGCGGGGGCCGGGTCCACGGCGCCGAGCACAGCCTCGTCGACTACAACCGGGCCGGCGTGCCGCTGCTGGAGATCGTGAGCAAGCCCGACCTCCGCTCGCCCGACGAGGCCCGGGCCTACGTGGCCGAGCTCCGTTCGGTGCTGGAGGCCATCGGCGTGTCGGACGTGAAGATGGAGGAGGGGTCGCTGCGGGTCGACGCCAACATCTCGTTGCGCCCGGCCGGCTCGGAGACGCTCGGCACCCGGGCCGAGATCAAGAACATGAACTCGCTACGGTCGCTGGCCCGGGCCCTGGAGTACGAGGCCGAACGCCAGGCCGAGGTGCTGGAGTCGGGCGGGACCGTGGTCCAGGAGACCCGCCACTGGGACGAGGAGGCGGGGCGCACGCATTCCCTGCGGAGCAAGGAGGAGTCGCACGACTACCGCTACTTCCCCGAGCCCGACCTCGTACCGCTGCAGCCCTCGGACGAATGGCGCGAGCGGGTGCGGGCGGCCATGCCCGAGCTGCCGTCGGCCCGCAAGGCCCGGCTGATGGAGGCGTGGGGCATCTCCGACGTCGACGCCTCCGTGCTGGTGGCCACGGCCGGGCTGGCCGACTACGCCGAGGCGGCGGTGGCGGCCGGCGGCGGGGCGTCGGGCCGCGACGTGACGAACTGGGTGACCGGCGACCTCCTGGCCCATCTGAAGGAGAGCGGCCGAACGCCCTCGGCACTGGCGCTGCCGGCGGCGGGGCTGGCCGAGCTGGTGAAGCTGGTGGCCGACGGCACGCTGTCGCGTCCCCTCGCCAAGGAGGTGCTCTCCGCCGCCCTGGCCGGTGAGAACGGCGGATCGCCGGCCGCCATCGTGGCCGCTCGGGGGCTGGCCCAGGTGAGCGACGAAGGGGCGCTGGCCGCCGCGGTGCAGGCCGTCCTCGACGCCCACCCCGCCGAGGTCGAGCGCTACCGGGCCGGCGACGACAAGGCCCGCAAGAAGCTGCGGGGCTTCTTCATGGGCACGGTCATGGCCGCCATGAAAGGCAAGGGCAACCCCGGTGTCCTCAACCGCCTGCTCGACGAAGCCCTCCCCGGGTGAGGAACGCCGGGACGACGGGCGGAGGAGGCCCATGGCGACGTTCGGGTTGATCCACGGGGCGTGGCACGGCGCGTGGTGCTGGGAGCGGCTGATCCCGGAGCTGGAGCGGCGGGGGCACCGGGCGGTGGCCGTCGACCTGCCCTGCGACGATCCGGGGCCGGGGATCATGGACAACGCCCGGCTGGTGGCCGGCGCCCTCGACGAGGCCGGCGCCGGCGACGACGTGGTCGTGGTCGGCCATTCGCTGGGCGGGATCGTGGCGCCGGTGGTGCCCCGGCTCCGGCCCGTCCGCCGGGTGGTGTTCCTGGCGGCGCTGATTCCCCGGCCGGGCCGCAGCCTCGGCGACGTGCTGGCCTCGGAGCCCGACGCCACTACGGAGGAGTTCGCCAAGCTTCCCCGCCACGTCGGCGACCAGGGCTCGGTCTCCTGGGACCCCGAAGTGGCCGAGTCCTTCTTCTACCGGGCCTGCGACCCCGACACCGCCCGGTGGGCGGCGGCCCGGCTGCGGACGCAGTACTGGACCACCAGCCGGGAGCCGTGCCCGCTCGACCGGTGGCCCGACTGCGAGCTGGTGTCGATGGTGTGCACCGGCGACGAGCTGGTCACGCCCGACTGGTCGCGCCGCATCACCCGTGACGTGCTCGGCCTCGAGCCGGTCGAGCTGCCCGGCGGCCACTTCCCGATGCTCGGGATCCCGGCCGAGCTGGCCGACGCCCTGGTGGCCTGACCGGCTACGAGCGGGGGAGCGGCGCGGTCCGGAGGCGGACGAGGGCGTCGGCGGCGGACTCGGCCCCCCAGATCTCGCCGGGGCGGCCGAGGAGCTGGCGGACGTTGCCCGGCTGGTCGGGCAGGGGGTGGGAGGTGAAGGCCTCGGCGGCCGGATCGAAGCGGACGACGGCGTTGGCCCCGAAGTCCGACAGCCACACCCCGTCGCCGTCGTCCACGTAGACGGCGTAGGCCTGGGGCTTGTCGCCGGGGAGGCGCCATTCCTTCCAGCTCCGGGCGGCGGGGTCGTAGCGGCCGACCTGGCCGGCGTTCCACTCGCTGACCCACAGGCGGCCCTTGGAGTCGGACCAGATCCGGCGGGCGCCCTGGTCACGGGTGGGCGGTTCGATCACCGTCGCCTGCCCGGTGGCCGGATCGACGCGGGCGACGTAGCTGGCGGTGAGGGAGGCGAACCACACACTGCCGTCGGGCGTGGCGGTGATGCCGTAGGGGCCCGCTCCCCGGGGGGCGTCCCACACCTGCATGGCGCCGCTGGCCGGGTCGAGGCGGCCGTAGACGCCGGCGTTGCCGGTGAACCACAGGGTCCCGCGCCGGTCGAAGGTGGCGGTGTGGGGGACGGCCCCCTTCCGCTCCGGCGGGAGCGGAAACCGCTTGACGGTGCCGGTGGCCGGGTCGACCCGGAGGATGGCGTTGAGGCCCGGGTCGGTGACCCAGGCCGCCCCGTCGGGCCCGGTGATCACGCCGTGGGGAGCCGAACCCTGGCCGAGGGGCACCTCGGTCGTCCGCCCGGTGGCCGGGTCCAGCCGGCCGAGCGCCGCCCGGGCCTGGGCGGTGTACCAGACGGTGCCGTCGGGCGCCGGGGCCACGTCGTGGGGGGCCGACCCGGCCGGGACCGGGAAGCGTTCCGGGGTGGCGGCCGGCGCCTGGGCCGCCGGGGCCAGCGCCCGCCCGGCCTCCCGCCGGGAGCCGTTCCCTCCGCCCGGGCCGCAGCCGCCGCCGGTGAGGACGGCGGCCACGACGACGGCGCATCCCGCCGGCCACCGACGCATGGAGGGGACTGTATCCGGGCCGCCGGGGCGCTACACGAAGGCGCTCAGACCGGTGATGGCCCGTCCGACGATCAGGGTGTTGATCTCCCGGGTGCCCTCGTAGGAGTAGATGGCCTCGGCGTCGGCCACGAAGCGGCCCACGTCGTGCTCCAGGAGGATGCCGTTGCCGCCGAGCAGCTCGCGGGCCAGGCCGACGGTCTCCCGGGCCTTCACCGTGCAGAAGGCCTTGGCCAGGCTGGCCTGCTCGTCGGTCATGGCGCCGGCGTCCTGGAGCTGGGACAGGCGGGTGACCATGGCCAGCGAGGCGGTCACGTTGCCCAGCATGCGGACGAGCTGGTCCTGGACGAGCTGGAAGCCGCCGATGCGCCGGCCGAACTGCTCCCGCTTCGTGGCGTAGCGCAGGGCGTGCTCGTAGGCCCCCCGGCCGCAGCCGACGGCCTGCCAGGCCACGCTGGCCCGGGTCATCCGCAGGACGTTGGCGGTGTCGCGGAACGTGCTGGCCCGCTGGAGGCGCATCGCCTCGGGGACCCGGACGCCGTCGAGCGTGATGATGGCGTTCTGCACCGCCCGCAGGGCGATCTTGTGCTCCATCTTCTCGGTCGAGAAGCCCGGCGTGTCCTTCTCGACCAGGAAGCCCTTCACGTTGCCGTCCTCGACGTCGCGGGCCCAGATGACGGTGACGTCGGCGAAGGTGGCGTTGCCGATCCACTTCTTCACGCCGTGGAGGATCCAGCCTCCCGCGTCTGTCGTTCCGGGAATTCGGCGGCACGTGGTGGTCAGGCCGCCGGCGGCGCCGGACCCGACGTCGGGCTCGGTCAGGCCGAAGGCGCCGATCTTCTCCATCCGGGCCATGGCCGGCAGCCACTGCTGCTTCTGCTCCTCCGACCCGCAGAGGTAGATCGAGCCCATGGCCAGCCCGCCGTGCACGCCCATGAAGGTGGCCATCGACGGGTCGATCCGGGCCAGCTCCATGGCCACGAACCCGTCGGCCAGGAAGCTCCGTCCCGGGCAGCCGTAGCCCGGGTAGGCCAGGCCGGCGATGCCGAGCCCGGCCATGGCCGGGAGCACCTCGAAGGGGAACTCGGCCTTGCCCCAGTAGACGTTGATGACCGGGGCGACGTGCTCCTCCATGAACGACCGCACCCGCTTGAGCAGCAGCCGGTCCTCCTCGTCGAGGAAGGCGGCCAGGTCGTAGAAGTCGCCCTCCACCGGCGGCGGGGCGGGTGTCGTTCCCGGCTTGGTCATCTCGGCCCCCTTCGGTCCAGAACCCGGCAAACCTTACGGGGCCGGGAATGACGGTGCGGCTCAAGGGGTTTGGCCAGCGAGACGATACGGTATCGTCTCGTTTTTGGGAGAACGGCGGAGCCATGGTGGACAAGGAGTACGACCACAGCAAGCGGTGGTGGACGCTGGCCGTCCTCTGCCTCAGCCTGGTCATCGTCGTGGTGGGGAACACGGTCCTGAACGTGGCGCTCCCCACGCTGGTCCGCGAGCTCCACGCCAGCAACAGCGCCCTCCAGTGGGTGGTCGACGCCTACGGCCTCGTCTTCGCCGGGCTCCTCCTGACCGCCGGCGCCATCGGTGACCGCTTCGGCCGCAAGGGGGCGCTGACCACCGGGCTGATCATCTTCGGGAGCGCCTCGACCGCCGCCGCCTTCTGCCACTCCTCCGCTCAGCTGACGGTTTTCCGGGCGATCATGGGCATCGGGGCGGCGCTGATCATGCCGGCCACGCTGTCGATCCTGTCCAACGTCTTCCCGCCCCACGAGCGGGCCAAGGCCATCGCCATCTGGGCCGGCCTGGCCGGCGCCGGCGCCGCCCTCGGGCCGGTGGCCGGCGGGTTCCTCCTCGAGCACTTCTGGTGGGGCTCGGTCTTCCTCGTCAACGTGCCGCTGGTGCTGACCGCCCTGGGCGGCGGCCGCGTCCTCGTGCCGAACTCCCGGGACCCCCACGCCGACCCGCTCGACCCGGTCGGGGCGGCGCTGTCGATGGCCGGTCTCGGCGCCCTCCTGTACGGGATCATCGAAGGCCCGGTCCAGGGCTGGACGGCGCCGGCCACGCTCGGCCCCATCTTCTCCGGGCTGGCCGTCCTCGTCGTCTTCGGCCTGTGGGAGCTGCGGGCCGAGTACCCGATGCTCGACCTGCGCTTCTTCAAGAGCCCGACGTTCTCGGCGGCGACGGCCGCCATCAACATGGTCTTCTTCGCCATGTTCGGCTCGTTCTTCCTCCTGACGCAGTACCTCCAGCTGGTGCTGGGCTACAGCGCCCTGGAGGCCGGCGTCCGGATGCTGCCCAGCGCCTTCGCCATGATGGTGGCCGCCCCCTCCAGCGCCAAGTTCGTCGAGCGCTTCGGGAGTCGCAAGGTCGTGAGCACCGGCCTGCTCATCGTCGGTCTCGGGTTGCTGCTGCTGGCCCAGTCCGACGTCAACACCCCCTACTGGCACCTGGTCATCGCCATCATGACGATGTCCCTCGGGATGGGCCTGTCGATGGCCCCGTCGACGACGGGGATCATGGCGTCGATCCCGCTGCGCAAGGCCGGCGTGGGCTCGGCGGTCAACGACACCACCCGGGAACTCGGTGGCGCGCTCGGCGTCGCCGTCCTCGGCAGCCTGCTGGGCTCGAAGTTCACCGCCCTGCTGCCGGCCTCGGTGGGGGCCCTCCCCGCCGCCGCCCGGGAGGCCGTGCGGTCGTCGATCGGCGGGGCGCTCGGCGTGGCCCAGACCCTGCCCCCGGCCACCGGCAACGGCCTGGCGCTGGCGGCCAAGCACGCCTACGTCGGGGCCATGTCGGTCAGTCTCGTGGTCGGGGCCACCGTCGCCCTGGTGGCGGCGGTCATGGTGCGCCGCTTCTACCCCGACCGGATCGTCATGGGCGACCACGGCGCCCACCATCCCGCCGCCCCGGCGGCCGGGCCGGCCCCCTCCCACGACGGAGCCGCCGGACCCGCGCCGGTCACCGGTGACGTCCCGTCCGGCCCCGGCGGTGGCGCCCGTCCGCTGGAGGAAGTAGGACAGGAGCGATGACCGCCACCGCCGACCCCGTCGCCGCTCCCCGGTGGCGCAGCCGCCGGGCGGAGTCGGCCATTCTCGAGGCGACGGTGGCCCTGCTGGGCGAGGTGGGCTTCGCCGGTCTCACGATCGACGGCATCGCCGCCCGGGCCGGCGTGGGGAAGGCCACGATCTACCGGCACTGGTCGTCGAAGGCCGAGGTGGCGGTGGCGGCCTTCACCGCCTTCGTCCCGCCGCTGGCCGACCCCGACACCGGGGCGTTCGCCGACGACGTGCGGGTCGTGCTGCTGGCCATCGTCGACGGGCTCACCCGTTCGCCGCTGGCCGGGATCCTGCCCTCGCTGGTCGAGGCGGCCGAGCGCGACCCCGAGCTCGAGCGGCTGTTCACCGAGTTCGGCCGGGGCCGGCGGGCCGTGCTGCGGGCGGTCTTCGAGCGGGCCGCCGCCCGGGGCGAGCTGCGCGACGGCCTCGACATCGAGGTCGCCATCGACACGCTGGTCGGCCCGATCTTCACCCGCCGCCTCATCACCCGGGCGCCGCTGACCCGCAGGCACGCCATGGCGGTGCTCGACCTGGTGCTGCCCGTCCTGCAGAAGGGCTGACGCCGCCGGGCCGGGTGGTCAGGCCGGGCGGGGCGCCTCGGGGCGGTTGCCGGCGACGAAGTTCCGCAGGCCCTCGACCATCTCGGGGTCGCTGCCGGTCGGGCGGCAGATGCCCGCTTCCATGAACAGGCCCGCTTCCAGGCTGACCCCGTAGGTGGCCAGCGTGGCGGCCCGGTCGGCCCGCAGGCTGGCCTGGGGGTAGCCGGCGATGCGCTCGGCCAGCTCCAGGGCCCGGTCGAGCGCCGCCCCTTCGGCCACGACCTCCTGGACGAGACCGATGGCCTGGGCCCGGGCGGCGTCGATGCGGATGCCGGTTTCGATCAGCCACAGGGCGTTGCCCTGGCCCATGATCCGGGGGAAGCGCTGGGTGCCGCCGTCGATGAACGGCACGCCCCAGCGCCGGTTGAGGGCGCCGAACTCGGCGTTGGCCGAGGCGATGCGGAAGTCGCACCAGCAGGCCAGCTCCATCCCCCCGGCGAAGCAGTAGCCGTTGACGGCGGCGATCGTCGGCTTGCCGGGATCGAGCTTGGCGAAGCCGATGGGCCCGGCCCGGTCGGTGTGGGGATGGCTCAGCAACTCGTCGACGTCCTTCAGGTTGGCCCCGGAGCAGAAGGCCCGGTCGCCGGCGCCGGTGACGACCAGCACGGCGGCGGAGTCGTCGGCCGTGAAGGCGTCGATCGTCTCGGCCAGGCCGACGGCCATGGCGGCGGTGATGCTGTTGTGGGCCTCCGGGCGGTTCAGCGTCGCCACGGTGACCGGCCCGCGCCGCTCGACCAGCAGTTCATCCATCCGCCACGACCTCCCCTGTGCTCGGCGGCGGGGAGGTTACGCCGTGACGCTCCGGGGACGGGTACCGGCCGGGCCGCCCGGCCACCAGCCGTCCGGCGGGATGGTCGGGGTGGTGAAGGTCCACCAGTCGGGGAGGGTGGCGACGGCGGCGTCGGGGACCGGGGGGCCGTGGTGCCGGCCGTGCTTCGGGTGGTCGGGGGACGGGCCGGTGGTGCCGGTGGTGGGCGGGACCGTGGTCGTCGTCGTCGTCGTCGGGTGCGGCGGCCGCGTCGGCGGTACCGGCGGGACGGGTAGCGGCGGCACGGCCACGGGCGGGACGGCCACCGGCGGGACGGGGGCCGGCGTCAGGTCCGGGCCGGTCGTGGTCGACACCACCGTGCCGGGAGCGGGGACCGGGAGGAGGTCCACCGCCGGTGTCGCCACCGCCGGCACCGGGACGGGGGTCACCGGCCGGTGCCGGGCCGGGCCGGTCGGGCGGTGCGGCAGCACGGCGGCCACCAGCCCGATCGTCGTGTCGGCGGCGGTGTCGCCGTCCAGCGCGGCGGAACCGGCACCGACCCGGCCGGCGTCGGCCGCGGTCGCCAGTCCGGTCGTGCCGGAGCCATCCGCACCTCCGGAGAGGCCGGTCCCGCGGGCGGCCGCGCCCCCCGGGTGTCCGGCCCGGCCGGAGGAGTGGCCCCCCGCCCCGGGCAGGAAGTCCGGGACGTAGGCCTGCACGGCCGGAAGCGCCTGCCCGTCGGGCCCTTCCGTGGTCTTCGGTGTGATCAGCCAGGGCAGCGACAGCATCACCGCCACCCAGGCCACGGCCAGCCCGGCGGCGGGGACGGCGGGCCAGACCGTGTCCTTCATCCGGCGGGTCAGGGCCGGGACCCGGCCGGCCGGCCTGGCCCCGGAGCGCCGCCGGGGCCGGCGGGCCGGTCGCGGCGGACGGGTCGTGCGGGCCGGCGGCACCGTCCACTCCGGCGGCAGCGGCGGCGCCATCGACCCCGAGGCGCCGGGCAGAGCCGTCCACCCGGCGGCGCCCGCTTCGTCCGGTCCGCCGGCTCCGGTGGTGCCCGCAGCCACGGCCGGCCCGGTGAGGTCGATCGGTTCGGGGGAGGGGGCGGAGACGGCGGGGCCGGTCAGGTCGATCTGGTCCGCCGGCGAGGGGCGCCAGGCGTGGGCGGCGGCTTGACCGGCCCGGCGCAGCGCCGCGGGGAGGCGGCGGCCCGACGCCCGGGCGGCGGCGGCGCCGGGGGGCAGGAGACGGGGGGCCGGGCGCAGGCCGGCGGACGCCGCCAGCCAGTGGTGCTGGGTCTCGCCGCCCAGCAGCGGCGCTTCGGGGATGGCGGCGGCCAGGGCGGCGCGCCCGTCGGCCAGTTCCTCGTGGCGCATCCGGCAGGGCGGGCACGCCTCCAGGTGGGCCCGCACGGCCACGCCCTCGGCGGGATCGAGGGTCGCGGCCCGGTAGGCCTCGAGATGATCGGCGGCGAACCGGCACTCGGCCCGGACCTCGTGACGGCCCCGGGCCGCCTGCCGGGCCCGGTCGACGTCGGCCCGGGCGGCGGCCACCAGACCGGCGGTCGCCGCCGGCGTGCCCCCGAGGATCCCGGCCACCTCGGCCGGCGTCATGGCCTCGACGTCGCTCAGCCACAGCGCGGTGCGCGACCGCTCGTCGAGGGCGGCCAGCGCCCCCCGGCCGGCGTGGTGCTCGAGGCCGGCGAGGACGACCTCCCCGTCGGGCCCGAGACCGGCCGGCGGAGCGATCTCGTCCCCGGGCGGCGGCCCCGGCCCGCCCGCCGCTCCGCCCTCGGCCCGGCCGGCGGCCCGGGCCCGGTCGACGGCCGCCTGCCGGACGCAGGCCAGCAGATAGGGGCGGAAGCTGACGCCGCCGGCGTCGGAGTCCTCAGGATTGTCCGGGAGCGCCGAAAAGACACGGGTGAAGCCCTCGATCAGGGCCAGCTCGGCATCGGGCGAGAAACGGGACGCGACGCAGGCCAGGCGCCAGGCGGCGGCGTGGTGGCGCAGGTAGAGCAGGCCGAAGGCGAGGCGGTCGCCGCCCCGGGCGGCGCGCAGCAGCCCCAGATCGCCGACCGCATTCAGATCGCCAGGGTTGGGGTCCATGGTCTCCCTCCCCCTCCCCAGGGGGTTCGGGGCTCGCGTGTCGAAACTCGCGCCGCTCCATCAGGCATCGGTCCAGTACATTCCCCGCTTGAGCCCGATTCTCACGCTCCGTGACACAGGATGCCCGGAATGTGGGCCTATAGCCTGGTTGGGCCATGACCCCGCAGCAGACGATCGTCATCGACCACCTCGCCCGGCTCGAGGACGGGTCGATCGTCGTCGCCGGGATCGACGGCCGGCACGAGCACATCGCGCCGCGCCGCGACGGGCCGTGGGACACCGCCGCCACCACCCGGGGCGGCGGCCCGTTCGGGATCGGGGTGGCCGTCGACATCGGCTTCTCCCGCCGCAGCGGGTCACCGCCGCTGGTCGAGGAGCGGGAGGTCGACGAGTCGGGCATCACCGAGCTCGGCCGCCTCGCCGACGGGCAGTTCTGGTCGCTGCTCGAGACACTGGGCCACGACCACCTCCCGTCGATCTACGGGCCGGAGCTCGTCGTGTCGTCGACCGGGGCGGCGTCGGTGCCGGCCGGGCGGGGCAAGGCATCGCTCGGCGTGCTCCGCTGCCCCGGGCCGGCCGAGCTGTTCCGCCGGGGCGGCCAGCTGCGCCTCGGCTTCGACGACCTGCGGCTGGGCTCGCTCGACCTCAACGTCCACGACCACCGTCTCCGGGACGAGAAGGGCGTGCCGATCGACTCGCTGTGGAAGGTCATCCGCCGCCGGGTGCAGAGCGGCGAGCCGGTGATCCTGTCGCTCGGCCTCAGCCAGGCGTTCAACGGCGCCCACTGGCTGCGGGTCGACAACATCCACTTCCGGGACTACTTCGACGACCACCCCGTCTTCCGCTTCGCGCGTTGACGGCTGATCTTCGATCAGCCGTCAACGGTTGTCTCTGGCGGCTCCGCCGCCCCGCCTGGGGCCCCAGCCCCAGGCTCCTCCAGAGCGTGGGGCCCCTGCCCCACGCCTGGCCGTACGGCTCATCTTGATTGCGGGGCGGTCAGGTGCCGGTGTAGTTCGGCGGGCGGCGTTCGGTGAAGGCGGCCACGCCTTCGGCGAAGTCGTCGGTGGACCGGAGCAGGCCGTAGGCCAGGCCCTCCAGTTCCAGGCCGACGTGGAGCGGCGTGTCGTAGGCCAGGTTCAGCACCCGCTTGGCCATCCGCAGCGCCAGCGGCGCCTTGGCCGCCAGCTCCAGGGCGATCTCGGTGGTGCGGGCGTCGAGGTCGGCCCGCGCCACCACCTCGGCCACCAGGCCCCACTGCAGCGCTTCGGCGGCCGGGATCCGCCGGCCCCGGAGGATGGCGTCCTTGGCCCGGGACAGGCCGACGAGGTGGGCCAGGCGCTGCGTCCCGCCGCTGCCGGGGATCATCCCGAGGGTGATCTCGGGCAGGCCGAGGACGGCGTCGTCGGCCGCCACCCGCAGGTCGCAGGCCAGCGCCAGCTCGAGCCCGACGCCGAAGGTGAACCCGTGCAGCTTGGCCACCACGGGCTTCGGGCAGCGCTCGGCGGCCCCGACGTTCCTGGCCAGGTGCGAGAGCTCCTCGGGGGTGCGGGTCATGAAGCCGGGGATGTCGCCGCCGGCGGTGAACGCCTTGTCGCCGGCGCCGCCGACGACCACGACCCGTACGGCGTCGTCGGCCCCGAGATCGCCGAACACGCCGGCCAGCTGGTCGCGGGCCAGCAGGCTGATCCGGTTCATCTTCTCCGGCACGTCGAGCGTGATGGTGGCGATGCCGCTCCCGGCGTCGCGCTCGACCCCGAAGCCGTCGTACGTGGCGGTCGTCATGGTCCGGGATCCTCGCGCACCGCTGCAGCCGCCTCGGCAATGGCGGCCACGATGGGCTCGTAACCGGTACAGCGGCACAGATGGCCGGACAGCAGCCGGCGGATCTCGGCCTCGTCGGGCGGACGGGCGGTGCCGGTCGCCACCTGGTCGAGGCGTTCGGCGGCGGCCAGGAGGATGCCGGCGGTGCAGAAGCCGCACTGGAGGGCGAAGTGGCGCCCGAAGGCCGCCTGCAGCGGATGCAGGGTCCGGGCCTCGTCGGGGGCGGCGAGGCCTTCGACCGTGGTGACGGCGGAGCCGGCCGCCTGCCGGGCCAGCAGCAGGCAGGAGCGGACGGCGACGCCGTCGAGCCGAACGGTGCAGGCGCCGCAGACGCCGTGCTCGCAGCCGACGTGCGTCCCCCGCAGGCCGACGTCGTGGCGGAGGAAGTCGGACAGCAGCCGCCGGTCGGGGACGCCGGCCAGCGACACCCGGCGCCCGTTGACGGTGGTGTCCCCGCCGGCCACGGTGCCTCCGCCCCTCGGGCGACCCGAAGGGGCGGGGTCGCCGGGACCACCCGTCCCCGGCTCGGCCGGCGCACCGCCCGACGCCCGGGCCCGGGCCCGGTCCACCGCCCGGGCCACCAGCACGCCGACGAGGTGGCGCTGGTAGCCGGCCGGGGCGTGCAGCGAACCGGCGGGGTCGACGGCCGCCGCCGCCACCCGGCCGGCCTCCTCGGCCGAGGCGCCGGCCACGAGGACGTCGGCGGCGTCGGGGAGGAGCAGCGGCCGGTCGGCGACGGCGCCGGCGGCGATCCGGGCGGCCACGACGGGGCGGCCGGCGTCGCCCGGCCGGCCTTCGCGGCCGAGGCGGAGCCAGACGGCGACGGCGGCCAGCGGAAAGTCGCCGTGGCGTTGCGCCACTTCGACCAGGGCGCTGGCCTCGCCCGGTCGGGGAGCGGGGAAGCGGACCTCGACCACGAGCTCGCCGGGTTGCAGCGCGGTGGTGAAGAAGCCGGCGAAGAGGTCGCCGGCCGGGATCTCCCGGCGGCCGCTCGGGCCTTCGGCCACCACCGAGCCGCCCAGGGCCAGCAACGCCAGCGGGAGCTCGGCGGCGGGGTCGGCGTGGGCGATCGAGCCGCCCACGGTGCCCCGGTTGCGGGTGGCGACGTGGCCCACCAGCGGCAGCCCGTCGGCCAGCGCGCCGATCGCCGCCGCCTCCGGCGACAGCTCCAGCGTCCGTTGCCGGACCAGGGCACCGACGGCCACCGTGCCGTCACGGTGCTCGATCGTGTCGAAACCGGGCAGGGCGTTGAGGTCGACGACGACCCCCGGCGCGGCGAGCCGGAGGTTCAGCATCGGGACGAGGCTCTGGCCGCCGGCCAGGGGGCGGGCGTCGTCGCCGTGGTCGGCCAGGAGCGCCAGTGCCTCGGCCAGCGTCGCCGGGCGCTCGTACCGGAAGGCGGGCGGCTTCATCCCGGCCGACCGTCCGGCCGGTGCCGCGGCGCAACGCCGGGCGGCGCGACGCCGGGCGGCCCGGCGGAGTGCCGCTCGCCGGCCCGGACCAGCGCCCAGATTCGGGCCGGGGTCAGGGGGAGCTCGACGTCGACCGGGGGGTCGAGGCCGTCGAGGCCGAGGGCGTCGGCCACGGCGTTGGCCACGGCGGCCGGGGCTGTCATCGTCGTGCCCTCGCCGAGACCCTTGGCGCCGAGGGGCGTGACCGGGGACGGCGATTCGACCATCTCCGTCGTGGGCCGGGGCAGCTCGGTGGCGGTCGGCGTCGGGTAGTCGACGAAGGTCGCGGTGAGGAGGTTGCCGGCGTCGTCGTAGACGTGGCGCTCCAGCAGGGCGGCGCCGAGGCCGTGGGCCAGGCCGCCCAGCACCTGGCCCTCGGCCAGCTGCGGGTGCAGCACCCGGCCGGCGTCGTGGACGGTGACGTAGTCCCGCACCGCCACCTCGCCGGTGGCCGGGTCGACCTCGACCACCGCCACGTCGGCCAGGAACCCGTAGGCGGCCGACGAGTTCACCGTGTCGTCGGCCGCCGGAGCGCCGAGGCCGGGAACGGAGAACGTCGTGGTGAGCGCCAGCCCGCCGCCGGCACCGGGCGGAAGGCCGGCCGGATCCCAGTGGGCGGCCCCGGCCAACCGCCGGATCGGCACCGACCGGTCGGGGGATCCGACGACCCGGGCGACGCCCTCGGCCAGCTCGACGTCGCCCGGGGCGTATTCCAGCAGTTCCGCCGCCACCGCCCGCACCCGGCCGGCCAGCTCGACGGCGGCGAGGTGCACCGCACTGGCCACCGTGACGGCGAAGCGGCTGGAGTAATTGCCGGAGCTGACGGTGAAGGGGCGGGCGGCGGTGTCGGCCCCGGCGTGCACGGTGACGTCGCCCGGTGACAGGCCGAGGGCGTCGGCCACGAGCCGGGCGGCCACCGTCCGGTGGCCCTGGCCCTGCGGCGTCGACGTGAACGACACGCTCACCCCACCGCCGGGATCCATGGCGATCGACACCGTTTCGGCGTTGCCGTCCTTCGGCAGACCCGCCGCTCGCCGCTCGGCCGGGTCGACCAGCGAGATGTAGCCCATGTTCGACGCCGACGGCTCGACCACACAGGCCAGCCCGACGCCGAGCAGCCGCTGGCCGGGACTTCTGTCGTGGTTGGCCGGATCTGTTCCGGCCAACCACGGCGCATCTCCACGACGCTCGGCCTGCTGGCGACGGAGGTCGTCATAGTGCGCCCGTTCCAGGGCGCGCTCGAAGCAGGCCCCGTAGTCGCCCGAGTCGTAGACGCCGCCCCCAGCGGCCCGGTAGGGCATGGCCGACGCCGGAACGAGGTTCCGGCGCACGACGTCGGCGGGGTCGAGACCCAGGCGGGCGGCGGCCACGGCCATCGTCCGCTCCAGGGCGAAGGTGAGCTGCGGCCCGCCGAAGCCCCGGTTCAGGCCGGTGGGACAGCGGTTGGTCACCACCACCCGGCTGCGGACGTCGACGTCGGCCACGGCGTAGGGCCCGGTGATGCAGCCGTGCATGCGGTACAGCGTGGCCGGTTCCGGCGCCCGGACGTAGGCGCCGACGTCGTCGATCAGGTCGAGGCGCAGGGCCACGAGGCGCCCGTCGGCGGTGAACCCGGCCTCCACGCCGGTGAGCCGCTCGGTGGCCATCGACGAGGCCAGGAGGTGCTCGACGCGGTCCTCCGTCCACCGCACCGGAACGCCGAAGCGCCGGGCGGCCAGGGCCATCAGCACCACCGACGTGAACACCGACGCCTTGACCCCGAAGGAGCCGCCGGAGTCGGGCGGCGAGATGAGCCGCAGCTTCGACGGGGGCAGGCCGAGGGCCGCCGCCGCCACGCCGTGGAGCGTGAAGGGCCCCTGGAAGTTCGACCAGGCGGTGACCGCCCCGGCGGCCGGGTCCCAGGCGCAGATCACGCCGGCGCCCTCCACCGGCGTGCACGACGAGCGGGGATGGCGGAACCGCCGCCGCACCACCAGATCGGCGCCGGCCAGGGCGGCGGCCGCATCGCCGTAGGCGAAGCTCCGGTCGGAGACGACGTTGCTGCCCAGCGCCTCGTGGAGGACGGGCGCCCCGTCGGCCAGCGCCGCCTCCAGCGACGCCGCCACCGCCAGCGGCTCGTACGTCACCGCCACCCGCTCGGCGGCGTCCTCGGCCACGTAGCGGTCCCGGGCCACGACCACCGCCACGGGCTCGCCGGCGTAGCGGGCGACGCCGGCCGCCGCCGCCCGGTGCTCGACCGCCCGGCCGATGGCCGACGGGAACGGGCGGGACAGGGAGGCCACTTCTTCGCCGGTGAGCACGCCGATCACGCCCGGCACCTCGACGGCGGCCCGGACGTCGACGGCGACGATCCGGGCGTGGGCCTCGGCCGAGCGGACGACGGCCGCTTCGGCGATGCGGGGCAGGGGGGCCAGGTCGTCCATGAACCAGCCCTCCCCCCGCAGGAGGGCGTCGTCCTCGACCCGGCTCACCACCGGACCACTACTCGACCTTGACCGTCCCCGCCATCCCGGGGTGCAGCAGGCAGATGTAGGGATAGGTGCCGGCCTTGGTGAAGGTCAGGGAGAACGTGTCGGTCGGGAAGGGCGGTGTCGGGCCGAAGATGCCGGAGTGCGACTCCCCCCCGGCGTACCGGGAGCCGGACTTCGCTCCCACCGGCAGGAAGGCGCCGGTGTCGCTCGGCGTCTTGAAGTGCGGCGAGAAGCTGACCGTGTGGGGCATGAACGGGCTGGCGTCGTGCCACGTCACCGCCTGGCCGGCCTTGATCGTCACCGTCTGGGGCTCGAACCGGTTGACGGCGATCAGCTTGTCACCCCAGCTGGCGGTGACGGTGGCCCCGGTCGCCTCGGGGGCGTGGGTCGGGACCGGGATGGCGCCGGCCGCCGTCCTGGCATCGCCGAGCTGCTTGTCGGCGGCGGCGGCCACGGCGGCGGGAGAGAGGCGCTCGGCGTCGCTGGCGACCACGTCGAGCGTCGCCCCCATGAACGGGTGGAGCAGGCAGATCACGCTGTAGGGACCGGGGGCGAGGCCGGCCGCCAGCTTGAGCGTGGCCGCCTTCGGCCCCGCCTCGGCCGGCAGGGCGGTGGGCAGGATGACGCCGGAATTCCAGAACCCCTTCCCGGCGTAGTCCGGGAAGGTGGCCGGGGCGGCGGTGGGGCAGGCGGTCATGTCGGGCTTGGGCGGATCGGCCGTGAAGCAGGGGTGGAACACCGGCGGGTTCTCCGAGCCGTCCTTCGACGGGAGCGGAGGCTGGTCGGAGCGGTCGGCCTTCACCCCCAGCGTCACCGTGTGGACGTCGTTCGACGACCGGTTGTCGAACGTGACGGTGTCGCCGGGCCGGACCTTGAGCGTGTTGGGGAAGTAGGTGCCGAAGACGATGTTCTCGGCGCCTAACGTCGACGGCCCGTCCACCACCACGGTGTACTGCTGGGGCCCGACCGGTCCCGGCGGTCCGGCGGCGGCCGTGGTGTCGGTGGCGGCGGCGGCGCTGGGCTTCGGCGTCTCGCTCTTACAGGCCGCTCCGGCGCCCAGCGCCAGGGCCAGCGTGGACAGCACGGCAACAGCGCGAATCCTTCGCATGGTGGCCCCTCCCCCGGTCTCCCCCGGGGCATCGTAGGCTGAAGTCATGGCCGAACACGAGCACAAGCCGCGCAGCCGGGACGTCACCGAGGGCATGGAGCGGGCGCCGGCCCGGGCCATGCTCCGGGCCGTCGGGATGGGCGATGACGACTGGGGCCGCTCCCAGGTCGGCATCGCCTCGTCGTGGAACGAGGTGACGCCCTGCAACCTGCCGCTGGCCCGCCTGGCCAAGGCGGCCAAGGAGGGGGTCCGGGCCGCCGGCGGGTTCCCGCTGGAGTTCACCACCATCGCCGTGTCCGACGGGATCTCCATGGGGACGGAGGGGATGCGGGCCTCGCTGTCGTCCCGGGAGCTCATCGCCGACTCCGTCGAGTGCATGATGCACGGCGAGCGCTTCGACGGCATGGTCACGCTGGCCGGCTGCGACAAGAGCCTGCCCGGGATGCTGATGGCCTGCGCCCGGCTCAACCTGCCGGCGGTGTTCCTCTACGGCGGGACGATCATGCCCGGCCGCTACTGCGACCAGGACATCTCCATCCAGGACGTGTTCGAGGCCGTCGGCGCCTGCGCCGCCGGCAGGATCAGCCGCGACGACCTCGACGACATCGAGCGGGCCGCCTGCCCCGGCGAGGGCTCCTGCGCCGGGATGTTCACCGCCAACACGATGTCGTCGATCGGGGAGGCGATCGGCATGTCGCTGCCGGGGTCGGCCACGCCGCCGGCCGTCGACCCCCGGCGCGACTCGCTGGCCTTCGCCTCCGGCGAGGCGGTCGTCAGGCTGCTGAACCTCGGGATCCGCCCCCGCCAGATCATGACCAGGGAGGCGTTCGAGAACGCCATCGCCGTGTCGATGGCGCTGGGCGGGTCGACCAACGCCGTCCTCCACCTGCTGGCCATCGCCCACGAGGCCCGGGTCGACCTGGTGATCGACGACTTCGACCGCATCTCCCGGAAGGTGCCCCACATCGGCGACACCAAGCCCGGCGGCCGCTTCCAGATGGTCGACGTCGACCGGATCGGCGGCATCCCGGTCGTGATGCGGGAGCTGCTCGAGGCCGGGCTCATCCACGGCGACGCCCTGACCGTGACCGGGAGGACGGTGGCCGAGAACCTGGACGCCCTCGACCCGCCGGGCCCCGACGGCGCCGTCCTCCGGCCGCTGTCGGATCCCCTCCACGCCCAGGGCGGCACCGGCATCCTCTACGGCTCCCTGGCCCCGGAGGGGGCGGTGGTCAAGATCGCCGGGATGGACGGGCTGCGCTTCGAGGGCACCGCCCGCGTCTTCGACGACGAGACCGACTGCATGGCCTACGTGACCGGCAACCGCTGCCAGCCGGGCGACGTCCTCATCATCCGCTACGAAGGGCCGAAGGGCGGGCCGGGCATGCGGGAGATGCTGGCCGTGACCGCCGCCGTCAAGGGGACGGGTCACTCGGCCGACGTGGCGCTCGTCACCGACGGCCGCTTCTCCGGCGCCACCCACGGCTTCTCGGTGGCCCATGTGGCCCCCGAGGCCACCGACGGCGGCCCGATCGCCTTCGTGGAGGACGGCGACCCGATCGTGATCGACGTCCCCAACCGCAAGCTCGACGTCCTCGTCGACGAGGCCACCATGGCCCGGCGGCGACAGGGGTGGAAGCCGAAGGAGCCGAGATACACCAGCGGCTTCCTGGCCAAGTACGCCAAGTTGGTGCAGTCCGCCTCCCGGGGCGCCATCACCAACGTCGGCTGAGCCGTTGCCGGAGCTCATCGAGGTCGAGGCCTACCGGCAGTTGGCCGAGCAGGCCCTGGAACGGAAGATCGTCGAGGTGGTCGCCCCCGACGCCTGGTGGCTGAAGGGCGGCGCCACCGCCGGCGCCCTGTCCGACGCGCTGGTCGGGCGCCACTTCCTGGCCGCCCGCCGGACGGGCAAGCGGCTCATGCTCGACACCAGCGGCGACGGGCCCGTCCTCGGCCTCAAGTTCGGGATGACCGGCCGGCTCCTGGTCGACGGGTCGGCCGGCGTGGACAAGCTGGAGTACTCCTCCAACCGCGACGTGGCGGCCTGGGACCGCATCGTCGTCCGTTTCGCCGACGGTGGCGACCTGCGGGTGCGGGACCCCCGCCGCCTCGGCGGCGCCGAGCTCGACCCGCCCGAGCACCGGCTCGGGCCCGACGCCGCCGGCCTCAACCTGGCCGGGCTGCGGGCGGTGCTGGGCGAGAGCCGCATCGCCCTCAAGGCCCGGCTCATGGACCAGTCGAAGGTCGCCGGCCTCGGCAACCTCCTCGTCGACGAGGCGCTGTTCCAGGCCGGCCTCGACCCCGCCCGGCCCGCCGGCGGCCTCGACGACGCCGAGCTGAAGCGGCTCCACCGGGCGATCCGCACGACGCTGACCAACCTCACGAAGCGCGGCGGTTCCCACACCGGCGCCCTCCAGCCGGCCCGGCACCGGGACGGCGTCTGCCCGCTCGACGGCGCCCCGCTCCTGCGCCGGACGATCGGCGGGCGCACGACGTATTCCTGCCCCGTTCACCAGGGCTGAAGACGCGTGGCCGCCGGGCCGCCTATCGTGCCAATCCATGACGGTGCCGCTGCAGGAAGCCCGCAACAGTCTCCTGGAACGGGCGACGGCCTACGTCCGCTCCCGGCTCCACGGCCCGGCGGCCCAGAACGCCGAGACCCTGCTGCGGACGTACTGGGAGCGTGTTCCGCCCGAGGATCTCGTCGGCCGCGACCCCGTCGACCTGGCCGGGGCCGCCCTGGCCCACCTCCACTTCGCCGAACGCCGGCCGCCGGGAGTGGCCAGGGTCAGGGTCTACACGCCGAACTTCGACGACCACGGCTGGGCCTCGACCCACTCGGTGGTCGAGGTCGTCGTCGACGACATGCCGTTCCTCCTCGACTCGGTGTCGATGGAGCTGGTCCGCCAGGGGTGCGGGCTGCACGTTGTGGTCCACCCGGTGGTGCCCGTCACCCGCGACGGCGACGGCCACCTCACCGCCGTGGGCACCGGCCCCGCCGAGGCCTTCATCCACATCGAGATCGACCGCCAGCCCGACGGCGAGCGCTTCGAGGCCCTCCGGGCCGGGATCGCCGCCGTCCTCGACGACGTGCGGGCGGCGGTGGAGGACTGGCCGGCCATGAAGGCCCGGGCCGAGCGGCTGGCCGCCGAGTTGCAGGAGAAGCCCCCGCCCGGCGACGCCCGGGACATCGCCGAGGCCCGCGACTACCTCCGCTTCCTGGCCGACGACCACTTCGTGTTCCTCGGCTACCGGGAGTACGACCTCGACCGCCACGGCGACGAGGAGCACCTCCGGCCGGTGAGCGGATCGGGCCTCGGCATCCTGCGCGACGACCCCGCCGCCGAGCCCGCCGCGCCCTCCCGCAGCTTCGCCCGGGTCCCGGCCGAGCTGCGCCGCCAGTCGCCCGACAGCGATCCGCTGATCCTGACCAAGGCGGCCACCCGGGCCACCGTCCACCGGCCGACGGCGCTCGACTACGTCGGCCTCAAGCGCTACGGCGCCGACGGCACGGTGGCCGGGGAGCGCCGCTTCCTCGGCCTCTACACGTCGACCATGCACAAGGCGCCCACCGCCGACATCCCCGTCCTGCGCCGCACGGTGGCGGCGGTGCTCGACCGGGCCGGCTTCGCCCCCGCCTCCCACGACGCCAAGGCCCTGGCCGAGGTCATCGAGTCGCTCCCCCGCATGGAGCTCCTCGAGGTCACGGCCGACGAGCTGTTCGACGAGGCGCTCGGCATCCTGGCCCTCCAGGAACGGCAGCGCGTGCGCCTCTTCGCCCGGCGCGACCGGTTCGGCCGCCACTGGAGCTGCCTCGTCTTCGTGCCGCTCGACCGCTACACCCAGGCCGTCCGTCAGCGGATCACCGACATCCTGCTCGGCGCCTTCGGCGGGACGGGGTTCGAGTACTCCGCCCAGGTCGGCGAGTCGGTGCTGGCCCGCCTCCACTTCGTCGTCCACACCGACCCGGCGGCGGCGGCCGGCGCCGCCCCCGACCTCGAGGTCGTCGAGTCCCGCATCGCCCAGGCGACCCGGTCGTGGTCCGACGACCTGTCGGAGGCGCTCCTCGAGGGTTACGGCGAGGAACGGGGGCTGGCCCTCCTGCGCCGCTACGGCAACGCCTTCCCCGCCGCCTACCGGGCCGACTTCCCGGCCCGGGCGGCGGTGGCCGACATCGCCCGGATCGAGTCGTGCGAAGGGGGCGGCGGCATCGCCCTCAGCCTGGCCCAGCCGCTGGAGGCCGACGGGCTGCTGCGCTTCAAGCTCTTCGCCGCCGGCCGGCCGCTGCCGCTGTCCGACGTGCTGCCCCTGCTGGAGAACATGGGCGTGCGGGTGATCGACCAGCGGCCCTACGAGGTCCGCACCCCCGACGACGCCGTGGTGTGGATCCACGACTTCGGCCTCCGGCCGGAGGAGGTCGATTTCGAGGCCGAGGGCGTGAAGGGCATCTTCACCGAAGCCTTCGCCGCCAGCTGGCGGGGCGAGCAGGAGAACGACGGGTTCAACCGGCTCGTGCTGGCGGCGGGGCTGACCGGCCGGGAGGTGGCGGTCCTGCGGGCCTACAGCAAGTACCTCCGCCAGGTCGGCTCGGCCTTCTCCCAGCCCTACATGGAGCGGGCGCTGGTGGCCAACGCCCACATCTCCCGGCTGCTGGTGGAGCTGTTCCACGCCCGGTTCGACCCCGCCCGCCTCCCCGACCCCGACGACGAGGCCAGCGTGCTGACCAAGCGGCTCGAGGAGTCGATCGACGCCGTCGCCAGCCTCGACGAGGACCGCATCCTCCGGTCGTTCCTCGCCCTGGTGCAGGCCACGCTGCGCACGAACTGGTTCCAGCCCTACCGGCCCGGCCACCCGGTGGCCTTCAAGCTCGACCCGGCCCAGGTGCCCGACCTGCCGCTGCCCCGGCCCCGCTACGAGATCTTCGTCTGCTCGCCCCGGGTCGAGGGCGTGCACCTGCGGGGCGGGCGGGTCAGCCGCGGCGGCCTGCGGTGGTCCGACCGCCGGGAGGACTTCCGCACCGAGGTCCTCGGCCTGATGAAGGCCCAGATGGTGAAGAACGCCGTGATCGTCCCCGTCGGGGCCAAGGGCGGCTTCGTGATGAAACGCCCGCCGGCCGCCCCGCCCGGAGGAACACCGGACCGCGACGCCGTGGCCGCCGAGGTGGCGGCGTGCTACCGCGACTTCGTCAGCGGGCTGCTCGATTTGACCGACAACATCGTCGGTGGCGAGGTCGTCCACCCGCCCGCCGTCCACAGCTACGACGGCGACGACCCGTACCTGGTGGTGGCGGCCGACAAGGGGACGGCCACGTTCTCCGACCTGGCCAACTCGATCGCCGCCGAGTACGGCTTCTGGCTGGGCGACGCCTTCGCCTCGGGCGGGTCGTCGGGCTACGACCACAAGAAGATGGGCATCACCGCCAAGGGCGCCTGGGAATCGGTGAAACGCCACTTCCGCGACTTCGGGATCGACGCCGACACGGCCCCGATCACCGTGGCCGGCATCGGCGACATGTCGGGCGACGTGTTCGGCAACGGGATGCTCTGCTCCCGGAACCTCAAGCTGGTGGCCGCCTTCGACCACCGCCACGTGTTCCTCGACCCCGACCCCGACCCGGTCCGCAGCGCCGCCGAGCGGGAGCGCCTGTTCAACCTGCCCCGGTCGTCGTGGGCCGACTACGACCCTGCGGCGATCTCTCCCGGCGGCGGCGTGTTCCCCCGCACGGCCAAGTCGATCCCGCTGTCGCCCGAGGTGCGGGCCGCCCTCGCCGTCGACGCCGAGACGCTGCGGCCGGCCGACCTCATCAGGGCGGTGCTGCGGGCGCCGGTCGACCTGCTGTGGAACGGCGGCATCGGCACCTACGTCAAGGCCGCCACCGAGACCCACGCCGACGTCGGCGACAAGGCCAACGACGCCGTGCGCGTCGACGCCGCCGAGCTGCGGGCCCGGGTGGTGGGGGAGGGCGGCAACCTCGGCTTCACCCAGCGGGGCCGGATCGAGTTCGCCCTGGCCGGCGGCCGCATCAACACCGACGCCATCGACAACTCGGCCGGGGTCGACTGCTCCGACCACGAGGTCAACATCAAGATCCTGCTCGACACGGTGGTGGCCGACGGGGAGATGACCACCCTGCAGCGCAACCGGCTCCTGGCCGAGATGACCGGCGAGGTGGCGGCCATGGTGCTGCGGGACAACTATGACCAGACCGGGGCGCTGGCCACCGCCCGGGCCCAGGCGGCGCCCATGGTCGACGTCCACGCCCGCTACCTCCGCAAGCTCGAGAGCGAGGGCGGCCTCGACCGGGCGGTGGAGTTCCTGCCCACCGACGAGGTCCTGGCCCAGCGGCGCTCGGCCGGGATGGGCCTCACCTCGCCGGAGTTCGCCGTGCTGCTGGCCTACACCAAGCTCGACGTGGTCTCCCGCCTGCTGGCCTCCGACGCCTGCGAGGATCCCTGGTTCGAGCGGGAGCTGACCGCCTACTTCCCCGAGCCGCTGCGGGACGGGCGCTTCGCCGCCGCCCTGGTCCGTCACCCCCTGCGCCGGGAGATCATCGCCACCCGGGTCACCAACCTCCTCGTCGACCGGGCCGGCACCAGCTTCGTCCACCGCCTGACCGAGGAGACGGGGGCGGCGGTGCCGGAGCTGGCCCGGGCCCACGCCGCCGCCTGGGAGATCTTCCGGCTCGAGGAGCTGTGGGGCGCCGTCGAGGCGCTCGACAACATCGTGCCGGCGGCGACGCAGATCGAGATGATGCTGCCCATCCGCCGCCTGGCCGAGCGGGCCGGCCGCTGGCTCGTCCGCCACGGCCCCCGGCCGCTCGACGTGGCCGCCGCCGTCGGGGCCTTCGGCGAAGGGGCGACGCGCCTGGCCGGGCTCCTGCCGGCGCTGCTGTCGCCCCCCGACCGCGACGCCGCCGACGCCCGGGCGGGCGCCTGGGTCGAGGCCGGGGCGGGCAAGGACCTCGCCGCCCGGGTGGCGGCGCTCGACGCCCTCGCCCCGGCCCTCGACGTGGTGCAGGTGGCGGGCGGCGCCGACGGGGTGGCGGGCGTGGCCGCCGTGTACTTCGCCCTCGGGACCGCCCTGGAGCTCGACTGGCTGCGGGACCGCATCGCCGCCCTGCCCCGCGACGACCGCTGGCAGGCCCTGGCCCGGGCCGCCCTGGGCGACGACTACGCCCGCGAGCGGGCGGCGCTGACCGCCGAGGTCCTGGCGGGCGGCGGGTTCGAGCCGTGGATGGCCGGCCACCGCGCCGCCGTCGACCGGTTCCTGGCCGTGGTCGACGACATCCGGGCCGGAGCCCCGCCCGACCTGGCCACGCTGTCGGTGGCCATGCGGGAGGCCCGGGCGCTGAGCACCGGCGGCTGAGTTCGCCCGGGACCTGCCACGACAAGCCCGGAGGGCGCCCGTACCATGGGGTAACCGTGTTCCTGGTTTCTAGGGGGGAGGGAACCATGCGCCGCTTGCTCTCCGTCGTCGCCTGCATGGTTGTCACCGTGGCCGGTTTCGCCGTCCAGGATCGGGCGCCGGCCGCCGAGCGGGGCGTCGGGCTGCTCAAGACCAAGGTCGAGTTCACGGTCAAGAACCCGGCCGAGAACGGCGCCGAGCGCAAGATCGTCGGCTACCGCTACGACACCTTCTGCAACTCGCCGACGGCCGTCCTGCTGATGCACGGCCTGTCCTACACCAAGGAGGCGTGGGACTTCCCCGGCTACTCGGTGGCCCAGAAGCTGGCCGAGGCGGGCTACGCCGTCTTCGCCATCGACCGCCTCGGCTACGGCGAATCCAAGCTGGAGAACGGCTACGACGTGACCCACGAGGCCTACGCCGACATGGCCCACCAGATCATCGGCCAGCTGAAGGGCCAGGGCTTCTCGCACGTGGTGGAGGCCGGGCACTCGGCCGGGGCGGGCACGACCGAGCTGGAGGCGGGGCTCTACGGCGACGCCGACGCCATCATCCCCATGGGCTGGCACCACCGGCCGTCGAACCAGCTGGGCCAGGACTTCTTCACCGGCGACTACCTCCGGGCGGCCCAGGGCAGCTACGAGTACTTCCTCGGCACCCGGGCCCACCGGGCCGAGATGTTCTACAACGCCGACGCCGACCCGGCCGTGGTGGAGGCCGACACCAAGGCGGCCGTCGACACGCCGAGCGGGGAGATCTTCTCCATCGGCAAGCAGCCGTCCCGGCTGGTGGTCGGCAACATCAAGGTGCCGGTCTTCCTCCAGTTCGGCGATCAGGACAGGCTGTTCGAGGTGCAGTACGCCGACCAGCACGCCGCCGAGTTCCGCTCGTCGCCGTCGGTGACCGTCGACATCGTGAAGGACGCCGGCCACACGTTCATGCTGACGAAGAACGGGCCGGCCGGGATCGATCGCATCGTCGACTGGCTCCACGGCCGCCCCGAGACGCCTTCCTGCCGGTAAGTCCCGGTTTCGTTTGCGGAACGGCCCGGCCCTCGGCCTAAACTGAGGGCCGTGTTCCGCACCGCCCTCATTCTCGTAGTTCCGTAGCGCACCGGGCCGCCCGACGGCTCGCTGCGCTCTTCCGACCCTCCGCCGATAGCGGGGGGTTTTTCATTGCCCGCGAACAGCAGACCCCAACGAAGGGATCAGGACCATGCAGATGACCGGCGCCCAGGCGCTCATCAAGAGCCTGGAGATGGAAGGGACGGAGGTCATGTTCGGCCTCCCCGGCGGGGCCATCCTCCCCGTATACGACCCGCTCCTGGAGTCGACCATCCGCCACATCCTGGTCCGCCACGAGCAGGGCGCCGGCCACATGGCCGAGGGGTACGCCCACGCCACCGGCCGGCCCGGCGTGGCCATGGTGACGAGCGGCCCGGCGGCCACCAACATCGTCACCCCGCTGTGCGACGCCATGCTCGACTCGATCCCCCTCGTCGTCGTCACCGGCCAGGTGCCGCTGTCGGCCATCGGCACCGACGCCTTTCAGGAGTGCGACACCACCGGCATCACCATGCCCGTCACCAAGCACAACTGGCTGATCCAGTCGGCGGCCGACATCCCCATGGTCATCCGGGAGGCCTTCCACGTGGCCACCACCGGCCGGCCGGGGCCCGTCCTCGTCGACGTCCCCAAGGACATCAGCAACCAGACCATGGACTGGTACTGGCCCGAGGCCGTCGATCTGCCGGGCTTCCGCCCGCCCCAGGCCCCCGACCCCCGGCTGGCCCGGGAGGCGGCCCGGCTGATCCTGGCCGCCGAGCGGCCGGTCATCTACGCCGGGGGCGGCATCCTCAAGGCCCGGGCGGCCGAGGCGCTGCGCCGCCTCGCCGAGCTGACCGGCATCCACGTCGTCACCACGCTGATGGCCCGGGGCGCCTTCCCCGACGACCACCCGCTGGCGCTGGGCATGCCCGGCATGCACGGCAACTACACGGCGGTGACGGCCATGCAGCAGTCCGACCTGCTGATCGCCCTCGGCTCCCGCTTCGACGACCGGGTGACCGGCAAGGTCCCGGCCTTCGCCCCCCACGCCAAGATCATCCACGTCGACATCGACCCCGCCGAGCTCGGCAAGGTCCGCCGGGCCGACGTCGGCATCGCCGCCGACTGCCGCTCGGCCATCGAGGCCATCACCGCCGCCGTCGAGGCCGAGCTGGCCGAGACGGCCACCGTCCCCTTCGACCGGTCGGACTGGAAGGCCACGCTGGCCGGCTGGCAGGCCGCTCATCCGCTGGCCTACGACCAGGAGGAGGACGGGCCCCTCAAGCCGCAGTTCTGCATCGAGCAGCTGCGGGACAACACCCCGGACGACACGATCGTCGTGTCCGGCGTCGGCCAGCACCAGATGTGGACGTCGCAGTACTGGAAGTTCAACCACCCCTACACCTTCGTCAACTCCGGCGGGCTCGGCACGATGGGCTTCGCCGTGCCCGCCGCCATCGGCGCCAAGGTCGGCAAGCCCGACCGCATGGTGTGGGCCATCGACGGTGACGGCTGTTTCCAGATGACGGCCCAGGAACTGGTGACGGCGTCGGCCGAGCGGGTGCCGATCAAGGTCGCCATCCTCAACAACGCCTATCTGGGCATGGTGCGGCAGTGGCAGGAGCTGTTCTACAAGGAGCGCTACAGCGAGGTGTACCTCTCGCCCGACCTGCCCGACTACGTGAAGTGGGCCGAGGCCATGGGCTGCGTCGGGCTGCGCTGCGAGAACCCCGAGGACGTGGCCGCCACCATCGAGAAGGCCAACTCGATCGACGACCGGCCGGTGGTCGTCGACTTCCGCGTCGACTACCGGGAGAAGGTGTACCCGATGGTCGCCGCCGGGACGTCGAACGACGACATCATCCTCGGCCCCGCCGAGGGGGAGGGGGGTCACTGATGCCGGTCACCCACCACATCCTGTCGGTGCTGGTCGAGAACAAGCCGGCCGTCCTCACCCGGGTGACGAGCCTGTTCTCCCGGCGGGGCTTCAACATCTTCTCGCTGGCCGTCAGCCCCACCGACGACGAAGACTTCTCCCGGATGACGATCGTCGTCGACGCCGAGTCGGCGCCCCTCGAGCAGGTGACCCGCCAGCTCGACAAGCTCATCAACGTCGTCGAGATCACCGAGCTGTCGGCCGGCGCGGCCGTCGAGCGGGAGCTGATGCTGGCCACCGTCCGGGCCGACGCCTCCAACCGGGGGCAGGTCACCGAGCTGGCCGGCATCTTCGAGGCCAAGATCCTCGACGTCGGTGCCGACGCCCTGACGCTGATGGCGGCCGGCTCGCCCGACAAGCTCGACTCGATCGAGGAGCTGCTCCGCCCGTTCGGCATCACCGGCCTGCAGCGGACGGGCCGGATCGCACTTCCCCGGATTCCCCGCGGTACCGTCCGCCTTGCCGCTGTGCCCGAAAGCGCCTAGGAGGCTCCGCGATGCCCGTCACCATCTACTACGACGACGACGCCGACCTCGGCCTCATCGAAGGCAAGAAGGTCGCCGTCCTCGGTTACGGCTCGCAGGGCCACGCCCACGCCCTCAACCTCCGCTCGTCGGGGGTCGACGTCCGGGTCGGCCTCCGGGAGGGTTCGTCGTCATGGGCCAAGGCCGAGGCCGCCGGCCTCCGGGCGGCCACCATCGCCGACGCCTGCGCCGAGGCCGACGTGATCATGGTCCTCCTGCCCGACACCGAGCAGGCCAAGGCCTACAAGGCCTGGATCGAGCCCAACCTGAAGGACGGCGACTCGCTGGCCTTCGCCCACGGCTTCAACATCCACTTCGGCCAGATCACCCCGCCCAAGGGCGTCGACGTCTGGATGATCGCCCCCAAGGGCCCCGGCCACCTGGTCCGGCGGACGTTCGAGGACGGGGGCGGCGTCCCGGCCCTCGTCGCCGTCCACCACGACGCCACCGGCAAGGCCAAGGACGTCGCCCTGGCCTACGCCAAGGGGATCGGCTGCACCCGGGGCGGCGTGCTGGAGACGACGTTCCGGGAGGAGACCGAGACCGACCTCTTCGGCGAGCAGGTCATCCTCTGCGGCGGGCTGACCGAGCTGATCAAGGCGGCCTACGAGACGCTGGTCGACGCCGGCTACGCCCCCGAGTCGGCCTACTTCGAGTGCCTCCACGAGGTGAAGCTGATCGTCGACCTCATCTACGAGGGCGGCATCTCCAACATGCGGTTCTCGATCTCCGACACCGCCGAGTACGGCGACATGACCCGGGGCCCCCGCATCGTCACCAGCGAGACCCGGGCCGAGATGAAGAAGATCCTGAACGAGATCCAGACCGGGGCCTTCGCCAAGGAGTGGATCCTGGAGAACCAGGTCAACCGGCCGACCTTCAACGCCCTGCGCCGCCAGTCGGCCGAGCACCCCATCGAGGCGGTCGGCGCCCAGCTGCGGGCCATGATGCCCTGGATCGGCGCCGGGAAGGCCAAGCCCCAGGACGTCTCCGGCGGGTAGCCGTTCGCTCAGGGAGTGAAACCGGCGCCGTCGTCGAACTGGGCCCGGTGGGCCTCATCGCCCTCGCCGCCCCACACGATGAGTTCCCGGCCGGTCCACACGGCGGCGGCCCGGGCCCGGGCGGCCAGCGGGGCGGCCGGGAGCGGGTCCCACCGGTCGGCGGCCGGGTCGTAGGCGGCGCCGCCGGGGATGACGGTGGCGGGCGGTGTGTCGGCCGGGCCCCGGGTCGTCCCGCCGCCCCAGAGCATGACCCGGCTGCCGGTCCAGGCCGAGGCCTTGCCCTCCAGCGCCGGGTCGGCCAACGGGCCGGGGGCCACCGTGGTCCACCGGTCACCGGCCGGATCCCAGGCCAGGCCCTGGCCGGCGAAGACGACGCGGGAGCCGGTGTCGACGCCGACGCAGCCCGGGGCGTCGAAGCACCACGTCTTCTTCGGCGGAGCGGGGGCGGCGGCGGCCGGCGACCAGCGGTTGCCGATCGGGTCGTAGACGGCGCTGTCCGACACCGGGGCCCGCCGGTCGCCGTCGAACGGCCCGAGGCCCCACGACAGCAGGGCCGCCCCGGCCCGGGCGGCGCCGAGCGGGGCGATCCGCCCCGCCAGCGGGGCGGCGGCCAGCTTCGTCCAGCGGTTCGACCCGGGGTCGTAGGCCGCCCCGTCGGCCAGCGGCGGGGGCTGGTCACCGGCCTCGGCCGACGCCCCGCCCCACACCACCAGCCGGGTCCCCGTCCATACCGCCCGGGCGCCGTAGCGGGAGGCCAGCGGCCAGATGGCCATCGGTTTCCACGTGTCCCGGGCGGGGTCGTAGAGGGCGCCGTCGTCGTACTCGTCGCCGAAGCCCTCGAGCGAGCCCTGCTTCTGCCCGCCCCAGATGAGCACCTCGTGGCCGGTCCAGGCGATGACGGCGTCGGAGCGGGGCGCCAGCGGGGACCGGGCCAGTGGGCGCCAGCGGTCGCCGGCCGGGTCGTAGGCCGCGCCGTCGTCGAGCCAGATCGAGGCGTTGCCGGCCCGCCAGGCCCCGCCCCAGACGACCATCTCCCGCCCGGTCCACACCGCGCTGGCCCCGTGCCGCCCCCGCAGCGGGCCGGCCGCCAGCTTCCGCCACCCCTTGGGCCGGGCCGGCCCCGCCCCGGGATCGGTCGGCGCTCCGACGATCGGCCCCGACCCGCCGCCGGCGCCGCCGCCCGACCCGCCCGTCCCGGCCGGACTTCCGCCCGCTCCTGCGGAGCCGGACGGACCACCGGCCGGGCCGGTGACCCGGGCGTCAGGCCCGCTCCCGGCGTCGGGCGCCCCGGGGCCCGTCGCCGATCCGCCGCCGGCCGCGCCGCCCCCGGACGGGTCGAGCGTGGCCGCCGGCCCCTTCGCCGCCGGGCGCCCGCCGGAATGGCAGCCGGCCGCCGCCACCGTCAAGGTCAGGACTGTGAGGAGGGCGCGGAGGCGGACGGAGTGGACCATGGAGACTCTTAGGATCGCGCGCCGGACGGCGGCGGCCGGCGCGACGGAGGTGGCCATGCGGGTCGGGTTCGTGGGGGCGGGGCTGATGGGCGCGCCGATGGTGCGGCGGCTGGTGGCGGCGGGCCACGACGTGACCGTGTCGTCCCGGCGGCCGGAGCGGCTCGGCGGCGAGGGATGGCGGGTGGTCGGCTCGCCGGCCGAGGCGGCCGGAGGCGCCGAGGTGGTGTGCTCGATCGTCCCCGACAGCCCCGAGGTCACCGAGGTCGTGGAATCGGTGCTGGAGGCGGCGGCCGAGGGCACCGTGGTCGTCGAGATGTCGACGATCTCGCCGGCCACGGCCCGGGAGCTGGCCGGCCGCTGCGCCAAGGCCGGCGTCGACTACCTCGACTGCCCCGTGTCGGGTGGCCCGCCCGGCGCCGAGGCCGGGACGCTGGCCATCTGGGTCGGGGGGGCGGCGGAGGCGCTGGAGCGGGCCCGGCCCGTCCTCGAGGTGCTCGGCCGGCCCGACCGGATCCGCCACTGCGGGCCGGTCGGGGCCGGGCTGGCCGTCAAGCTGGCCAACAACTTCCTGGGGGCGGTCAACGCCGCCGCCTCGGCCGAGGCGCTGGCCCTGGCGCGGGAGGCCGGCGTCGACCCCGGCCTCGTCGTCGAGGCCGTGTCGGACGGGACGGGGGCCAACTGGCAGCTGGCCAACCTGTTCCCCCGCAAGGTCCTCCAGGGCGACTTCGAACCGGGGTTCCGCATCACCCACATGGCCAAGGACCTCCGCATCGCCGCCGAGGTGACGGCCGCCGCCGGCCTCGACAGCCCGATGCTGGGGCTGGCCCGCCGCCGCCTGACCGAGGCCATGGCCGAGTACGGCGAGGACCGCGACTACGGGGCGGTGGCCAGGCTCAGCGGCTGGTGATCGCCGACCGGCGTCCGCCCGCGCCGTCCCCCGGCCGGGCCCCGGCACGACCGGTCGTGATCGGGTACCGCGTCCAGGGGTTTCGGGTTCGCTCAGCCCCCGTTCAGCCACTCGACGCACGTCCGGCGCCGTTCGCCGATCCCCCCGATGGGGATCCTGGAACCGAACGTCAGTCCGGGCTTATTGTGCTGCCGTCGGAGCCGGGAGCGCCGGCTCACGGGGGAGGGGGGCCCTGGCCGTGGAGTTGACCCGTCGTGACTTCCTGAAGATGTCGGCGGCCGGTGGGGCGGCGGTGGCCTACGGCAGCTTCGGGTTCGATCTGCGCCCGGCCTACGCCGAGACCACGCAGCTCAAGATCTCCCGGGCCACCGAGGTCCGCACGATCTGCCCCTACTGCGCCGTGGGCTGCTCGATGATCGCCTACCGGATCGGGGACAACGCCCTCAACGTCAAGCCGACGCTCGTCCACATCGAGGGCGACCCCGACAGCCCGGTCAACGGCGGGACGCTGTGCCCCAAGGGCGCCTCCACGCTCCAGCTGGCCCTGGCCCAGAACCGGGCCCTCAAGCCCAAGGTGCGCCGGGCCGGGTCCGACAAGTGGGAAGACATCTCCTGGAACGACGCCCTCGACCAGCTTGCCCGCCACATGAAGGACTCCCGCGACAAGAAGCTCGTCCTCAAGGACAAGGACGGCCTCGAGGTCAACCGCAACGAGGGCTACGGCTTCGTCGGCGGGGCCACGATCACGTCGGAGGAGGGCTACCTCACGGCCAAGTTCTTCCGGGCCATGGGCTGCGTCTACTTAGAGCAACAGGCCCGCGTTTGACACGGTCCCACGGTGGCCAGTTTGGCCGCCAGCTTCGGTCGGGGCGCCATGACCAACCACTGGCGCGATTTCAAGAACTCCGACGTGATCCTCGTCATCGGGGCCAACCCGGCGGAGAACCACCCCTGTGGCTGGAAGTGGGCCCACGTCGGCCGGGATGAGCGCGGCACGAAGATCATCCACGTCGACCCCCGCTTCACCCGCACGTCGGCGGTGGCCGACGTCTATTCGCCGATCCGGGCCGGCACCGACGTCGCCTTCTTCGGCGGCCTGATCAACTACATCCTCCAGCACAACCTGTACCACGAGGACTACGTCAAGCTGCACACCAACGCCAGCTTCATCGTGGCCTCCGGCTACCAGTTCAACGACGGGCTCTTCTCCGGCTACGACGAGACGAAGAAGGCCTACGACCCGACCACGTGGGACTACGAGCGCCTCGCCCCCGGCGCGGCCGGCGGCCAGCCCGCCGGATCGTCGGGCGGCGCGCCGGCGCTGGGTTCGCCGGCCGGGGCGCCGTCGGGCGGTACGCAGTCGCCGACCGGCGGCCAGGCTCCGGCGGCCGCGCCGGCGTCGTTCGCCAAGACGGACCCGACGCTCCAGGACCCCCGCTGCGTCTTCCAGCTCATGAAGGCCCACTACGCCCGCTACACCCCCGAGAAGGTTTCGGAGATCACCGGCATGCCGGTGGAGAAGTTCAACCAGATCGCCGAGCTGTTCGCCAGCACGGGCAAGGCGGAGAAGGTCGGCAGCATCGTCTACGCCGTCGGCCTGACCCACCACGTGACCGGCGTGCAGATCATCCGGGGCATCGGCCTCGTCCAGCTGCTGCTGGGCAACGTGGGCCGGCCGGGCGGCGGTGTCAACGCCGAACGGGGCCACGCCAACATCCAGGGGAACACCGACAACGCCATCAGCTGGGAGATCCTCCCCGGGTACCTGGCCATCCCCAAGCCGGGCATGAACACCCTGGCCGACTACATGGCCAAGGTCCCGCCGAAGTCCAGCGCCCCCAACGCCGTCAACTACTTCGGCACCAACTACAAGAAGTTCATGGTGTCGCTGCTCAAGGCGTTCTACGGCAACGCCGCCCAGCCCGACAACGACTTCCGCTACTCCTGGCTGCCCAAGCCGGCCAAGAACTCGTCGTGGCTGACGATCCACGACGAGGCCCGCTCCGGCAACCTCGACGGCCTGTTCGCCGCCGGGATGTCGGGGGTCAACATCGGCCCCGACTCCAACCGCATGAGCCAGTCGCTGTCCAAGCTCAAGTGGCTGGTGGTCATGGACCCGCTGCCCACGGCGACGTCGGAGTTCTGGCGGGCGCCGGGCGTCGACTCCAAGAACATCCAGACCGAGGTGTTCTTCCTCCCCTGCACGCACTGGATCGAGAAGGACGGCAGCTTCGTCAACTCCGGCCGCTGGGCCCAGTGGAAGTGGAAGGTGCTCGACGCCCCCGGCGAGGTGAAGGACGACAACTACGTCCTGGGGCAGCTGTTCCTGCGGCTGAAGGCCCTCTACACCAAGGAGGGCGGGACGCTGCCCGACCCGATCCTCAACCTCAAGTGGGACTACGCCAACCCCGGCAACCCGTCCCTCGACGAGATCGCCCAGGAGATCAACGGGTTCGACCTCACCACCGGCAAGCGGCTGGCCAGCTTCGCCGCCTGCAAGGACGACGGCACGACCAGCTCCGGCGACTGGATCTACTCCGGCTCCTATCCGCCCGAGGGCAACCTGATGCAGCGGCGGGGGACGACCGACCCCACCGGCCTCGGCTACTTCCACGACTGGGCCTGGTCGTGGCCGCTCAACCGCCGGGTCATGTACAACCGGGCCTCGGCCGACGCCAACGGGCAGCCCTGGGACCCGACCCGGCCGGGCATCAAGTGGAACGGCAGCGCCTGGGTCGGCGACGTCCCCGACTTCCCGGCCACGTCGCCGCCGTCGGAGGGCAAGGGCAGCTTCATCATGACCGGCGAGGGCGTGGGGCGGCTGTTCGCCCCCGGCACGCTGACGAGCGACGGGCCGTTCCCCGAGCACTACGAGCCGATGGAGTCGCCCGTCCACAACGCCCTGTCCAAGCAGCAGAACGACCCGGCGGTGTTCCTCTACAAGGACGCCAAGGACTCCTTCGCCGCCGTCGACTCCGAGTTCCCCTACGTGGCCACCACCTACCGGGTGACCGAGCACGAGCACTACGTCACCCAGAACGTGCCCTACCTGGTGGAGGCCATGCCCGACTTCTTCGTCGAGCTCCCCGTCGAGCTGGCCAAGGAGAAGGGGATCTCCAACGGCGGCAGGGTCAAGGTCAAATCGAAGCGGGGCGAGGTGATCGGCGTCGCCCTGGTCACCAAACGGATGCGCCCGCTCAAGGTGGCGGGCAAGACCGTGTACCAGGTCGGCATCCCCGTCCACTGGCACTACGCCGCCGGCAAGGGCCTCGACCCCAACAAGGGCGAGTTCAACACCACGCCGGAGATGGCCAACCTGCTCACGCCCTACGTCGGCGACGCCAACGTGCGCACGCCGGAGTTCAAGGGCTTCCTCGTCAACGTCGAGAAGGCATAGGGGGCGGCCGTGTCGACCGAACTGGGACTGGCCATCCGCCGCAAGTCGGCCACGCCGGCGTCGGCGACGGGCATCCGGCGCGACACCGTCGAGATCGCCAAGCTCGTCGACATCGACCTCTGCATCGGCTGCAAGGCCTGCGAGGTGGCCTGCAAGGAGTGGAACAACCTCCCGGCCGAGACGACCAGCAACTTCGGCAGCTACCAGAGCCACGAGGACCTCACCGCCTCGACGTGGGACCTGATGCGGTTCAACGAGGTCGACCTCGACAACGGCGATCTCGCCTGGCTCATCCGCAAGGACAGCTGCCTCCACTGCGACGATCCCGGCTGCCTGGCCGCCTGCCCGGCTCCGGGGGCCATCGTCCAGTACACCAACGGCATCGTGAACTTCGACCAGACGAAGTGCATCGGCTGCCAGTACTGCGTGTCGGGCTGCCCGTTCGACATCCCCCGCTTCGACCAGAAGACCAAGAAGGTCTACAAGTGCACGCTGTGCGTCGACCGGGTGTCGGCGTCGCTCGAGCCGGCCTGCGTCAAGAGCTGCCCGACGGGGGCGATCAAGTTCGGCGGCAAGAAGGAGATGGTCGAGGTCGCCCTCGGCAAGGTCGACAAGCTGAAGGGCCGGGGCTTCGACCACGCCATGCTCTACGACCCCTCGGGGGTGGGTGGCCTGCACATGATGTACGTGGTGCCCCGGGGCGACCGCCTGGAGGACTACGGCCTGCCCAAGGACCCGCAGGTGCCCGGCACGTTCTTCTCGGCGCTGTCGGTGCTCCGCAAGCTGGGCTCGATCTCGGTGTGGGGCGGCCTGCTGGCCACCGGGATCTTCTGGCTGCGGACGGGCCGGCGCCGTCCCCCGGCGGAGGACGAGGCGGTGGCCGAGGCCATGCGCCTCGGCGAGGAGTACGGGCGGCGGCCCGACGGCGACCTGCCACCGCCGGCCACGGAGCCGGCCGGCTACGGCGTGGCCGGAGGGCCGGCGGCCAACGGCGGGCCGGCCGGCCACGGTGATGGCGGGGAGGAGGAGCGATGAGCACGGTTGACGCCGGAGCGGCGGCGGGCTTCGCCGACCCCGGCGTCCCCGTCATCGCCCCCGAGGCGCAGCGCACGATGGTGCGCTACACGTTCGGCGAACGGGTCATCCACTGGTGGGTGGGGCTGACGTTCGTGGCCCTCATGGTGTCGGGCTTCGCCCTCGGCTACCCCCGGGCCTACTTCCTGTCGGGCCTGTTCGGCGGCGGGCAGACGATGCGCTTCCTCCATCCCTGGATCGGCGTCGCCTTCACGCTCGGGATCCTGGCCATGGTCATCGTGTGGGTGAAGGACATGAAGCTCACCGCCGACGACAAGGACTGGGTCGGGCGGCTGCGGAGCTACACCCGCCGGGGCCACACCGGGATCGACACCGGCCGCTACAACGCCGGCCAGAAGGGCTACTTCTGGTACGTCGTGGTCTTCGGCCTCGTGCTGTTCCTGACCGGCCTGCCGATCTGGGGCGGGGCGCTGGGCGGGGCGGCCATGATCCACCACGTCGCCCGGTTCCTCCACCACGCCGCCTTCCTGCTCATGGTCGGCGGGTTCATCATCCACGTCTACATGTCGACGGTGATGTTCCCCGGCACGATGTCGGCCATGACCAGCGGCCGGGTGACCCGGGCGTGGGCCGCCTGGCACCACCCCCGGTGGTTCCGGGAGGAGGAGCACCGCCGCGCCGGTGCCCCCCGTTGACCACGCCACCGGCCGCCCGGCGCGGTCCGCACCGATGACGTTCGGGACGGGCGCCCGCCGGGGCGGGCCGGCCGCCTTTGCCGTCCGCCTGGCCCGGGCCGAGCAGCTCCTGGCCGGGCCGGCCGGCCGGGGGGGAGCCGCCGCGCCCCTGGCCCTCGCCGCCTCGGTGCTGCGCCTCCAGGCCACGCGGGCCGCCGCCCCGCCGGTCGTCGTGGCGGCCGGAGCGGCGGCCGCCGGCCATGAGCTCCGCAACGCCGCGGGCCACTTCCCCCTCCTCGACCTCGCCGCCACCATCCCCGCCATCGCCGCCGAAGTCCCGTTGGGAGTGACAGCCCTGGCCCCGCCGGGGGCGTCCGGAGGCGAACGGTCCCGGGGGACGGGAGCCGCCGGAGTTCCCGACCCGCTGCTGGCCGCCGGCCGGGCTCTGGCCGGAGGCGGCGACGCCGAGCGCTCGGCGCTGGTGGAATCGTGGCTGGAGGACCCGTCGGCCCCGGAGCCCGTCCTCGGCTTCTGGGTGCGGGTCGCCGCCGGACCGATCCTGGAGACGGCCCGGGCGGCGGTCCCGACCCCGGGCCGGGACGACTGGATCGGTGCCGCCTGCCCGGCCTGCGGGGGATTGGCCCAGCTGTCGGTCATCGCCGAAGAGTCGGGCGAGTTCATGGGCGGGTCGCCCCGCTCGCTCGTCTGCGGTCGCTGTGCCGGCTGGTGGACGTTCCCCCGGGCGCTGTGCACGTGGTGTTCGGAGGCCGACCCCGGCAAGCTGCCGTCGTTCGTTCCCGACGAGCGCCGGGCGGTGCGGATCGACGGCTGCGAGACCTGCGGCCACTACGTGAAGACGTTCGACCTCCGCGACCCCGGCGCGGCCGAGCTCGTCCCTCTGGTCGACGACGTGGCGACGGTGTCGCTCGACCTGTGGGCCCGCGACCAGGGGCTGACGAGACCCCTGGTGTCGTTCGCCGGCGTCTGAGCGGTCAGGCGGCCCGGGCGGGCGGCGCCGGAGCGGTGACCGGCGGCCGTTGCGTTCGGGCGGCGCGGGCCCGGCGCTCGGCCTCCTCGGCCCGGCCCATGGCCAGGCCGACGGTGACGGTCCCGCCGAAGAAGCCCCCGCCGACGATCGACGCCCAGGCCATGGCCGGGACGGCGGCGCCGATCCCCGTGGTGGCGAGGAGCCCGACCGTCATGACGACGAAGGTGACGACGATCCCGACGGTGGCGCCGAGGATGACCTGGTAGCCGAACTCGGCGTCGGACATGTCGAAGGCGCCGGGGTCGTCGGGCGCGGCGACCGGATGCTGGGGTGCCATGGGCCTTCCTCCTCGCGGTGATCTCGTTTCAGCATCGGCCCATCCCCGTCCTGCGGCCCAGGGCAGATCGTCATGCGGCGGAAGGGCCGAACGGCCCTAAAGCCCGATGGCGTGAATCGGTAGATTCCGCCCGTCGGCCCCCGGGTCGGCCGCATCCGGCGACAGGGGAGACAGTTCTTCATGCAACAGCAGCGATCCATCTGGTCCGTGTTCGCCTCGGTGGCCGCGGTCGGGGCGCTCGTCATCGCCACGATCGCCCTGGTCAGATCGGACGGCAACAAGGGCGGAGGGGCCGTCACGGCCGAGGCCGGCGGTGCGCCGACGGAACTGACGGTCAACGCCTCGGAGTTCAAGTTCAACCCGGACGCGCTCAACGCCGCCCCCGGCCCGGTCAGGCTCGACCTGCACAACGCCGGGGCGATCCAGCACACGCTGGCCCTCAAGGACACCAACAAGACGACGCCGCTGGTCGACCCGGGCAAGATGGAGACCCTCGACCTCGGGTCGCTCACGGCGGGCACCTACACGCTGATCTGTACCATCCCCGGCCACGAGGCGGCGGGGATGAAGGCGACGCTGGTCGTCGGCACGTCGTCGGCCCTGGCGAACCCGTCGAACGCCGTCAACTACCAGTCGATCGACGACGAGACCGACAAGAGCGTGAAGGATTTCCTGGCCAATGCGGCCAAGCCGCTGACCGAGGGCCAGGGCGCCCAGGTCATGGCCCCCAAGGTCCTCCCCGACGGCACCAAGGAGTTCGACCTCACCGCCAAGGTCATCCAGTGGGAGTACGCCCCCGGCAAGAAGACCGAGGCCTACTCCTACAACGGCGTCGTCCCCGGCCCGACCATCAAGGTCGACAGCGGCGACAAGCTCAAGATCGTCCTGAAGAACGAGCTGCCGGAGTCGACCAGCATCCACTGGCACGGCATCGTCACCCCCAACGACCAGGACGGCGTGCCGAGCGTCACGCAGCCGCCGGTGAAGCCGGGTGAGACGTACACCTACCAGTTCACCGCCGTCGGCCCGGCCGTCGGGATGTACCACGCCCACCAGGACTCCCAGAAGCAGGTGCCGCTCGGTCTGGAGGGCGCCTTCCTCATCGGCGAAGAGCCGCTCCCGGCCGGCGTGAAGGTCGCCCAGGAGATCCCGATGATCCTGAACGACTACGGCACGATGAGCTTCTCCATCAACGGGAAGCAGTTCCCGGCCACGACCCCCATCGTGGCCAACAAGAATGACTACATCCTGGTGCACTTCATGAACGAGGGGTACCAGATCCACCCGATGCACATGCACGGCTTCGCCGGCAAGATCATCGCCACCGACGGGAATCCCGACCCCGCCCCGACCACGTGGGACACGATTCTCGTGGCCCCCGGCCAGCGCATATCCGTGCTGGTCAAACTGGACAACCCGGGGACATGGCTGTTCCACTGCCACATCCTGAACCACGCCGAGAGCGAGCACGGCTACTTCGGCATGGCCACGGCCATCGTCGTCAAGCCGTAGGCGGCCACCCCCGGCCCGATTGGCACCGGCGCCGAGATGACGGCACAGTCGATAGATGGCGGCTGGGAAAGCCTGGACGGTGACGGAGGGCGGCGACCCCATCGTCGCCTGCGCCGTCCACGGCGGGAGCGAGGTCCGGGCCGAGGCGCTGCGGCACATGGCGATCCGCCGGCGGCAGCGGTTCGTGGAGGAGGATCCCTACACCGACCAGCTCACCGCCGTGGCCGGCACGACGGTGGTGGTGCACCGGTCGCGCTTCGAGGTCGACCTGAACCGGGCCCGCGACCGGGCCGTGTACCGCACCCCGGCCGACGCCTGGGGGCTGACGGTGTGGCGGGCGCCGCTGCCGGCGGCGGTGGGGGAACGGTCGCGGCGGCTCCACGACCGCTTCTACGCCGAACTGGCCGGGGTCCTCGCCCGGGCCGGCGCCGGCGGCCGGCCGTTCGTCGTCCTCGACCTCCACAGCTACAACCACCGCCGGGGCGGGCCCGGCGCGCCGCCGGCCGATCCCGACTTCAATCCCGAGATCAACATCGGCACCGGCTCGCTCGACCGGGAGCGGTGGGGGAGCCTGGTCGACCGCTTCGCCGCCGACCTGCGGACCGTGGCCGTGGCCGGCCGCCCGCTCGACGTGCGGGAGAACGTCCGGTTCCGGGGCGGCCACCTGTCCCGCTGGGTGCACGCCACCTTCCCCGGCCAGGGCTGCTGCCTGGCCGTGGAGGTGAAGAAGTTCTTCATGGACGAGTACACCGGCGAGATCGACGAACCGGTCTGGGCCGGCGTGCGGGCCGCCCTGGCCGCCGCCATGCCGGGCCTGCGCCACGAGCTGGCCGCCGTCGACGGCCTGCGGGTCGTGCCCCGCCTGCGGCCCCGCCGCCGGGCGGCCGGCGCCGCCTGAGCGGCCGCGGTCACTTCCGAAACCGGTCGCACTACGATCCGTTTCATGGTGAACCATCGAAGCCGCACACTCGCCGCCGTCGTCGCCGCCGCCGGCGCGCTCACGCTGGTGAGCGCCTCGGCGGCCACCGCCGCTCCGGCCTCGCCGGCCGCCGGCGGGGCCCGGATCACCCGGGTCGGTCAGCAGCCCGACAGCGGGCTCTCCCCGTTGTGTCTCGTGATGCCGAAGACCAAGGGCTGCCAGAACGGGCCCATCCAGCCCTAGCCGCCGTCAGGCGACGGCGCTGGCCGCCTCGTCGGCCGCCGTCTCCAGCAGGCGGGCCTTCACCGCTTCGGCGTCGGCCTCGGCGGTGGCGACGTCGCCGGCCAGGACCATCAGGTTGAGGCCGGTGCCCTCGACCACCCGGCAGGGGGCGAGGACGACGGCGCCCGTCCGCCCGTCGCCGGCCCGGAAGGCCCGGGGCCCGATCGTGTCGAGGACGGCGGGCAGCGGCCGGGCCGGCATCTGCAGCCCTGAACGCTGCACGATGACGAACGGGCGGCGCTGCCAGTCGCCGACGAGGCGGTTGGCGGCGGTGAGGGCGATCGACACGCCGCCCCACCGGCCGTTGGCGTCGACCCAGTGGACGGCGGCCGAGTCGAGGTCGTCGCCGGCCAGCACGGCATCGAAGCTGCAGCGGCCGACGTAGCCGAGCTCCTGGAAGAGCAACGCCAGCCGGACGGCCTCGCCGGCCAGGCGCTCCTGCCAGGCGGCCGGGAGCCACGTCGGGGCGGCGCCGACGAACGTGCCCCGGGCCCCCTTGAGCACCTGGCTGAACACGCCCTCGACCACCGGGAGCCCGTCGCCCGCCGGCGGGACCCACAGCTGGACCGACGGGCTGTCGACGACGGGGTCGTCCCAGGCCCCGGCCAGCAGGGGGAAGGCCCAGCCCCGGCCCCGCCGGCCGGTCTGGTGCCAGACCTGGTCCAGCAGGCGGTCGTGGTCGAGCCCGGCCACCACCGCCGAGTCGAGGACGACGTTGCCGACGCCGCCGGCGCTGTCGGGCATCTTCACCACCAGGCGGCGGTGGCGCTTGGCCAGGATCTGCAGCGTTGCCGTGAGCTCGAAGGCGTCGGCCGCCCAGGCGGTCTCGGGAATGGCGTCGGGGCCGAGCACCTCGGCCACCCGCCGGGAGAACCACGCCTTGTCGTTGACCCGGGCGGCCAGGCCGGGCGGCGGGGCGAGGACGGCGACGTCGGCGCCGGGCCCGGCCCCGGCGGCCACCGCCGCCGCCAGCCGCCAGGCGGCGGCCGTCGACAGGTAGGGGATCACGGTGAGGCCGCCCCGCTCCCGGGCCAGGCCGGCGAGGCGGGCCATGACCGCCGGGTCGTGGCGGAGGGCGTCGGGCAGCGGGCCGGTCGTGCCCGCCGGCCGCTCGACGACGGCGACGTCGCCGAGCCGCAGGCCGTCGCGGGCGTAGGCCTCGAAGTCGGGAACCCGTTGCCCGCCAAGGGCGAAGACGTCGCCGTCCTCGGCCAGGAGCAGCGAGCGGTACTCCAGCGGGGACGGCGCGGCGGCGGTGAACAGCGGGATCTCGCCGTGGTCCTCGAAGATCAGCGCCGGGCCGTCGGCCACCCCCGGGCGGACGCCGGGCACGGGCACCGGGACGAGCGCGGCATCGGAGCGCCGCAGCCCGTCGGCCAGGCCGCCGAGGCGGGCGCGCTCCGCCGGGCCGATCTCGACCGGCACCTGTTCGACGACCGGCAGCGAAGGACGGACCCGCCAGACCCGCTTCAGTGCCTCCGGGCGCGCCGGCATCGCGCCCGCGGCCTCGCCGCCGCCCCCAACCATGATCTCTCCCGTCCCGAAATGACGAACACGCACCCGCGGTGCCGTCTCCGGGCGTGCGCTCCGCCGCGGCGCACGGGGTTGGCGGCGTTGCAGAGTGTGACGGATCGGGACCCGTTCGGCTAGAGGGCAACGCTGCAGATCGGGAGAACGAATCGCCCAAAGCTCAGGCGGTCGCCGGCCGCCTGACCGGGGGGTTACGGGCGGGCCAGCAGCCGGGTGCGGACGGCGTCGTCGGTGGCGCAGTCGATCGCCGTCCAGGCCATGGCCACGGCGCCGTCGCGCAGCGCCCGGTCGGCGGCCGGAGTGGCGCAGTGGGCGGCGAACTCCGGTTGGTGATTGACGGCCGGGGCCGAGTCGATGCCGATGGCCGGGTGGATCGACGGCAGGGCCAGCGACACGTTGCCCATGTCGGTCGACCCGGAGGCCCGGGGATCGAAGGGGCCGAAGAGGCGGCCGAGGGCTTCGGCGTTGCGGCGGTAGAAGCCGGCCAGCGCCGGGTCGTGGTGCATCTCGGCGTAGGGCTCGTGGCGGGGCATCACGTCGAGCTCGGTGCCGGTGGCGAGGGCGCCGGCCTCGAAGCAGCGCATGACCCGTTCCCGCATGAGCTCGAAGTCGGCCACGGTGGCGCCGCGGATGATGTACTCCGCTTCGGTGTGGGCGGGAACGATGTTGGGGGCCTCGCCGCCGTGGGTCACGATGCCGTGGACCCGGTCACCGGCGTGGATGTGCTGGCGCAGCAGGCCGATGGCCACCCCGGCCACGGTCAGGGCGTCGGCGGCGTTGCGGCCGAGCTCGGGGTAGGCCGAGGCGTGGGCCTCCTTCCCCGTGTAGCGGATGCGGAACTGCTGGGCGGCGATGATCGGCCACTCGGCGATGTCGATGGGGGCGGGGTGGGTCATCATCGCCAGGTGGGCGCCGTCGAAGGCGCCGCCCTTGAGGAGGAGGATCTTCCCGCCGCCGCCCTCCTCGGCCGGCGTGCCCATCACCCGCACCGTCAGCCCGAGGTCGTCGGCCACCGCGGCGAGGGCCACGCCGGTGCCGACGGCGGTGGCGGCGATCACGTTGTGGCCGCAGGCGTGGCCGATGCCGGGCAGGGCGTCGTACTCGGCACAGACGACGACGTGGAGCGGGCCCGACCCGGCGCGGGCCTGGAAGGCCGTGGGCAGGTCGCAGATCCCCGCCTCGACGGCGAAGCCGTAGCCGGCCAGCGCCTCACCGAGCCAGGCGCAGGCCTGCTCCTCCTCCCACTTGACCTCGGGGTGGGCGTGGATCCGGTGGCTGAGCCCGACCAGGTCGGCCTCGACCCGCTCGAAGGCCGCTTGGGCGGCCTGCTTGGCGTCGACGGTCATGGCCCGGAGCCTAGGACCCCGTCCCGGGGGCCACGATCCGGGTCACCGCCCGGGCGAGGCTGCCGGCGGCGAGTTCGGGCAGCGCGTTGTAGTGGGCGCCCATCGCCTCGGCCAGGCGGCGGGCCAGTCCCAGGCGGACGTCGCCGTCCTCGGCGTCGACGATCAGCGACTCGATGCCGGCGGCGGCGATCTCGGCCCCGGCGGCCAGCGCCGCCGCCACCGGGTCGGCCGGCGACCGGCCGCTGGCGGCGCGGCCGGCGGAGGTGGCCCGGCCGTCGGTCACGACCACGATCACCGCCCGGCGGTCGGGGTCGTGGTGGCGGGCGGAGCGGGCCACGTCGAGGGCGGCGGCCAGGCCGGGGCCGAGCGGCGTCCGCCCGCCGGTGGCCAGGTCCCGCAGCCGGGCCCGGGCGACCTCCACGCTGCCCGTCGGCCGCAGCGCCACCCGGGCCTCGTCGCCGGCGAAGGTGACGACGGCCACCCGGTCCCGGCGCTGGTAGGCGTCGAGCAGCAGCGACAGCGCCGCCCCCTTGGCCGCCTCCATGCGCCGCTCCGCCCCCATCGATCCCGAGGCGTCGACGCAGAGGACGACGAGGTTGGCGGTGCGGGCCTCCCGGACGGCCTGGCGCAGATCGCCCCGCTCGACCAGCGGCCCGGTGGCGGCGCCGGGGTCGGCCGCCCGGCGGCCCGCCGCCGCCTGCACCGTTGCCGCCAGGGCGACGTCGGTCACCGCCGGGGACGGGCGGGCGGCCACGATCCCGCCCCGGTCGGCCGGCCCCCGGTTGCGCCGCCCGAGCACGCCCGACGGCCGCTGGGTCCTGAGCGCCACCGAGATCCCCGGCGCCGGGGCGGCGGGCGGCCGGCCCCCGGACCCGGGGCCGGACGCCGAGCGGTCGTCGTCCGACCCCGGGGGGTCGAGGGGGGCCGGTGCCCCCTCCTGGTCGCCGCCGTCGGGCGGAGGCGCCGCCGCCCGCTCCAGCGCCTGTTCGAGTTGGTCGGGATCGAGCCCGGGCGAGTCGAGCGGCCCCCGCCGGCGCCGGTGGGCCAACGCCAGCGGCGCCAGCCGGGCCACGTCGTCGGCCGTCGCTTCGCCGCGCCCCTCCAGGGCGGCCAGCGCCGCCGCCCCCCGGGCCAGGACCAGGTCGGCCCGCAGGCCCTCGGCGTCGAGTTCGGCGCAGAGGCGGCTGGTGAAGGTCAGCACGTCGTCGGGGACGGCGACGTCGGCGGCGATGGCCCGGGCGGCGGCGATGGCCCGGCGCAGCCCGTCCTCCTCGGCGGCGAAGCGGTCGGCGACGGCGGCCGGGTCGGCGTCGAAGGCCAGCCGGCGGCGCACGACCTCCGCCCGCTGGTCGGGCTGGCGGGGCGCCCGCACCTCCACGGCCAGCCCGAACCGGTCGAGCAGCTGGGGGCGCAGCTCGCCCTCCTCGGGGTTCATCGAGCCGACGAGGACGAAGCGGCAGGGGTGCTCGGCGGTGAGCCCGTCCCGCTCGACCCGGTTGACCCCGAAGGCGGCGGCGTCGATGAGGACGTCGACGAGGTGGTCGGCCAGCAGGTTGACCTCGTCGACGTAGAGGACCCCGCCGTCGGCGGCGGCCAGCAGCCCCGGCCGCAGCCGGGTGCGGCCCTCGAGGAGGGCGCCCTCGAGGTCGAGGGTGCCGACGACCCGGTCCTCGGTGGCGCCGATGGGCAGTTCCACGAACGGCGCGCCGGCGCCGATGAGGGTGGCCAGCGCCCGGGCGGCCGTGGACTTCCCCGATCCCTTCTCGCCCCGGATCAGCACGCCGCCCAGCCGGGGGTCGACGGCGTGGAGCAGCAGCGCCAGCTTGAGGTCGTCCTGGCCGACGACGGCCGACAGCGGGAACGGCGCGCCGCGCTGGCTCACGACGGCCGGTCCTCCGACCAGCCTTCGGCCTCGAGCAGCGCCTCCTGGAGCGTGGCGGCCGCTTCGTCGCTGGCCTGCCACAGGCCCCGGGCGGCCGCTTCCAGCAGCCGTTCGGCGATGCCTTTGAGGGCCCAGGGGTTGGAGGCGGCGAAGAACTTCCGGACCTCGGGGTCGGCCACGTAGGCCCGGGTGACCTGCTCGTACATCCAGTCCTCGCCGATGCGGGCGGTGGCGTCGTAGCCGTAGAGGTAGTCGACGGTGGCCGCCATCTCGAACGCCCCCTTGTAGCCGTGGCGCATCATGGCCGAAATCCACCGGGGGTTCAGCACCCGGGAGCGCACGACCCGGCGGGCCTCCTCGGCCAGCGTCCGCACCCGGGGCCGCTCGGGATCGGCCGAGTCGCCGAAGAAGGCCTGCGGCGCCCGGCCGCCCCGCAGCGCCCGCACGGTGGCCACCATGCCGCCGTGCTCCTGGAGGTAGTCGTCGGAGTCGAAGATGTCGTGCTCCCGGTTGTCCTGGTTCTTCACCGCCACGTCGATGAGGGCGAAGCGCCGCTCCATGGCCTCGGGGGCCGGAACGCCGTAGGCCCGCCGGCCGTAGGCGTAGCCGCTCCAGCTCAGGTAGACGGTGGCCAGGTCGTCGTCGCTCTCCCAGTCCTGGGAGTCGAGCAGCGGGAGGATCCCCGAGCCGTAGGCGCCGGGCTTGGCGCCGAAGATGCGGTGGTCGGCGCCGTTGGCCCGCACGAAGTTGTCGCCGGCCGGCTCGTCGAGCGCCCCGACGAGCTCCACCGCCTCGTCGACGAGGTGGACGAGGTGCGGGAAGGCGTCCCGGAAGAACCCGCTGATCCGCAACGTGACGTCGATCCGGGGCCGGCCGAGCTCCTCGAGCGGGACGGGCTCGACCCCGACCACCCGGCCCGACTCCTCGGCCCACACCGGACGGGCCCCGAGGAGGGCCAGCGCCTCGGCGATGTCGTCGCCGTGGGTGCGCATGGCCGCCGTCCCCCACACGACCAGCCCGACCGACGCCGGCCACTGGCCGGTCTCGGCCCGGTGCCGCCGGCAGACCTGGTCGGCCAGGGCCCGGCCGACGTCCCACGCCGCCCGGGTCGGCAGCGTCTTCGGATCGACGGAGTAGAAGTTCCGCCCCGTCGGCAGCACGTGGGCCATGCCCCGGGTCGGCGCCCCCGACGGCCCGGCCGGCACGTAGCGCCCGTCCAGCGCCCGCAGCGTGTTGGTGATCTCGTCGGTCGTCGCCCGCAGCTTGGGGACGAGCGTCTCCCCGGCGAAGCGCAGCGCCCGCGCCACCCCGTCACCGCCGGGGTCGCCCGCCCATTCCGGCGTTCCTCCGCCGCTATATCCGGGCGGATGAACGCCGGTTGCGCCGGGCGGGCCGGCTCCGCCGTTTCGGCGTTCTTCCGCCGCTATATCCGGGCGGAGGAACGCCGGTTGGGCGGGCCACCCGGCGTCGCGGGCGGCGGTGAGGAGGCGCTTCGTCTCGGCGTCGACGGCGTCGAGGGCGTCGGACGCCGTCACCCAGGCCGCCCGTCCCGGGGCGTCAGTCCCCTCGGACGGGTCGAGCCGGCGGCCCGGTTCGGCCAGCAGGGCGGCCAGGTCGAGACCGAGGCCGCCGGCCACCGCCGCTCGCAGCGACGGCACGGAACCCTGGGGCAGGCGCAGGAGGGCGGCCAGGAGGTCGATCTCGGCGTCGCCCTGCGGCGGGCGGCCGAGGGTGTGGAGGCCGCCCCGGATCTGGGCGTCCTTCAGCTCGCAGAGGTAGCCGTCGAGGTGGAGGAGGAAGTCGTCGAACTCGTCGTCGGCCGGGGCGGCGCCGCGGCGGTCGAGGTCGTGGTCGAGGGCGGCCCGCTCGCACAGCTCCCAGATCTGGGCCCGCAGGGTCGGCAGCTTGGCCGGGTCGAGGGTCGACACCTGGTAGTACTCGTCGAGGAGGCGCTCCAGGCGGGCCAGGTCGTCGTAGACCTCGGCCCGGGTCATCGGCGGCACGAGGTGGTCGACGATCACGGCGTGGGCCCGGCGCTTGGCCTGGGTGCCCTCGCCGGGGTCGTTGACCACGAAGGGGTAGACGAGCGGCAGGTCGCCGAGGGCGGCGTCGGGCCCGCAGGCCGCCGACAGGCCGACGCCCTTGCCCGGCAGCCATTCGAGGTTGCCGTGCTTGCCGACGTGGACGACGGCGTCGGCGCCCCACGACCGCTCCAGCCACCGGTAGGCGGCCAGGTAGTGGTGGGTGGGCGGCAGGTCGGGGGAGTGGTAGACGGCGATCGGGTTCTCGCCGAACCCCCGGGGCGGCTGGACCATGACCAGCACGTGACCGAGGTCGAGCCCGGCCAGGCGGATGGCGCCGTCGTGGACGTAGACCCCACCGGGCGGTTCGCCCCAGTGCTCGACCACGTTGTCCCGCAACGGTTTCGGCAGCTCGGCGAACCAGCCGGCGTAGTCGGCGGCGTCGACCGCCCCGACGGCCCGTTCCAGCTGGGCGGCGGTCAGCGACTCGTGCTCGTAGGAGAAGCGGTCGATGAGCTCGGCCATGAGGGTGTCGCCGTCGGCCGGGATGCCGTCGACCCGGTAGCCGGCGGCCCGCAGGGCGTGGAGGAGGTCGACGACCGAGGCCGGGGTGTCGAGCCCGACGGCGTTGCCGATCCGGCCCCGCTTGGTGGGGTAGGCCGACAGGACGACGGCGATCTTCTTGTCCTGGTTGGGTTGGCGGCGCAGCCCGGCCAGGCGGGCGGCGGTGCCGGCCACCCGCCCGACCCGGTCGGCCACCGTGCGGTAGGCCACCACCGGGAGGCCGAGGTCGTCGCCGTCGTCGACGATCTCCTTGAACGACAGGGGCACCGAGATGATCCGCCCGTCGAATTCCGGCAGCGCCACCGACCAGGCGGTGTCGAGCGGCGAAAGCCCGACGTCGTGCTCCTCCCAGGCGGCCCGGCTGGTGGTGGCGGCCACCGCCTGGACGACGGGGACGTCGAGGCGGGCCAGCACCGGCACGTCCCAGGAGTCGGCTCCGCTGTCCCCGGGGGACGCCCCCGAACCCCCGGCCCCGGCCTGGCCCATGGCCAGCACGGTGGTGACGACGGCGTCGACCCGGCCCTCGAGGTGGCGGCTGATCACCGGCACGTCGCCCCGCTCGTCGGGCCGCAGCGAGTAGCACCAGCAGGCGAGCGGGTTGGCGCCCCGGGCCTCGAGGGCGGCGCAGAGATCGTCGACGAACGTGGTGTTCCCGGCCAGGAGGTGGGCCCGGTAGAACACGACGCCGACGGTCGGCCGGGCCGGGTCGAAGCCCGGATCGTCGGGCCCGCCCCGGTAGACGCCCTCGTCGGGGACGGGCGCCGGCTCGGCATGGCCGTAGGGCGGGGAGGCCCCGAGGACCTCGTCGGCCACGAAGCGCAGGAGGTTGGCGGTGTTGGCCGGGCCGCCGTGGAGGAGGTAGGGGAAGGCGGCGCCGATGGTGGCCGCCCCGACCGTGGAGGCGGCGGTCAGTTCGGGGTCGAGGGCCGCCTCGCCGCCGAAGGCCAGCAGCGCCACGCCGGTGGCGGCGCAGCGCCGGGCGAGGTCGTCGAACGGCGCCTCCCAGGCCCGCCGCCCGCCGAGGAGCCGCACGATCACCGCGTCGACCCCGGCCAGGTCGGGCGCGGCCGGCAACGCCGCCGGCGAACCGGCCCGCACCGGCGGGAACCCGTCGGGCAGCATCTCGATGGCCGCCCGCAGGGCCAGGATCTCGGTGTCGGCGGTCGACAGGAAGAGGATCACACGGTCTCCGCGAGGTTGGTGGCGCCGGCGATGAGGGCTTCGACGGCAGCGAAGTCGAGGTGGGTTTCGACGAGGTCGGCCAACCGGTCGAACTGCGCCTCCCGGGCGGCGGCGAACGACAGGCCCGAGGCGGCGAACGCCTTGCCCCGGCGGGCGGCCACCGCCTCCAGGAAGGCGGCACGGAAGCCGTCGGCCTCGAACAGCCCGTGGAGGCTCGTGCCGAACACGGCCCGCTCCCCGCCGCCGCCGGCGCCGGTGGAGGTGGCGCCCTCCGCCTGGGTGCCCCACCGGTCGTCGAGCGCCACCCACGGCCGCTCCGACGCCGTGCGGCCGTGATGGATCTGGTAGCCGGCGACCGGCTGGCCGAGGGCCCGGCCCCGGCGGGGGCGGGTGATCTTCGTGGCCTCGAACCGGGTGCCGGCCGGCAGCCACCCGAGCCCGGCGACGGTGCCGGCGCCGCTCTCGACGCCGTCGTCGATGGTGCGGCCGAGCATCTGATAGCCGCCGCAGATTCCCAGCACCGTGACCGACGGCGCCAGCGCCGCCAGCGCCGCCTCGAACCCCCGGGCCCGCAGCCAGTCGAGGTCGGCCACGGTGGCCTTCGTCCCGGGCAGGATGACGAGATCGGGATCGCCGAGGCCGGCCGGATGGGTGACCCACCGGACGCCGAAGGCCGGCTCGAGGGCCAGGGCGTCGACGTCGGTGAAGTTGGAGATCCGGGGGAAGCGCACGACGGCGACGTCGAGCCCGTCGCCCCCGGGGGTTGGAGTGGGGCCGCCGGCCTCGGCCCACGGATGGCGCAGGGCCAGGCTGTCCTCGGCGTCGAGATGGAGCCCGTCGACCCAGGGGAGCACCCCGATCGTCGGCACGCCGGTGCGGGCCTCCAGATCGGCCAGCCCCGGTGTGAGCAGCGCCCGGTCGCCCCGGAACTTGTTGATGGCGAAGGCCTTCACCGACCGCCGGAGGTCGTCGGGCAGCAGGGCCACCGTGCCGTAGAGCGAGGCGAACACGCCGCCCCGGTCGATGTCGCCGACGACGACGGCGGGCACCCCGGCCGCCCGGGCCAGCCACAGGTTGACCAGGTCGCCGTCGAGGAGGTTGATCTCCGCCGGGCTGCCCGCCCCTTCCAGGACCACGACGTCGAAGCGGGCCCGGAGCCGGTCGAGGGCGGCCAGGACGGTGGCCCGCAGGCCGGGCTTGGCGGCGTGGTAGGCGGCGGCGTCGAGCTGGCCGACGGGCTCGCCCAGCACGATCACCTGGCTGGTGCGGTCGCTCGACGGCTTGAGCAGGATCGGGTTCATGTCGACCTCGGGATCGACGCCCGCCGCCAGCGCCTGGACGCCCTGGGCCCGCCCGATCTCGTGCCCGCTCGGCGTCACGAAGGAGTTGAGGGCCATGTTCTGGGCCTTGAACGGCGCCACCCGCACGCCCCGCCGGGCCAGCGCCCGGCACAGACCGGTCACGACCCGGCTCTTCCCGGCGTCGCTCGTCGTCCCGCAGACCATGAGCGCCCCCCGCAGCGGCGTCATCCGGCCTCCCACGCCTCGACGAGGCGGGCCAGCCCGGCCTCGTCGGGCACGGCCACCCGCACGTGGCCCGGAAGCCCGAAGCTGGTGCAGTCCCGCACCAGCACGCCGCGGCGGGCGAGCCGGGCCCGGGTGGCGGCGGCACCGTCCTCCGCCGCGACGAGGACGTAGTTGGCGTCCGACGGTTCGACGCCGGGGACGGCCGCCGCCAGCGCCGCCCGCCGCCGGGCGGTGGCCGCCGCCCAGGCCGCCAGGTCGGCCCGGGCCAGCAGCTCGGGGACCAGGGCGGCGGCCAGACCGTTGAGGGCCCACCGCGGTTGGCGGGCGGCCAGCCGGCGGATGACGGCCGGGGCGGCGTGGACGTAGCCCACCCGCAGCCCCGGGCAGGCGAAGACCTTGGTCAGCGACCCGACGGCGGCCACCGCCCGGCCGGCGGCCACGTCGCCCCGCGACCACCGGCCGGCGGCCAGCGGGTAGAAGGCCTCGTCCCACACCGCGGCCCGCTCGCCGGCGCCGGCCCGGCGCCCGGTGGGGTTGTTGGGGTTGGACCGGATCCGGGGGGCGGCCGGGTCGTCGGCCGGGTCGACGACCTCGGCCAGATGCCGGGCGTAGAGCGAGAACTCCGCCGGACGGGCCACCGCCGCCCGGCCGAGATCGGCGCAGACGAGGGCGATGGCCTCGGCGCCGCCGTTGGTCAGCAGCACGTGGTCGCCGTCGGTGCCGAGCGCCGCCGCCATCGCCGCCGTGGCCGCCGCCGCTTCGGGATACCGCCCGAGGCTGTCGAGTCGCCGGGCGGCCAGCGCCGCCACGTCGGGCGCGTCGGGGTTCAGGCTGGCCGACAGATCGAGGAGGTCGCCGACGCCGCACCCGAGCGCCGCCGCCACCCGCTCCGCATCGCCGCCATGGTCTCCGGCCTCGGGCACGAGCGGTCCCGACCCGCAACCGGCGGGACCCGGTGGCGGGAGACGGCCGCCGAGCACCGGGGTTCGTGTCGAGCGGCCGGCGTCACGGAGCGGCGCGGCCATCAGCGCCGGCCTCGGGCCGCCGGACGGGGGCAGGCCCGGCTCCGCCCCAGCGCCGCCGCTCCGGCCAGGACGCCGGCGAGGGCCACGGTGACGTCGCGGGAGAGGCGGACGGCGGCGCCGATGTCGCCTGGTTCGGGGGGGCGGCCGGTGCCGAAGGCGGGCCGGGGGTCGACCCGGCCGGCGTAGACCGTGTCGCCGCCGAGGCGCAGGCCGAGGGCGGCGGCGAAGGCCGCCTCGGCCACCCCGGCGTTGGGGCTCGGGTGGGCGGGCGGATGCACGACGGCGTCGACGACGTCGCGGGCCCGGCCGGGCCGCACCACCGCCACCAGCCCGGCGGCCAGGCGGGCCGGCACCCAGTTGGCGGCGTCGTCGAGGCGGGCCGCCGCCCAGCCGAAGCGCTCGTAGCGCTCGTTGCGGTGGCCGACCATGGCGTCGAGCGTGTTGACCGCCCGGTAGAACCCCGCCCCGGCCGGCCCGGCCAGCGCCGCCCAGCAGGCCGGGGCGACCACGGCGTCGACGGTGTTCTCGGCCACCGACTCCACCACGGCCCGGGCCACGCCCTTGGCGTCGAGCGAATCCGGGTCCCTCCCGACCAGCGCCGGCAGCCGCCGCCGGGCGCCGTCGAGGTCCCCGGCCTCGAGCCGTCGGGCGATCGCCTCCGCTTCATCGCCCAGCGCCCGCCCGGCCACGACGAGCCAGGTCGCCAGCCCGCCCGCCGGCGCCGGGGATCCGACCGTGGCCCGGGCCGCCGCGCCGAGCCCCGCCCCGGCGGCGGCTCCGAGCCCGGCGCCGGCCGCGGCATAGGCCGCGCCCGCCGCCCGGCCGTCCCGCCACGACCGCCGCGCCGAGGCGGGCCCGCCGGCCGGACCGGAACGGAGCCCCCGTTCCACCGCCGCCATCAGGCGACCGAAGGCGGCGACGGGGTGGACGGCGGCGGGCGGCTCGCCCACCAGGCGGTCGGCCAGGAGACCGGCGGCCGAGGCGACGAGGGCGGTCACCGGCGCCGCCCGGTCACGGAGGTGGAGGTGGCGGTCATGGACGCAGCACCGCCACGGCCACGAGGAGGCCGGTCGTCTCGGCCACGACGCCGGCGGCGCCGAGCGTGTCGCCGGTGAAGCCCCCGAGACGCCGCTCGGCCAGCGCGGCCACGCCGAGGGCGGCGAGAGCGGCGGCGATCACCGCCAGCACGGAGCGGGGGGCGTCGAGGGCGGCGAGGACGGCGGCCGCGGCCCCGCCGAGGGCGGCGGGGAGCGCCCGGCGCAAACCCGGCCGGTCATCGTCGAGGAACGACGACGCCAGACCCGCCGGCCGGGCATAGGGCAGGCCGCGGGCGGTGGCGGCCATGGCCGTGCGGGACCAGCACCACAGGGCGGCCAGGAGCAGCGGCCGGCTGCGGCCGAAGGCCGCCAGCGCCGCCGTCCGCAGCAGGAGGGCCGCGCCTCCGGCGGCCACGGCGAAGGCGCCGATGTCGGGTTCGGCCATCACGGCCAGGCGCCGCCCGGCCGGCAGATGGGGGAGGAGGCCGTCGGCGCTGTCGAGCAGCCCGTCGAAGTGGAGCGCACCGGTGAGGACGAGGTCGGCGCTCACGACGAGGGCGGCGGCGGCCAGCGGGCCGAGGCGCTGCCCGACCGCCCACCACACGCCGCCCAGCGCCAGCCCGAGGGTCGCCCCCACGACCGGGAACCACGCCAGCGCGGCCGGCGTCGGCGTCGCCGGCCCGCCGAGCGGCGTGAGGAAGGCCACGGCCTGGCGCAGCCCGGCCGCCGCCGCGACCGACCCGGCCCGGAGCCCCGTCGGCGGCCCGCCGAGCGCCGGTTCGCCGGGCGCCCGGTTGCTGACCGGCGGTGCGCCGACCGGCGGTTCGCCGACCGGCGGTTCGCCGAGCGCCCGGTTGCCGAGCGCCGGTTCGCCGGGCGGCGCGCCGGCCGGCAGGTCGATGACCCGCCCGGCGACCACGAGCAGGCAGCGGTCGGCGACTTCGGCGATCCGGCGGTTGGCCTCGCCGAGGCGGTCGGCGAACTGGCGGCCGACCTCGCTCACCGGGTGCACGCCGAGGCCGACCTCCTCGGAGACGACCACGGTGTCGCCGGGGCGGCTCACCAGCGCCGCCACCAGGCCGTCGATGTCGGCCCGGGCGATGTCGTTGGCGATCCAGGTGCCGAGGGCGTCGAGGAGGACCGGGCCGTGGAGCCGGGACAGCACCGCCGGCACCGCCCGCGGTTCCTCGACCGTCGACCAGGCCGGCGGCCGCCGGGCCCGGTGCCGGGCCACCCGGGCGGCGAAGTCGCCGTCGCCGGGCGCCACGAGGCCGGTGGCCAGGTAGGTCCCGGGCCCGGGGCCGGCCAGCCGCTCGGCGACCTCCGACTTGCCCGACCGCACGCCGCCGAGCACCAGCGTGATCACCGGCGACCAGGCTCGGCTGACGGTGATGGCGATGCCCAACGCACTCCGACGTCCACGCGTCTCCTAGGGTCGAATCCCCTTCGGCAGTCAGGTCTCCTGGCTCCCGGATCCCGGCCGCCCCACCGCCTTCCCGGCCGGAGCCAGTGGCTGTTCCCGGGCCCACCGGGTGGCGGGACGGGAGGTGGGGGAGCTCCCCGGTCACAGTTGCGGGACAGCGCCGGCCTTCCACCGGTCTTCCCTGATCTGCGCCCGGGACGGTACGGGCCGGCCCGGCAACGTGTCAATCCGGGGCGGTGACCCCGAGTTCGTGGCGGAGGATCTTGCCCAGGGCGTTGCGGGGGAGGGAGTCGACGAACACGATCCGCCGGGGGCACTTGAACGGCGCCAGGCGGTCGGCGGCGAAGCGCGTCAGCTCGCCGGCGGCGGGGGGCGGCCCGGCCGGATCGGGCACGACCCAGGCGGTGACCAGCTCGCCCCACTCGTCATCGGCCGCCCCGGCCACCGCCACCTCGGCCACCGCCGGATGCTCGAGCAGCACGTCCTCCACCTCCCGGGGATAGACGTTGAGCCCGCCGGTGATGATGAGCTCCCTGGCCCGCCCGACGAGCCGGAGGTAGCCCGCGGCGTCGAACTCCCCGATGTCGCCGGTGCGGAACCACCCGTCCTCGGTGAAGGCGGCCGCCGTCGCCTCGGGCCGGCCCCAGTAGCCGGAGAAGACGTTGGCCCCCCGCAGCTCGATCTCGCCTCCGGCCCCGAGGCGGAGCTCCACGCCGGGCAGCGGGAGGCCGACGGTGCCCGGCCGGCGTTCGCCGTCGTAGGGGTTGGAGACGTTCATGCCGGTCTCGGTCATGCCGTAGCGCTCCAGCACCCGCTGCCCGCTGCCCTCGGCCAGCCGCTCGAACAGCGCCGGCGCCAGCGGCGCCGACCCCGACACGCACAGCCGCAGCCGGCCGAGCTCCGCCAGCCGGGGCGAGGCGGCCAGCCGGGCGTACATCGTCGGGACGCCGAAGAACAGCGTCCCGTCGTGCGCCGCCACGGCGTCGAGCACGGCGTCGGGATCGAACCGGGGGAGGAGCACCGCCGAGGCGCCGGCCAGCAGCGTGCCGTGGAGGCCGACCCCGAGGCCGTGGATGTGGAACAGTGGCAGGGCCAGCACGAGGCGGTCGGCGGCCGTCCACCGCCACGCGGCCCGGACCGACTCCGACGACGCCAGGAGGTTGCGGTGCGACAGCACCGCCCCCTTCGGCACCCCGGTCGTGCCCGACGTGTAGCCGATGAGGGCCGGGTCGTCGGGGCCGGCGATGTCGAGGACGGGCGCCGCCTCCCCGGGCGGGGCCCCGGGCAGGTCGACCTCCGGCCCCACGACCGCGGTGCCGGCCGCCGCCCGCCGGATCCAGGCGCCCCGGTCGGGATCGTCGACCACGGCCAGGCGGGGCCGGGCGTCGGCCACGAGATGGGCGATCTCCCGCTCCCGGTAGGCCGTGTTGGCCGGGACGACCACGAGCCCCAGCCGCAGGGCGGCGACGTGGGCCTCGACCAGCTCCACCGACGTGCCGGCGCTCATCAGGACCCGGTCGCCGGGGCGCAACCCGGCGGCGGCCAGCCGGGCGGCCACCCGGCGGCTGGCCGAGTCGAGATCGCCGGCCCGGACCCAGCCCCGTCGGGCCTCCCACAGCATCGGCCGGTCGGGCGCCTCGGCGAAGCGGGCGGCCCAGGCCTGGGGCAGCGTGGCCCACCCGCCCGGCGGCGCGGCGGCGGCCCGGTCGGTCATCGGCGGCGACCGTACCGGACGGCGGGGAAGGGCCGGAACAAATGGCCCCCGCTCCACCCCGCCCCCGGCGCCGCGGCACTAGCGTGGCCCGGCGAGAGGAGGGGGCGGGTGAGGTCGATGTCGGCGAGGAACCGGTCGGTGGCGGTGCTGGCCGCGGCCTGTCTCGGGCTGTCGGCCGTGGCCTGCGGCGGGGGCGGCGGGGGCAAGACGCTCTCCAAGGCCGACTACCTGGCCCAGGCCAAGGTGGTGTGCCAGAAGGGGAACCGCCAGCTGAAGTCGGCCTCCGACGACGTGATGGCCAAGGTCCCGCCGGGCTCGAAGCTGACCGACGCCCAGATCACCGATTTCGTGCGCAACACGGTGATCCCCACCATCCGCGACCAGGTCAAGCAACTCCGGGCCATCCCGCCGCCCAAGGGCGAGAAGGCCCACGTCCAGGAGATCTACGACGAGCTCGAAAAGGGCCTCGCCGCCCTCGACAAGGACCCGAAGAAGCTGACCGACGGCAGCAACGTCTTCGCAGCCGCCGACGCCCTGGCTCAGAAGTACGGCATCAGCGTCTGCTCGACGACCGGCTGAGCGGGTCCTAGGAGGACGCTGCGCCCACGTCGGCCGTGCAGAAGGCGCAGCGGCTGGCGGCGAGCGGGATCGACGACAGGCAGTAGGGGCAGTCCCGGGTCGTCGACATCACGTCGGGCTCGGTCTTGCGCCGGGCCATGAGCATGTTGATCGGCCGCACGACGAAGAAGAACAGCGCCGCGGCGATGATCACGAAGCTGATCACCTCGTTGATGAAGGCGCCGTAGCGGAACGTCGAGTGGCGGATGTGGAAATCCAGCGAGGAGAAGTCGGGCTTGGTGCCCGGGATGGCGACGATTGGCATCAGCAGGTCCTCGGTGAACGCCTTCACCACGGTGGCGAAGGCGGCTCCGATGGCCACGCCGATGGCCAGGTCCACCACGTTGCCCCGCAGGATGAAAATCTTGAAGTCTTTGAGGGCGTCTTTCACGGTGCCACCTCCCGGGCCGCCGATGCAGAGGACGGGCGCATCTTGGCCCACTCCGGGAGGTCCCGGGCGGAATACGGCGAAACACCAGGAAGGAACCAACCGAACGTTGGAGGGCCGGAAGGTGCGCGGAGGGAGAAAATGGTCCACGGTGCTGCTGGCCGGGGCCGCCGGGCTGGCGGCGCTGGGGCCGCTGCTGTTGGCCACGGCCACGCCGGCGGCCGCCTTCACGACCGGCGTGAACATCGAGGACAAGCCGAGACCCGACCCCAACGGTGACGGCCTCTTCAACCCCGGTACCACCACTATCAACGTTGGCAGCAAAGTCCTCTGGACCAACAAGACCTCCAACCGCCACACCGTCACCTCCGACCCCGGAGCGGTGGAGTTCGACTCCGGGGACCTGCGGGGGCCGGGCGGCCAGTTCGAGTTCCGGTTCGACACCGTCGGGACGTTCACGTACCGCTGCACCCGCCACCCCAAGATGGTGGGCCGGGTCCAGGTCGTGGACCCCAACGCCCCGACCACCACGACCACCACCGCCCCGGTGACCACGACGACGGCCGCGCCGGTCACGACGACCACGGCGCCGGCCACCACCACGACGGCGGCCCCGACGACGACGACCACCGAGCCCCGGCCGGCCTCCGGGGTCGTGCCGCCGCCCACGGCGGCCGCCTCCCCGCCGCCTCCGTCGACGACGACGTCCGTTCCGTCCACGACGACCACCACGACGGCCCCGCCGACGACCCCGACATCGGCCGCCCCGGCGCTGGCCGGTGGCGACGAGGGCACGCTGCCGCCGCCGTCCTCGGCGCCGCCCTCCACCGCCACCACCCAGGCCTCCACCGACAAGACGTCGCAGGCCGCCGGCCCGCCCGTCTCGAGCGACGGCAAGCTCGACGTCGGCGCCGTCGTCCTCGTGGCCGCCCTGGTGGCCGTCGGTGCCTTCGGTGCCTGGACCCTCATCCGGGTCCGCCCCGGCCGGATCTGATTCCGATGTCCCCGTCCGCTGCCCGGCCGCCGGACTGAGCGATGTCGACCTCCATCGGCCGGCGGCTGGCGGCGGCGGTGATGATCACCGGCGCGGTCCTGAGCGGCGCCCTGGGCTCGAGTGCCGGGCCGGCCCGGCCCTTCGCCGCCGCGGTGGCCGGCGCCGACGCGTGCGCCCCGGGCGATCCCGGCCAGCCGGCGGGCGGCGGTCAGCCGGCGGGCGATCCCGGCCAGTCGGCGGGTGATCCGGCGGGCGGCGGCGGTCAGTCGGCGGGTGATCCCGGCCAGCCGTCGGGCGGCGGTCAGTCGGCGGGTGATCCGGCGGGCGGCGGCGGTCAGCCGGCGGGTGATCCCGGGCAGCCGTCGGGCGGCGGTCAGTCGGCGGGTGATCCCGGCCAGCCGGCGGGCGGCGGTCAGCCGGCGGGTGATCCCGGGCAGCCGTCGGGTGATCCGGCGGGCGGCGGCGGTCAGTCGGCGGGTGATCCCGGTCAGCCCTCGGGCGATCCCGGTCAGCCGGCCGGCGGCGGTCAAGCGGCGGGCGGGGGCCAGGCGGCGGGCGACCCCGGTCAGCCGGGGGACGGCGGCCAGCCGGCCGATACCGGCCAGGCGGCGGGCGATCCCGGTCCGGCGGGAACCGATCCCGGTCAGCCGGCCGGCGGCGGCCAGGCGGCGGCCGATCCCGGCCAGCCGGGTGGTGACTCCGTCCAGCCCGCGGCCTGCGACCCGGCCGGTCCGACGACCACGACCACCGCCGCGCCGGGCCCGCCGCCGGGCGACCCGGGCTCGACGTCGGGTGACCCGTCGGGCCCGCCCGGCGATCCGCCGACCACGGCGACGACGGCGCCCCCGGCGACCACGTCGACCACGGGCCGGCCGGGCCCGCCGGCGACGCAGCCGCCGGCCACGACCAGCACGACGACCACCGGACCGACGACGACCACGACCGAACCCGACCGTCCCGACCGGCCGACGACCTCGACCACCCGGCCCAAGGCACCGGGGGACCGCCCCGGTTCTCCGGGGGCGGGCGGCCAGGACCCCGGCGGGCTCCCCGGCCCGACCGTGTCGAACCCGTTCGGCGGTCTCCTGCTGCTGCCCCGTTCGGCCGACGTCCGGCCGGCCGGCCCGGCGGCTCCCGGCGCCTCGCCGATCGCCGCCGCACCGCGGCCGGCGGCCCCGGGTGGGGCCGACCGGTCACCGCTCGTTTCCCCCGGGGCCGGCGCTCCGGGCGACTCGGCGGCCCCCGGCGACATCGCCGGCACCGGATTCTCCGAGGAGCTGGCCCTGGCCGGGCTCTTCCCGCTCGACGCCGCCCCGGCCCGGACGCCCGCCCCGCCCATCCCCGCCCCGCCGGGAGCCGCCCCGGCCGGCGCGATCGTCGCCGACTACGGGCACGCCCCCCACAGCCACCGGGCGCTGGTGGCCGGGCTGGTCGTGATGCTCCTCGTCCTGGGGCTGGGTGGCGGCGTCGTGTGGTGGCGCAACCGCGACAGCCGGTACCTGCCCGCCTAGGGCCGGGGCCGGGGCGACGGCGCCGGCCGCTGCGGCAGGGCCACCGGGCCGGTCCCCCCGGGGTCGGGCGGAGCGGGCCGCTTCAGCGCTTCGAGCCGGTCGAAGGCGGCCCGGCCGGCGCAGGCGTCGCGCTCGAGGGCGGCCGCCAGGTCGCCGGCCGCCCCCACCGCCTTGCGGGCCGCCCGCACGTCGGCCGCCAGCCGCCGCAGCGACAGCTCGGCCCCGTCGAGCACGGCCCGGAGCCGGAAGAGCCCGGCGATCATCACCGCCAGGACCACCGCCACGACCGTCAGCGCCGCTCCGGAACTCATGGGTCGATCATGTGAGGTAGCGGCCGAACCAGTCCAGCAGGGCGGTGTAGGCGTCGGCCGCCGCGGCCGGCACGAAGCTCGGCTTCGTCTCGTTGAAGAAGGCGTGCCCCGCTCCCGGTTCGACCTTGATCTCGTGGGGCAGCCTGGCCGCCTCGAGGGCGGCCACGGCGGCGGCGCGGGTGGCGTCGACCCGGGCGTCGGTCTCGCCGTAGAAGGCCAGCACGGCGGCCTTGGCCCGGGAGAAGTCGTGGTTGTCGGGCAGGGGCCCGTAGAACGGGCAGGCCGCCGCCAGCCGGGCCTCCCCGGCGGCGAGGAGCGACCACGTGAGGCCGCCGCCGAAGCAGAACCCCATCACGCCCGGCCGGTGGGCACCGGCCCGGCGGAGCAGCTCGGTCAGGGCCGCCTGCAGGTCGGCCACGAGGTCGGGCAGCGGGATGGCGGTGAGGGCGGCGGTGGCCGCGCCCAGATCGCTGAAGGCCGCTGATCCGCCTTTGCGGGACAGCAGATCCACGGCCAGGGCGGAGTAGCCGCTGGCCGCCAGCCGGCCCGGCAGCGCCACGAAGTGGGGGGTGAGGCCCTGGTTCTCGTGGATGATCAGCACCGCTCCCCGGGGAGCGGGCGCCGCCGACCACGAGCCCTTCAGCTCCCCGGCCGGCCCGGCGAACGTCACCGCCCCGGTGGCCAGCGGCGCCGGGCCCACCGGCCGGCCGGTGGAGGCGGTCGTCGCCGAGGCGGACGGGCCGGTCGTCGTCGACGCCCCGCTCGACGACGACGTCTTGTCGTCGCCGCAGGCCGCCAGCATCGTCGTGGCCGCCGCCGCCCCCACGCCCAGCAGCATCAGCCGGCGCAGCGCCTCCCGCCGGGAGATGAAGCCCTCGGCGCAGTCGGCCACGATCTCGCTGCGGACGTAGTCCTCGAAGGCCATCGGCGCGCCACCGTAGCAAGCGGCCGCCGGGGCCCAAACGCGCCTCACCGCCTCCGACGGTCCCGTCCTCGGCCCGCTGGGGTGGGCCGGAACGGTGTTCGGTCGAGGCGGTGAGGTGCCCTGCGGAGAACCGCAGGAGGCACGTCCATCAAGATAGAGAAATCGGTCTCCGGGCAACATGGCGCCACCCGGCGTCTTGGGGGTGGGGCTAGCCCTACCCCTCCTGGCAGGCCCGGGCGGACCGGCCTACCGGGCCGCCGTCGTGTCGGTCACGGCCCCCGGCTCGGTGGCCCGCCACAGTGCCCGCAGCCGGTCGAGGTCGATGGTCTCCTCGGCCAGCAGTTCGGCCACCACGACCTCCAGCAGCGCCCGGTGGGCGGCCAGCAGCGCCCGGGCCCGGGCCAGGGCGTCGGTCATCAGCCCGTCCGCCTCGCCGTGGACCCGCTCCAGCAGGGAGGAGCCGGCGTGCTCGGGGCCGATCGCCGCCAGGCCGAGCGACGACATGCCCCACTCGGCCACCATCCGCTGGGCCAGCGCCGTGGCGTTGGCGATGTCCGACGAGGCGCCCTGGGTGAAGTCGCCGTCGAGCAGGATCTCCTCCGCCGCCCGTCCGGCCAGCGACACCGTCAGGCGGGCCCGGGCCTCGGCGCCGGTGAGGAAGGCGGCGTCGTCCCCGCCCATCCACGTGACGCCGCCGGCCTGGCCCCGGGGCACGATCGTCACCTGGACGGGGTCGTGGGCCTCGGGCAGCACGAGCGCGGCGAGGGCGTGGCCGGCCTCGTGCCAGGCGGTGATCTCCCGGTCGCGCTCGGTCACCGTGGCCGACTTGCGGGCCCGGCCCATCATCACGGTGGCCAATGCCTCGGCGAAGTCGTCGGTTGTCAGCTCCTCGCGGCCGGCCCGGGCGGCCTCCAGCGAGGCCTGGTTGACCAGGTTGGCGATGTCGGCACCGGTCAGGCCGGGCATGCGCCGGGCCAGGGCCACGAAGTCGACGTCGGCGGCCAGTTTGTGGTCCCGGGTGTAGAGCTCCAGGAGCCGGCTGCGGCCCTTGCGGTCGGGCGGGGCCACCATGACCTGGCGGTCGAACCGACCGGCCCGCAGGAGAGCCGAGTCGAGGACGTCGGGGCGGTTGGTGGCGGCGATGACGATGACGTTGGAGTCCTTGCCGAAGCCGTCCATCTCGACCAGCAGGGCGTTGAGGGTCGACTCCCGCTCGTCGGTTCCGCCGCTGCCCGGCGTGGTGCCGGTGCGGGCCCGGCCGACCGAGTCGAGCTCGTCGAGGAAGATGATCCCGCCGGTCTTCTTGGCCTTGGCGAACAGGTTGCGCACCCGGGCCGCCCCGACACCGACGAACATCTCGGTGAAGTCGGAGCCGGCCGCGGTGTAGAAGGGCACGCCGGCCTCGCCGGCCACGGCCCGGGCCAGCAGCGTCTTGCCGGTGCCGGGCGGGCCGACGAGCAGGAAGCCGCGGGGCATGCGGGCCCGGGCGGCGGCGAAGCGCTCCGGCTGGTGGAGGAAGGTGACGATCTCAGCCAGCTCCTCGACGGCCTCGTCGCAGCCCACCACCTCGCTGAAGCGGGTGAGGGGCACGTCGCCGACCTCGGTGGCCTTGGCGGCGGCGAAGGCCTTGGCCCCGCCGACGCCCGACCGCCGGGCGAACCACACGAGGAACCCGATGATCAGCGCCACCGGCAGGAACGTCATCAGGAGCGTCGGCCAGATCGACGGCGACGCCGGGGGGTCGGTCTCGAACGGCAGCCCGGTCGACTCCAGGCGGCCGACCAGCGTGCCGCCGTAGTAGTCGGGGTAGTGGGCCCCGACCTGCGACCCGTCGGCCAGGTTGAGGATCACCATGCGGCTGTTGTCGTCGACTTCGATCCACTGGATCGCCTGCCCGTCGATCGACCCCTTGTCGACCGCGGTCAGGACGTCGGAGAGTTCTTTGCCGGTGACGCCCTTCGGCCCCTTGATGAGGAGGATGGGGCTCACGATGAGGGCGATGGCGGCCAGCCCGAGCAGCACGATCAGCAGCTGCTTCCGGAGCGGGACCGCCTGCTCCTTGGGGCTGAGGGCGTGGCCCCGCGGCGGTCCGGACGGGTTCTTGCGGTTCTTGCGCATGGCGAGTCCTTCCTGCTCTCCCTCCTTCTCGGCAGCGGCCGGGCGGAGGTTGAGCAAAAAGGGCTAAATCCCCCCCCCGATCAGAGGGGGCGGAGCGCCATCCAGACGGCCCGGGCGGGCCGCTTGCCGGGGTTGCGCCAGCGGTGGGGGCGGTCGGTCCGGAAGTGGACCGAGTCGCCCTCGGCCAGCCGGTAGGGCTCGCCGTCGACGTCGAACTCCAGCGCCCCCTCGAGCACGAAGACGAGCTCTTCACCGGGGTGCTCCATGGCGTTGGCGCCGCTCGACGCCCCCGGGTCGACGGTGGCCACCGCGCCGGCCAGGAAGAAGCGCCCGTAGGGCCCGGAGATCCCGGCCAGGTCGATGCCGAGGTGCGACGTGTACACGATGCGCCGCTCGTCGGCCCGGACCAGCACGGCCGGCCCGTTCTGCTCGGTCTCCTCGTCGACGAAGTAGCTGATCGACCGGTTGAGCGCCCCGGCCAGCTTGAGCAGCGTGGTGATCGTCGGCACCATGCCCGACTTCTCGATCTTGTGGATGGCGGCGGCCGACACGTCGGCCCGCTCGGCCAGCTGCTGCAGCGACAGCCCCCGCTGGAGACGCAGGTCCCGCAGCTTCGGCCCGATCGAACTGACGATCCGATCGAGCGCCGAGCCTTCGGATTCCGGCGCGGCCGCAGTCTCGGCTGCTCCCATATCGCTCCCTCTTCCACCTCTCCTTGACAGGGAGGCCCAATCAGTATAGTCAATGCCTCCTCACCTTTTGTAAATGACCGGCGGGCCTGAGACATCCCCCCAAAGGAGGGCCGTGACGCCGAAAACCGTTGGCAGAACGGTGGTCGTCGGGGGTGGCGCAGCAGGGATCGGCGCGGCGGGAGCGGCCAAGGCCGTCGACCCGTCCGGCGAGGTCGTGGTCTACACGGAGTACGAGGACTGCGCCTACAGCCCCTGCGGCATCCCCTACGTCCACGGCAAGGAGATCCCCGACTTCGACCGGCTGTTCCTGGCCGGCAAGGAGGCCTACGTCGAGGCCGGGATCGACATCCACTATCAGACGAAGGTGACGGGCCTCGACCTCGCCCGCCATCAGGTCACGGTGGAGGGCGAGGGCGAAGTCGCCTGGGACCGGCTGGTGATCGCCACCGGCTTCGACTACGCCGATCCCGGCGTCCCCGGCTCCGACCTCGACGGCCTCTACTACGTCAAGAACATCCGCCGGGCCATGGAGTGGGACAAGGTCATCGACCAGGCCAAGGTGGCCGTGGTCGTCGAGGCGTCGCCCCTCGGGCTGGAGATGGTCACGGCGCTGGCCCACCGGGGGATCGAGACGCATCTGGTCGACCCGCACCCCTGGGCGCTGGCCGAGGCGGCCGACCCCGACATCGCCGAACCGGTGCAGGACTCCTGGGCCGAGATGGGCGTCAAGATGCACTTCAACACCCGCCTCGAGGCGTTCCTCGGCGGCGACGGCGGCCGGGTCCGGGCGGTGCGCACGTCGGAGGGCGAGCTGCCCGCCGACCTCGTCGTGATCTGCACCAAGAAGAAGCCCCGCAACGACCTCGCCGCCGCGGCAGGGATCGCCATCGGCTCGACCGGGGGCATCATCGTCGACGAGCGGATGGCCACGTCGTGCGACGGCGTGTGGGCGGCCGGCGACTGCATCGAGGTGCCCCACGGCGTGTCCAACGTGCCGCTGCAGGGCCTGTCGGGCAGCCACGCCTATTCCCAGGGCAAGGTGGCGGGCACCAACGCCGCCGGCGGGATGCGGAAGTACCAGCCGGTCTACGTGCCGTGGGGCATGGTGGCCGGGAAATGGATGATCGGCGGCGTGTCGTTCGGCGAGACGCTGGCCTCGGCGCTCGGCATCCCCTACGTCGTCGGCAAGGCCCAGGGCATCTCCCGGGCCCGGTACTACCCCGACATGAAGAAGATCACGGTCAAGCTCCTGGCCGACCCGAAGACGCTGCGGCTCATCGGCGCCCAGATGGTGGGCGGCGAGGGGATCAAGGAGCGGGCCGACTTCCTGGCCATGGCCGTCAAGGTCGGGATCACGCTGGAAGACCTGGCCTGGATGGAGAACGTGTACTCGCCGCCCATCGGGGCCCTCAACGAGCCGATCGCCCTCGCCGCCCAGAACGGGCTGGCGGCCGCGGCGGAGGCCCGGAAGGCCAAGGGCTGACGTGGAGCGCAAGGCTGCCCAGCTGAAAAGCAGGGCCCGCCAGGCCTCCCGCTGGCTCCGCTCCAACTCCGAGCACTACCTGCTCCTGGACGCGCAGGCCCGGATGGCCGCCGCCCAGGGGCGGCCCGGACCGCCCCGCCCCCGGGGGGCAAAGGAGGTGTTCTGGCTCCGGGTCTTCGCTCCGACGTATCGTCGCCTGCCGTGGAAGGTCCGGTCGGCGCTCATCCAGGCCATGCCGGGCAGCCACCGGCAGACGTGGACACCACCGGCGCAACGACGCAACCCCGCGATCTAGTAACGAACCGAGTGAGGAGAAATCCATGCCGAAGACCGTCAATGTTCCCCGTCCGGCTGACGGCGAGGTCCTGTACGACGTCGAGGAGAAGGTCTTCGAGGACATCAGGGCCAACCCTGGCGAGCAGGCCTTCGTCTTCATCCACAGCGTTCCCTACGAGTGCTCCGTCGCCCTGGTCAACCTGCTGACGGCCACCCGGCTCGTCCGCAAGGGGTTCGACGTCAAGATCGTCCTCTACGGACCGGGCGTGCTCCTCGGCTCCGGCACCCGCGGCTACCCCGGCGTCAACCAGGAGGCCTTCCCCGGCCACCTGGCCATCAACAACCAGATCAAGACGCTCCTCAAGGAAGGGGCGACGATCTACGCCTGCCGGTTCGCCATGGGCGCCCTCTACGGCTTCCGGGAAGACGACCTCATCGACGGGATCAAGCCGTTCAACCCGCTCGACGTCCTCGACTCGGCCCTCACCGCCTGGCGGGCGGGCGCGTTCCAGATCAACACCTGGACGGTCTAGGCAGGTCGGTCCGCTCGGGCCCGGCCGCCCCGCCGACGGTGATCGGTGGGGGGCGGCCGGGTTCGGCGCGTACGGAAGGAGAGGCTGATGGACGGGATCCACGACATGGGCGGCATGCAGGGATGGGGTGAGGTCGACTTCGACCCCGACGAGCCGGCCTTCACGGCGCCGTGGCAGGGCCGGGCCTTCGCCATCTGCCTGCTGTCGATGAACCGGCTGACGGGCCGCAACCTCGACGCCATGCGCCATGCCCTCGAGCGGCTCCGCCCGTTGCAGTACCTGCAGAACGGCTACTACGGCCGGTGGCTGCTCATGGCCGAGACGCTCCTGACCGACAGCGGCGTGATCGCCCCGGGGGCGGTCGACGCCCGGGCCCGCAAGCTGCGGGGCGAGGACGTGACCGAGCCGCCCGAGCCCGAGCCGAGCAAGCCCGACTACACCCCGGCCGGCCCGGGATCGCTGCGCCAGATCGACGCTCCGCCCCGCTTCAAGGTCGGCGAGCAGGTCCGGGCCAGGGACATCCACCCCCTCGGCCACACCCGGCTGCCCCGCTACGCCCGGGGCCGGATCGGCACCGTCGAGCGCATCCAGCCGGCGGCCGTGCTGCCCGACACCAACGCCCACTTCGTGGCCGAGAACGCCCAGCACTGCTACCAGGTGGCCTTCGACTCCCGGACGCTGTGGGGCCAGGAGGCCGAGCCGTTCGTGCTCCACCTCGACCTGTTCGACGACTACCTGGAGGCCGCCTCATGAGCCCGATCCCCGCTCCCTCCGACCAGCCGGTCGAGCTGCGCACGGAGGCCCTCGAGGCGCTCCTGGTCGAGAAGGGCCTCGTGGACCCGGCCGTCCTCGACAAGTTCATCAAGACCTACGCCGAGGACGTCGGGCCGCTCAACGGCGCCAAGGTGGTGGCCAAGGCCTGGACCGACCCCGACTACCGGGCCCGGCTGCTGGAGGACGGCACGGCCGCCATCGCCGAGCTCGGCTTCAAGGGGCCGCAGGGCGAGTGCATCATCGTCCTGGAGAACACCCCGACACTCCACCACCTGGTGGTGTGCACGCTGTGCTCCTGCTACCCCTGGCCGGTGCTGGGCCTGCCGCCGAGCTGGTACAAGGACCCCGCCTACCGGGCCCGGGCCGTGCGGGAGCCCCGGGCGCTGCTCGAGGAGTTCGGCCTGGCGCTCGGCCCCGAGGTGGAGATCAAGGTCTACGACTCGTCGTCCGAGGTCCGCTACATGGTCCTTCCCGAGCGGCCGGCCGGCACCGAGGGCCTGTCGGAGGAGGAGCTGGTGCCGCTCGTCACCCGGGAGGCCATGACCGGCGTGGCCAAGGCCAAGTCGCCGGCATGACGCTCCTCCCCCTCGACATCGACGGGCCGGCCGCCCCACCCCGCACCAACGGCGAGCTGGTCTTCGCCGCGCCGTGGGAGAGCCGGGCCTTCGGGCTGGCCATGGCGCTCCACGACGGCGGGCTGTTCGAGTGGGAGGACTTCCGCCGGCAGCTGATCGCCGCCGTCGCCCGGGCCGAGGCGGCCGGCGGCGAGTTCTCCTACTACCGCTGCTGGCTGGAGGCGCTCCAGACGCTGCTCGACTCGTCGGGGGTGGTCGACCGGGCCTCGGTGGACGGGCGGGCGGCCGAGCTGGCCTGCCGCCCGGCGGGCCACGACCACCGCCACGATCACGACCACCCCCACTGATCGTTGCGGGACAAGACACTCTCCGTCGAGTCGACCTGGGAGGGCGGCTACCGCTGCACGGTGGCCACCCGCCAGTTCCGGATCCGCATCGACGAGCCCGAGAGCGCCGGCGGCGGCGACACCGGCCCCCAGCCCAGCGAGGTCCTCCTGGCCTCGCTGGCCGGCTGCTTCACGCTGGCGCTGTACCACGTGGCCGCCAAGCGGGGCATCGAGCTGCCCGACCTCACCGTCACCGCCACCGGCACCTACCAGGGCCCCGGCTTCGTCCGGCTGGAGGTGGCGGTCCGCTCGGGCGCGCCCCGGGAGGTCCTCGACGGGCTGATCGAGCCGGCCAAGCGCGTCTGCTACGTGTCGAACACGATCCGGGACGTCTCCGAGGTCGACGTGACGGTGGTGTAGCGATGCCCCTGCGGGTGACGAAGAAGGCCTGGTTCGGCCCCAAACGCTACGTCGGTTGGGGCTGGTCGATCGCCAGCTGGGAGGGCCGGGTCGCCACCATGGCGTACATCGCCCTGATGCTGGTCGGCGCCACCGCCTGGCACAGCCCGGTGGCCGTGGCCGTGCTGACCGTGCTCTACGTCGTCCTGGTGGCCCTGACCGGTGATCCGCCCGGTCGCCGCCCGAAACGCCGTTGAGCCCGGGCTGCTTCCCGGCGTGTAACCCCGACCCCTATTGTTCGGCGGAGGTCGACGATGCGGGAAGGGTCGATGGCGGAGCGGGGTGGTGAGCTGCCCGGTGCGGAGGTTGCCCGGGCGCGCCCCGAACTGCGGGCGGTGGCGCCCGCCGCCGACCGCTACGCCGACTGGCGGGAGGTCTACGACGACAACGTCGTCCGCATCCACCGGCTGATGTACGCCAAGGTCGGGAACCGGCCCGACGCCGAGGACCTGACCGCCGAGGTCTTCCTGGCCGCCCTCGGCCCGCTGCGCCTGTCGGTCTCCCGGGGCGAGGTGCGGGCCTACCTGCTGCGGACGGCCCAGACCGTCCTGGCCTCGTTCTGGCGGCGCCGGCTGGGGTACGAGGTGACAACGATCGAGCTGTCGGCCGCCCCGGCCCTGCCCGGCGGCGGCCCGGGGCTCTCGCCGGGCGACGACGGCGCCGGGGGAGCGGTGGCGACCCGGCGGGCCCACCGGATCCTGGAGTCGCTGCCCGACCGCTACCGCCGGGTGCTGGAGCTGCGCTTCGTGGAGGGCCGTTCGGTGCGCGACTCGGCGGCGGCCATGGGCGTGACCGTGGCCAACGCCAAGGTCCTGCAGCACCGGGCCCTGCGCCTGGCCGCGTCACTGCCGGAGGAGGGCCGATGAGCGGCGCTTTTCGCCCCCCGCTCGACGGACTCGGGGAGGTGCGGCCATGAGGCGGCGGCGACGCCGGCCCGTCGACGCGGTCGTCGAGGACCAGCCGATCCCGGCCGGCCCGCCCGAGCCCGGCGACGTCGACCTGCTCCGCACGGCCATCGAGCTGCGATCGGCCGACCCCGGGGCCGGCGTCCCGAGCGAGGAGTTCGTCGACGCCCTGCGCGACCGGCTGGCCGCCGAGCTGGGCGCCGCCGGCGAGACCCCCGGGTCCCCCGGAGCCGTGCCCGGCCCGGTGCGGCCCGGCGGCGCGCCCGGGCGGCCCGCCACCGGCTCGACCCCGGTCTCCCGCCGGGCCTGGTTGGCCGCCGCCGGGGCGGTGGCGGCCGGCGCGGCCGGCGTCGTCCTCGACCGGTCGGTCCTCGGCGGGTCGGGTCACGGCGAAGCGCCGCAGGCTTCCGGGCCGTCCGGCGAGATCGAACCGGTCGAGGGGACCTGGGTGCCGGTGGCCCCGGCGTCGGCGCTGGCCGACGGCGGCGCACAGCGCTTCTCCACCTCGACCGTCGTCGGCTTCGTCAGCCAGGAGGGCAACGACCTGCGGGCCGTGTCCGGCGCCTGCACCCACCAGGGCTGCCTTCTGCGCCTGAACGTCGACGCCGGCCGCCTCGACTGCCCCTGCCACCGCACGGCCTTCGCCCTCGACGGGAAGACCCTGTTCCACCAGCTGGCCGCCGCCCCCGCCCCGCTGCCCCGCCTGCAGGCCCGCCGCTCCGGCACCCAGATCGAGGTCTTCGTCCCGACCGAACGGTCCTGACCACCCCGGCCCGGGGACCTTTTCGAGCGGTACGCGGCACCGGCGTTCCTTTCGGACAGACGTCTGTCCGAAAAGAGCGCCGGTTCGGCGAGAGCGCCGGTTGGGCGGACCGCAGCGGGGGGCGGAGGGCACCCGGTCTGTAACCCCCTGCGTATTGAGGGGCGGAACATCCCGAGTTGCGTTGCTCTGCGACGGACGTGCGCAGCAGAGGAACGCCGAAACGGCCGGTCCGGCCCAGAAACGAGGAACCACATGTCCGTGCGACTGCTCGGCTTTTCTTCCCGCGTCCGGAAACCCCACTGGGGACTCGCCGCCGCCGTCCTCGCCGCCGGGGCCGCGCTGGCGGGCTGCGGCCACACCGGGGCCCGTCCGGCGAGTGCGGCCGCGGCACCGGCCGGGCGGCCGGCCGACCCGGCACCGGCCGCCTCGATGCCGATGACGGCGCCGATGCCGTCGGGAGAGGCCGCCACTGCCCCGGCGGCGGCGCCGGTGGCGGCGTCGGCCGTCACCATCGACAACTTCGCCTTTTCGCCGAAGGCGATCACGGTGAAGGTCGGCACGACCGTCACGTGGACCAACCGCGACGAGGAGCCCCACACGGTCACCGCCGAGGACGGGAGCTTCCGGTCGGGAACCCTGGCCGGCAACAGCAACACGTTCAGCCATGCCTTCACCGCTCCCGGCAGCTTCACCTACCACTGCTCGATCCACCCCTACATGACCGGCACCGTGGAGGTGACGCGATGAACGGCGAAGAGACGACGCCGACGATGGACCGGCGCCGGTTCCTGCGCCACGCCGCCTGGGCGGGGGCGGCGGTGGCGGTCACGGTGACCGGCGGCGTCGTCACGTCCCGGGTGCTCCGGCCCGGCGACGCCCCGCCCGTCGGCGACTTCGGCTTCGTCCAGATCTCCGACAGCCACATCGGCTTCACCGGCGCCGCCAACCCCGACGTCACCGGTACCTTCGCCCGGTCGATCGATCTGGTCAACGGCCTGGCCACCACGCCCGACTTCGTCGTCCACACCGGCGATCTCACGCACTTCTCCACCCCCGGGCAGTTCGACCAGGTGAAGCAGATGCTGGGCCGGCTCAAGGCGGCACAGGTGTTCACGATCCCCGGCGAGCACGACAGCACCGACGACGCCGGCCAGAAGTACCGCCAGGTCTTCGGCGCCGGCTCGCAGGGCGACGGCTGGTACAGCTTCGATCACCGGGGCGTCCACGTCGTGGCGCTGGTCAACACCATCAACCTGCAGAAGCTCGGCCATCTCGGCCCCGACCAGCTGGCGTGGCTGGAGCGGGATCTCCGCCCGGTGAAGGCCGACACCCCGGTGGTGGTGCTGAGCCACATCCCGCTGTTCGCCATGTACGAGCAGTGGGGCTGGGGCACCGACGACGCCGCCCGGGCGCTGGCGATGCTGCGCCGCTTCCACTCCGTGACCGCCCTCAACGGCCACGTCCACCAGGTGATGACCAGGGTCGACGGCAACGTCACGTTCCACACCGCCGCCCCGACCGCCTACCCGCTGCCCGCCCCCGGCGACGGCCCGGCCCCCAAGCCGGTGGTGGTCGCCCCCGACCGGCTCCAGTCGGCCCTGGGCCTGCGCCGGGTGCAGGTGACCAGGACCCGCCATCCTCTGGCCGTGACCGACCAGCCCCTGGCCGCCTCCTGACGGTGGCGGGACCGGGCCGCCGGCGGTGTGGAGTGATCCGGTGTGGAATGATCCGGCCGTGGACGGCGCCCACGACCTCGGCGGGATGCACGGCTTCGGGCCCGTGCCCATCGAGACCGACGAGCCGCTGTTCCACGAGCCGTGGGAGGGCCGCGTCTGGGCGATGGTGGCCGCCGTGCGGCGGGGCATCACCATCGACCGGTTCCGCGCCACGATCGAGCAGATGCCCCCGGCCGAGTACCTGACCTCGAGCTACTACGAACGGTGGCTGTGGGCGGCGGAACGTCTGGCCGCCGAGCAGGGCCTGCTGGAGCGTTCCGCCCCCCCGCCGGAGTCGCCGCTGCCGTCACCGGCGACACCGGCGGGGTCGGGGCGCTTCGCGGTCGGGCAGCGGGTCAGGGTCCGCAACGCCGTCACCGCCGGCCACACCCGGGTGCCCCGCTACCTGCGGCGCCAGGTGGGAGCGGTGCAGCGGGTGGCCTGCGCCTGGCCGAACCCCGGGGAGTCGGCGGCCACCGGCCGCTACGGCGAACCGGAGGTGGTCTACACGGTGGCCTTCGCCGGGGCCGACCTGTTCGGCCCCGGGGCCGACCACACGGTCACCGCCGACCTGGCCGAGAGCGATCTGGAGGAGGAGCGATGAGCCCTGACCCGAGTCCGGCCCAGCGGGCCGAGGTCCTCGAGCGCCGGCTCCACGATCACGGCCACGTCGACCCCGAGGAGATCTCCGCCACCGTCGCCGCCGCCGAATCCGCCTCGGGGAACACGGCCAGCCCGGCGCTGGGCGCCCGGGTCGTCGCCCGGGCCTGGGCCGACGAGGCGTTCCGGGCCCGGCTGCTGGCCGAGCCCGTCGCCACGCTGTCGGAGTACGTGCCGCAGGCCATCCCGATCGCCGTGCTGGAGAACACGCCGGCGGTGCACCACGTCGTCGTCTGCACGCTGTGCTCCTGCTATCCGAGCGGGCTCCTCGGCAACCCGCCGGCCTGGTACAAGAGCTTCGAGTACCGCAGCCGCGTCGTCCGCGAGCCCCGGGCGGTGCTGGCCGAGTTCGGCACGGAGGTCGGCCCGGGCGTCGAGCTGCGGGTGCACGACTCGACCGCCGAGCAGCGCTACCTCGTGCTCCCGCTGCGCCCGCCGGGCACCGACGGCTGGGACGAGGAACGCCTCGCCGGCCTGGTGACCCGCAACTCGATGGTCGGCACCGGCCATCCGCTCGGGCCGCCGGCTACCGCCGGGTGAACACCAGGCGCAGTCCGTAGGCGATGTCCGCCCCGGACGACGAGCCGTAGCGGTCGAGCCGGGAGGCCGCCGCCGCCACCGTGGCGGCGTCGCCGGCCGCGGCGGCGGCCACGAGGTCGTGGACGGGCTCGATGTGGAAACCGGCGGCGGCGTCGGCGAGGACGGTGGCGCCGATGTCGCCCGTCCGCACCGACCGGGCCACGGACCGCAGCGCCGCCTCGACGGTCGCTCCGCCCATGGCCCGGACGCCGAACAGGATCCCCGACAGGGCGTCGTCGCCCGCCGGGGTGAGCCCCGGGCCGAGTCCGCCCAGCGCCCGGGCGACGGTCTTCAGGGCCTCCAGCGGCCCGGTCCGGCCGATCGCCGCCACCGCCGGCTCCACCGTCTCCGACCACGGCGGGCCGGCCAGCGGGCTGGGCCGGCCCGCCGCCAGGCCGTCGGTCAGGAGCACCCGGGTCTTCGCCGTCGAGACGGCGCCCTCGTCGGGGAGCGGCCCCAACCAGGCCAGCGCCCGGCGGCGGTCGAGGACCAGCGTCCCGTCCGCCGTCCGCAGGCCCTCGTCGTCGACGACCACGGCGGCCCCCTCGGCGAGGTCGGGCCACGGTTCGGCCCGGCGGACCCAGGCCGGTCCCAGCGGCGCACCGGGCGGGGCGAGCCCGGCGACACGGTCGGGCAGGCGCAGCCAGGCCCCGCCGCCCGGGCGGGACCACAGAACCACGCCGGACCCGTTGCGCCCCAGCAGCGGCCCGGTGGCCGCCGGCCGGCCCAGCGGGTGTCTCAGGAGGCCAGGCTCCGGTCGAGGGCCAGCAGCGCCGACCGGAAGCACTCCACCGGGGCCACGGCCACACCGGCGCCGACCTGGCCGCTGCCGTCGGAGCGGTGGAGGATGCCGGTGTTGATCCGGGGGGTGATGCCCGTCTCCACCACCTTGCGGACGTCGACGCCGATCGGCGTGCCCCGGAAGTCGAGCAGCGCCAACTTGAAGCGGCTGGAGCGGCCGGCGCAGATGCGGTCCATGTCGGTCGTCAGCCGGACGGCGTCGGCCATCGTGCCCCCGACGAACCCCGCCACCGCCGGCGAGCCGGCCGCCGCCGGCCCGCCGAGGCCGATCAGCTCCAGCAGCGCCGAGTCGCCGATGTCGGGGGCGCTCGTCTCCGGGCCCTGGCCCGAGTAGTAGAGGGCGTGACCCACCGGCGGCGACGGCGCCAGGTACCACTCGTCGGACCCCGGCAGCCGCACCCCGAACGTCGTGCCGTTGCGGGCCATGCCGACGGCGATGCTCGACCCGGCCACGTCCCGGGCCCAGGCCAGCACCGACCGGGCGGCGGCCATGGCCAGGTTGAGGAAGAACAGGTGGTTGCCGGCCAGGAACGTGCCGAGCTCCACCCGGGCCGGCGACTCCAGCGCCAGCAGGTGCGGCAGCAGGGCCCGGATCAGCAGGTTGGTCGACGCCTGCGTCCGCATGTGGACGTCGTCACCCATCTGCAGGCCCTGGGCGGCAACGGCGAAGACGTCGATCGGCCCGCCCGCCGCCACCGCCGCCTGCACCGCCGAGTTGAGCAGCGGCCCGGCGACGTCGCGCAGGAACCGCAGGCGCGCCACCGCCGCCGGCGTCTCCCGGCCGAACCACGGCACCTCCCCCGGGCCCTGGTTGATGGCCGAGAAGGCCCGGGTTCCGCCGTCGCGGTTCTCGACGATCCACATCCAGGCCGACGGCCCGACGGCCGAGGCCATCGGCACCACCGTGTCGTGGTGGTTGGCCGGCTCCAGCGTCACGTCGCCCTTCTCCACCAGCGCGCCGGCCTCGTCCGGGGTGCCGGCCCACCCTTCGGCCATCACCGCCGCCCGGATCGAGCGCCGGAGCGGGTCGCAGACGTCGGGCCACTCGATGGGCGGGCCGCAGTGGAGCACGGTGCGGGGGCCGAGGCCCGGCACGACGTCGACGGCGGGAGCCAGCCCGACCAGCAGCGGGACGCCGCGGTCGAGGCGGCGGACCACTTCGGCGTTGGCCTCGTCGATGCCCGCCGCCCGCGGCCCGTAGAGTCGGCGCAGGGCGGCCACCGCCTCGAGGTCGCCGCCGGCCGGGATCCGCCAGTCGACGTCGGCCACCGGGCGGCCCTGATCGGCCACCGCCTCGGCGAACAGCGACAGGCCCACATTGACCACGGCCACGTCCGACGGCAGGGAGGGAACGGGCGGGGAGTCCGGGAGGGAGGCGCTCACCTGTCCGATGGTAGAAGGGCCATTTACTATCGTGCAAGATCGATGACCGGACGAGATCGATGACCGGGCGCCGTGCGCCGCTGGAGGACATCGCCGCCGCCGTCCGGGCCCACCCGGGGCTCCGGGCCAAGCGCCCCATCGCCCTGGTGGGTGAGGTCCTCGGCGGCGGGAACTGGGAACAGGGCCCCGGGGACGACGGCGCCGTCGTCGAGGTCGCCGGAGCCGGCGGCGCCACCGTGGTGGTCGGGGGCGAGGCGCTGCTGCCGGCCTTCGTCGCCGCCGACCCCTTCGCCGCCGGGGTGGCGGCGATGCTGACCAACGTCAACGACCTGGCGGCCATGGGCGCCGAGCCGCTGGCGCTGGTGGATACGATCGTGGCGCCCGAGGCGGTCGCCCGCCGGGCCCTGGAAGGGCTGCGCCACGCCTCGGCCCTCTACGGGGTACCGGTGGTCGGCGGCCACCTGACGATCCACGACGGCCCCCCGGCGCTGTCGGCCTTCGGGCTCGGGCGGGCCGCCCCCGGCGCGGCCCTGTCGGTCCGCCGCTCCGCCCCGGGCCAGCGCCTGATCCTGGCCGGCTGCACCGACGGCGTCATGCGGGGTGACTTCCCGTTCTTCGGGTCCTTCGACGCCCGCGGCGCGGCGCTGGCCGGCGACGTCCGGGTCCTGGCCGCCCTGGCCGCCTCGGGGGCGGCGGTGGCCGCCAAGGACGTCAGCATGGCCGGCATCCTCGGCTCGCTCGGCATGCTGCTGGAATGCCACCGCCTCGGGGTGACCGTCGACCTCGACGCCCTGCCCCGGCCCGCCGATGTCGGGCTCGTCGACTGGCTGGGCTGCTTCCCCTGCCTGGCCTTCCTCGTCTGTGCCCCGCCGGACCGGGAGGCGGACTGCATCGGCGCCTTCCACCGGCGCGGCCTGGCCGCCGCCGTCATCGGGGAACTCGACGGCTCCGGCGTCCTGCGCATCAGCGCCGGCGGCGCCACCGCCGACGTCCTCGACGTCAGGACCGAACCGGTGACCGGCCTTCCGCCGGCCTGAGCCCCCGCCCCGGCCGGGGGGCGGTGAGGTCGATGGCCATCAGCTGATGGGGCAGGCCGACGTAGATCTCGGGGTCGCCCCGCCGCTCCCAGCCGAGCCGCTCGAAGAACCGGACGTTGGCCGCCTGCACGTGGGCCAGCATCTCGTGGCCTCCCAGGGCGGCGGCGGTCTCGACGGCGAAGCGGACCAGCGGGCTGCCCAGGTTCCAGGCCCGGAAGGCGGGCAGGACCGCCAGCCGGTCGCCCTGCCAGACGCCCGGTTCGAGCGGGTAGAGGCGCACGGCGCCGCCGGCCCGGTCGCCGGCGGAGGCCAGCACCTTGACGGTGGCCGGCGAGGTGTCGTGGCCGTCGCGATCGGAGCCGGCGAAGACGCCCTGCTCGACCACGAAGACGGCGTGACGTATCCGATGGTGAATGCGCTCGTCGGCCGGGCCGCCCACCGGCCGGCAGACGATCTCCGGCCGCGGCATCAGCCGGCCTCGACGGTGACCGGGATCAACCGCCGCGCCGGCGGCGCCGACTGGCGCTCGAGCACGCCGAGCGCCGAGCAGGCCTGGCACCGGGCGCAGCCGGCCTTCGCCCCCGCCGCCCCGATGCCCCGGGCCTGGAGGTAGGGCACCACGCGGCGGTAGACGCTGTCGGTGTACTCGGGCGACGGCGGCAGCCGGTCCTCCAGCAGGCTGCCGGCGATCGGCCGCAGCGGCACGACGAAGGGGTACACGCCGATGTCGATGGCCCGCCGGCAGCCTTCGACCGTGACGTCGGGGTCCTCGCCCATCCCCAGGATCACGTAGGTCGACACCTGGCCCTCGCCGAAGCGGGCCACCGCCCGTTCCCAGGCGGCGAAGTAGCCGTCGATGCCGGTCCGGGCCTTGGCCGGCGCCACCCGGGCCAGCACCGCCGGGTCGAAGCTCTCCACGTGGATGCCGACCGAGTCGATGCCCAGGTCGGCCACCCGGTCGATGACGTCGAGGTCGTCGGGCGGCTCGAACTGCACCTCCACCGGCAGCCCGGCCGCCTCCTTGACCGCCGCCCCGCAGCGCCCCACGTAGAGCGCGCCCTTGTCGGGCGCCGACGTGCTGCCGGTGGTGAGCGTGGCGTCGACCGCCCCGTCGAGGTCGCGGGCGGCCACGGCCACCTCGGCCAGCTGCTCGGGGCGCTTCTTGGCCACCGTGCGGCCGGCGGCGAGCGACAGGCCGATGCCGCAGAAGGCGCACTGGTCGTCGTTGCCCCAGTAGGCGCAGGTCTGGAGCACGGTCGAGGCCAGCGAATCGAGGTGCAGCAGGGCGATCTTCCAGTACGGCACGCCGTCGGCGGTCGTCAGGTCGTAGTACCGGGGCCGGTGCCCGGCGGCGGCGCCGGCCAGGCGCCGGCCGTCGCGCCAGATGCCGAACCCCTGGTCCTCTTCCCGCAGGACGTAGGGCGACGTCTCGGCCCAGGCCGTGCCGGTCGGCACCGTGGCCGCCACGCCCTCGATCCAGATCAGCCCCGAGTCGGACGGGCCCGCCCCGCCGGAGCGCCGTTCGACCGCCGCCTCGACGCGCAGCCCACGGCTCTGCAGATCGGTGATCAGGGCGGCCAGATCCACGGTGGTGGACGCTAGCTACTTTCCGACACGGCCGTCAACCATACGAAAGATGGACGCAAGGTGCGGTTCATCGTCCTTCGATCTGGGCCCGTTTGGCCTCGACCGCGGCCAACCACTCGGTCGGGTCGTCAAACGACTCCTGAACGGAAACCACGTCGGCCGGCGCCGCCAACCGGTCGCCGGTGGCCGGGTCGAGCGGCACGACTTCGAGGCTGTAGACCGGCGCGCCGGTCGACGGGTCGGCCTCCATCGTCTGGCGCAGGCCAGCCCCGCTGCCCACGTGCATCTCGATCCAGCTCCACGGCACCATCCCGGCCGTCTCCCGGGAGCCGATCTCCTCGACCCTGACCCAGGCCTCGCCGGCCGCCGCCGCGGCGGCGATCCGGGCCAGTTTCTCGGCCCGGGCGGCGGCCCCGGCCAGCTCGCGGTAGCGCATGGAGAAGGCCGCCCCGGCGATGAGCCCGGCGTCGAGGCCCTCCAGCTCCAGCCCCGCATCGCCCGCCGCCCGGTGGACGATCCCGGCCGCCGTGGCCCACGCCCCGACCAGGGCGGCCAGGTCGGGGCAGGTGGCCAGGTCGTCGGCCACCGCCCGCACCATGCGCACCGCCCGTTCGTAGAGATCGGGCCGGACCATGACGACGGGGTAGAGCCGCTCCTCCGCCGCCCGCCAGTCCGACAGCAGCTGGGGTGGCACGCCCCCGGGGATTGTCACTCCCGACCCCCTCTACTATGGTGAACGGGCAGTTTCGGATCGTACACGCCGGGTAGACGCACACGCCGGTGGACGCGCGGGAGAGCGAATGGGCCGGATCGTAGTGCTGGCGCTGGGTGGCAACGCCCTCACCCATCACGGCCAGTCGGGCACGCCCGAGCAGCTGGCGGCCAACGCCGAGGGCATGGCCCGCTCCATCTCGTCGCTCATGCTGGCCGGCTGGGAGGTCGTGCTCGTCCACGGCAACGGCCCCCAGGTCGGCAACCTCGCCCTCCAGCAGGAGGAGGGCTCCGACGTCGTCCCGCCCCAGCCGCTCTACTCCCTCGGCGCCATGACCCAGGGCCAGCTCGGCAGCCTCTTCGCCCTGGCCCTGCGCAAGGTCCTCGGGCCCCGCTCGCCCGAGGTCGTCCCGCTCGTGACCCACTCCGAGGTCGACCCCGCCGATCGGGCCTTCACCGATCCGACCAAGCCCATCGGCCCCTTCCTGACCGAGGAGGAGGCCCAGGCCTTCGCCGCCGAACGGGGGTGGGCGGTCAAGGAGGACGCCGGCCGGGGCTGGCGGCGGGTCGTGCCGTCGCCCGAGCCCGTCCGCATCCTGGAGGCGGGGGCCATCCGCACGCTGCTCGACGCCGGCGTCGTCGTCATCGCCGCCGGCGGGGGCGGCATCCCGGTGGTGCCGGCGGCCGGCGGCTACCGGGGCGTCGACGCCGTCATCGACAAGGACTACGCCGCCGAGCGCCTGGCCACCTCACTGGGCGCCGAAGCCCTGGTGCTGGTCACCAGCGTCGAGGCGGTGCTCCTCGACTACGGGACGCCGAAGCAGCGGCCGATGCTCGACATGTCGGTCGACGACGCCGAGGCCCACCTGGCCGAGGGCCAGTTTCCCGAGGGCAGCATGGGCCCCAAGGTCCGGGCCGGCGTGCGGTTCCTCCGCCACGGCGGCGACGTGGCCGTGATCACCACCCCGGCGCTGGTCTACGCCTCGCTGGAGGGCACGGTGTCGGAGCTCGAGGGCCGGCCGGGGACGCGGATCGTGCGGGTCCGGCCGGTGACCACCGACTCGTCGGGGGGCACCCCCGGCGCCGCCGGGTCGGGCGGGCGGGGAGCGACGGCATGACCGCCCGGATCGTGGTGCAGAAGGACCGCTACGTCGACTCCGTGGTCCAGATGGGGGCCAGCCGGGCGATGATGGACGTCGACGGCGTGGAGTGGGCCGCCGCCGCCATGGGCACGCCGGCCAACCTCGACACGCTGGCCGGCAAGGGGTTCGACCTGACCGGCGTCGACGCCACCGCCAACGACTGCTTCCTGGCCGTGCTGGCCGGCTCCGACGCCGCCGCCGGCCGGGCCCTCGCCGCCGGCGAGGCGGCGCTGGCGGGCCCCGAACGGCGCGGCACCGGCGCCGGGGCGGGTCCCGCCGGGGCGGCCGGGCCCGAGCGCCCCCGCTCCCTCGGCGAGGCCGTCGACGCCCTCGGCGGCGAAGCCAACCTGGCCATCGTGTCGGTGCCCGGCGACTACGCCGCCCTCGAGGCCCACAAGGCGCTGTCGGCCGGGATGCACGTGCTGCTGTTCTCCGACAACGTGCCCCTCGACCAGGAGGTCGAACTGAAGCAGCGGGCCGAGGCCCTGGGCCGCCTGGTGATGGGCCCCGGCGCCGGCACCGCCATGCTCGGCCGGACGGGCCTCGGCTTCGCCAACGTCGTGGGCGCCGGCGGCGGCGGCGACGGTGCGAGCGGCGGCGACGACCGGCCCGGCGTCGGTGTCGTGGCCGCCGCCGGCACCGGCGCCCAGGAGGTCATGGCCCTCCTCGACCGGGGCGGTGCCCGGGTGACGGCCGTCATCGGCGTCGGCGGCCGGGACCTGTCGGAGACCGTCGGCGGCCGCATGGCCCGCAGCGGCCTGCGGGCCCTGCGGGAGGACGCCGGCACCGACGCCGTCCTGCTCGTCTCCAAGCCGCCCTCCGACGAGGTGGCCAAGGTCGTGCTGGCCGAAGCCGGGGCCAAGCCGGCGGTGGCCGCCCTCATCGGCCTGGCCGAGCCCGTCCCCACCCCCGAGGGCGTCCGCCTCGCCTCGACGCTGGAGGGCGGCGCCACCACCATGCTGGCCCGCCTCGGCCTGCCGCCCCTCGACCTCGACGGCGGCCTGCGGGCGGCCGTGACCGACGCCGTGGCCGCCCTGCCCGCCGGGCGGACGCTGGTCCGGGGCCTCTTCTCCGGCGGCACGCTGTGCTACGAGGCGCTGGTGATCCTGGCGGGGATCCTCGGCCCGGTGTACTCCAACACCCCGATCCGCAAGGGCTGGGGCCTGCCCGCCCCCGACGGCGCCCACCTCTGCCTCGACCTCGGCGAGGAGGAGTACACGAAGGGCCGGCCCCATCCGATGATCGACCCCGAGGCCCGCGTCGAGCACCTCCGGGTCGAGGGCGCCCGGCCCGACGTGGCCGTCGTGCTGCTCGACGTCGTCCTCGGCTACGGCTCGCATCCCAGCCCGGCCGACGTGTTCGCCGGTGTGTGCGCCGACCTGCGCGACGGCGGCCGCGGGCCGGCGGTCGTCACCTACGTCCTCGGCACGGCCGGCGATCCCCAGGGCCTGGCCCGCCAGCGGGACATCCTCCGGGAGGCCGGCTGCATCGTGCCGCCCACCGCCGGCCGGGCGGCCCTGGCCGCCGCCGCCCTGGCCACCCGCCGGCCCGAACTCGTCGAGGAGCCGCTGTCGTGATGCCGATCGAGGGCCGGAGCAGCGACGCGCCGTCGGGTTGCGGGGCGGCGATCCCCGACGCCGGCGAGGGGCGGGCGGTCCTGCTCGTCTGCCACTCGACGCGCCCCCGGGGCGGGCTCGTCCACACGCTGTCGCTGGGCGAGGCGCTCGTCGCCTGGGGCGTCGACGCCCACCTGGTGGCCCTCGGCGACCCCGCCGCCGGCCTCTTCCGGCGCAGCGCCCTGCCGTCCACCATCGTGCCCGCCCCGCCGCCGGCCGACGACCTGACCCAACGGGTCTTCGACGCCGTCGACGCCCTCGAAGCGGGCCTGGCCGCCCTCTGCCCGCCCGGCGACGTGATCCTCCACGCCCAGGACTGCATCGCCGCCCGGGCCGCCGTCCGCCTCCGGGACGGGCACGCCCTCACCGGCCCCCGGCCCGGCACCGTCGTGGTCCGCACCGTGCACCACGTCGACGACTTCACCACTCCGGCGCTGATCGAATGCCAGCTGCGGGCCATCGCCGACCCCGACCGCATCGTGGTCGTCAGCGACCACTGGCGGGCCCGCCTGGCCGCCGGGTACGGCGTCGACGCCACCGTCGTCCGCAACGGTGTCGACCCCGGCCGCTTCGGCGCCGGCGCCCCCGGCGAGCGGGCGGCCTTCCGGGCCCGGGCCGGCGCGGCCGGCGACGACGACGTCTTCCTGGTGCTGACCGTGGGCGGCATCGAACCCCGCAAGGGCTCGGTCACGCTGCTGGAGGCCATGGCCGGCGCCGTCGCCCGGTGGTCGGCCGGCGGCGGCTCGGGGCCCCGGCCCGTCCTGGCCGTGGTCGGCGGCCACACGTTCTTCGACTACCGGGCCTACCGCGACTCCGCCCTGGCCCGCCTTCCCGAACTCGGCCTCGTCGAAGGCCGCGACATCCTGCTGCTGGGCACGGTCAGCGAGGCGGACCTCGGCGCCTGGTACCGGGCGGCCGACGCCTTCGCCTTCCCGTCGGTCAAGGAGGGCTTCGGTCTCGTCGTCCTCGAGGCGCTGGCCGCCGGCCTGCCGGTGGTGGCCAGCGACATCCCCGTCTTCGCCGAGTACCTGGAGGACGGGCGCAGCGCCCTGCTCGTTCCCCCCGGTGACGCCGGCGCCCTGGCCGGCGCCCTCGACCGGCTGGCCGGCGACCGCCGCCTGCGCCGCACCCTGGCCGCCGGCGGGCGGCCGCTGCTCGACCGCTTCACCTGGGCCGCCGCCGCCCGGGCCACCGTCGATGTCTACCGGTCGACCCACCCATTCGGCGATGGAACGGCCCGGGAGGCGGCGGTAGGTTCCCTGCCATGAACTCGAGAACCGACCACAGGAACCGACCCCGCGGCGGGCAGGCGTGAGGGGCCTCGCCGGAAAGGTCGTCGTCGTCACGGGGGCCGGCCGGGGAATGGGCCAGGCCATGGCCGAGCGCCTCGCCGCCGAGGGCGCCCGGGTGGCCGTCACCGACATCGACGGCGACTCCGCCCTGGCCACCGCCAAGGCCCTCGACGGGGCGGCCGGCTTCCGCCTCGACATCACCGACGCCGCCGAGGTCACCGGGCGCATCGCCGAGATCACCGCGGCCCTGGGCCCGATCGACGCCCTCGTCAACAACGCCGGGTGGGACAAGCTCTCGCCCTTCCTCGACACCGACGAGGACCTCTGGGACCGCATCATCGACATCAACCTGCGGGGCCCGATCCGCATGACGAAGGCCGTCCTCGGGCCGATGGTGGAGCGGGGCGGCGGCCGCATCGTCAACATCTCGTCCGACGCCGGGCGGGTCGGCTCCACCGGCGAGGCCGTCTACTCGGCCTGCAAGGCGGGGATCATCGGCTTCACCAAGACCGTCGCCCGGGAGATGGCCCGCCACGGCATCACGGTCAACACGATCTGCCCCGGCCCCACCGCCACACCGCTGCTCAACTCGATGGTCGGCGAGCACGAGAAGCTCATCGAGTCGCTGAAGCGGGGGATCCCGCTGGGCCGCCTCGGCGAACCCGACGACGTCGCCGGGGCGGTGGCCTTCATGGTCTCCGACGACGCCGCCTTCATCACCGGCCAGACCCTCTCCGTCAGCGGTGGTCTCACCATGGCGTGACGCCGGCGGTGTTACCGGCCCGGCCGCCCGGGAAGAAGACAGGGCATGGAATCCTCCGGAACCACGCCTCCGGGCGGCCAGTCGCCGGCCGCCGTCCCCGAGATCGCCGCCCTCTTCGACGGGTCGGGGCCGTTCGTCACCGTCTACCTGACCACCGAGGCCGCCGTGGAGCAGGCCGCCCAGCAGAACGAGCTGCGGTGGAAGGCGCTGCGGCGGCGGCTGGAGGAGGACGGCGCCCCCGAGGCGGCCCTGGCCGCCGTCGACCCCCTCGTCCCCGACGCCCACCACTACGGCCGCACGCTGGCCGTGGTGGCCGGCGCCGGCGGCGCCCTCCTCGTCCGCCACGAGCCCGAGCGGCCCGCCCGCGACGCTGGCTGGGTCGCGCCGCTGCCCCGGGTCGGGCCCCTGCTGGAGTGGGCCCAGGCGGCTGTCCCGCACCTCGTCGTGCTGGCCGACCGGGCCGGGGCCGACATCGTGGTGCTGTCCCGGGCCGCCGCCGGGACGGGCGGCGGCGACGCCCCGGTCGTCACCGTCGGCCAGAGCACCGGCGGCGATCCCGACCTCCGCAAGACCAACCCCGGCGGCTGGTCCCAGCGCCGCTACCAGAACCGGGCCGAGAACCTCTGGGAGCACAACGCCAGGCAGGTGGCCGAACAGGTCGCGGCGCTGAGCGACGAGGTCGGCGCCCGGCTCATCGTGCTGGCCGGCGACGTCCGGGCCAGCGGGCTGCTGCGCGAGCACCTCCCCGGCCCGGTGGCCGCGCTGGTCCGGGAGGTCGACGGTTCCCGGGGCGCCGGCTCCGCCGACAACGGCCTCGACGAGATCGCCGACGACGTCGTCAAGCTGGCCGCCAGCGTGGCCGCCGAGGACACCGTCGAGTTCCTGCGCCAGTTCAAGCAGGAACGGGGCCAGAACGACCTGGCCGCCGAGGGCGTGGCCGCCACGCTCGAGGCCCTGGCCGCCGCCCGGGTCGACACGCTGCTCGTCCACGACGACCCCGACGACACCCGCACCGCCTGGTTCGGCCCCGAGCCGGGGATGGTCGCCGCCGGCGCCGCCCCGCTCCGGGACCTCGGCGTGGAGGCGCCGGTCGAGGCCCGCCTCGTCGACGTCGCCATCCGGGCGGCCTTCACCACCGGGGCGTCGGTGCGGATGATCCCGTCGGTCGGGTCCGTCCACGACGGCCTCGGCGCCATCCTGCGCTTCTGAGCGGCGCTAGCGTCCCCCGGGCATGAACCTGCTCGTGCTCGGGGGGACGTCGTTCGCCGGCCGGCACGTCGTGACGGCGGCGCTGGCCGGCGGCCATTCGGTCACGACGTTCAACCGGGGCCGGACGAACCCCGGCCTGTTCCCTCAGGTCCGGGCCCTCCACGGCGACCGGACGAGCGGCGACTACGAGGCGCTGCGGGACGCCGGCCCGTTCGACGCCGTCGTCGACCTCTGCGCCTACGTTCCCCGGGCCGCCCGCCAGGCGATCGAGGCCCTCGGCCCCGGCGGCCTCGACGGGCCCTACGTCCTGATCTCCAGCGTCTCGGTCTACGCCGAGCCGGCCGCCGGCGCCCCGGCCGGCGACGGGTTCGGCGAGGAATCGCCGACGGCGCCGTTGCCGGCCGGCACCGACCCCGCCACCGAGGACGTCACCGGTGAGACCTACGGCCCCCTCAAGGCCCTGACGGAGCAGGCGGCCGAGGCGCTCCTCCCCGGCGGCGTCATGGTGGTGCGGCCCGGGCTCATCGTCGGCCCCTGGGACCCCACCGACCGCTTCACCTACTGGATCCGCCGGATGGCCGACGGGGGCGAGGTCCTCGCCCCCGAGAGCCCCGCCGTGGCCACCGTCGGGGTCGTCGACGCCGCCGACCTCGCCGGCTGGATCGTGGCCTCCGCCGCCGCCGGCCGCACCGGCGTCTACAACGCCGTGGCGCCGCCGGTGCCGCTGCAGCGCGTGCTCGACGCCGCCCGGTCCGAAGCGGCGGTGGAGATCACCTGGGTGCCGTGGCCGTTCCTGGAAGCGGAAGGCGTGGCGCCCTGGACCGACCTGCCGGCCTGGGTCCCGGCGGCGATGCAGGGCCTCATCACCGCCGATGGTGCGCGGGCGTCGGCGGCCGGCCTGGAACACCGCTCCATCGAGGCGGTGGTGGCCGACCTGGCCGCCTGGGACGGCGCCCGTCCCCGCCGGCCGCTGCGAGCCGGGCTCAGCCGGGAACGGGAATCGGATCTGCTCCGGCGCTACCGGGAGGCGGGCCCGCCGCCCGGGCCATGAGCCAGCCCCGGGCCCGTTCGGCCCGGGGGTAGCGGTCGACGAGCTCCCAGAAGGCCGGGCCGTGGCCCGGCACGAGGAGGTGGGCCAGCTCGTGGACGATCACGTAGTCGAGGACCCAGCCCGGCTCGGCCAGCAGCTTCGACGAGATCCGGACGCTGCCGTCGAGCGGCGTACACGACCCCCAGCGCAGCTCCTGGTTGTCGACCCAGCGGATGGACGACGGGCGGGGCAGCTCGTAGCGGTCGGCCAGGGCGGCGGCGCGCTCGTCGAGGTCGACGCCGCCGGTGCTGCTGGAACGCTCCAGGCGCCGCACCATCTCGGCCACCCAGTGCTCCTCCTCGGCCCGCGTCATGGTGGCCGGGATCGTGACGCGCACGACGCCGTTGACCCGCCGGGCCTGGACCGTCTTGCGCCGGCGGGGGCTCCGGATCACTTCGACGTTCACGGGCCCGGAGGGTACCCGCCGCTGGTTAAGAACTGGTGGACTCTTGCGGGCGCCGCCCGAACAGGGCCCATCCGTCCATCTGGTAGACGACGTCGCCGTCGCCGTCGATCAGCTCCGTCCGGCCGAGGACCTTGCCCAGCGTGGGCCGCTTGGCCGACGGCTCGGCCTGGACCACCGTGTAGCGGGCCAGCAGCCGCTGCCCGGCCCGGACCGGCTTGCGGAACCGGATGTTCTCCACACCGGGCGACCCCTGGGTGTCGGTGTGGTTGAGCAGGTTGTCGACCTGCACCCGCATGGTCAGCAGCGCCGTCTGCCACCCGCTGGCGATGAGCCCGCCGTAGATGGAGTCCTTGGCCGCCTCGGGATCGGTGTGGAACGGCTGCGGGTCGTACTGCCGGGCGAAGGCGACGATGTCGTCCTCGGTCAGCTCGGGGATCGGGCCGAGTTCGATGACCTTGCCTTCGGGGAAGTCTTCGAAGTAGAGGATCGCCGCCCCTCCTCTCCGGTCGGTGGGTGGCCGAGAGTCTCCCGCTACTGTGGCCCCCGACCACGAAAGGATGCCGATGCGCCGGATCTCTCTCTGCCTGGTGGCCCTGGCCCTGCTGGGCGCCGGCGCCGCCTGCGGCGGTGACAGCGGCACGCCGCTCACGGCCGACGAGTTCGCCAAGCAGGCCAACGCCATCTGCAAGGCCGACGACGCCAAGCTGGCCGACGAGGGCAAGCAGCTCCTGGCCGACGCCAAGACCACCCCCGACCAGCTGGTGAAGTTCTACCTCGACCACGCCGTGCCCAACGCCCGCGACAAGCTGAAGCAGATCGGCAAGCTCCATCCGCCCGACAAGGACAAGAGCAAGGTCAAGAAGATGCTGGCGTCGGGCAGCAAGGCCACCGACGCCGTCGAGTCGGGCCTGAAGAAGCAGGGCGCCGCCTACCTGTCGGCCAAGGGCGCCGATCCCTTCAAGGACTTCAATTCCCAGGCCGGCGACCTGAAGCTGAGCGACTGCGCCGGCAAGAGCTGAGGAGGCGCCGATGAGCGACGAAGCGGTGACCGTCTGGTTCAACCCCGGCTGCTCCAAGTGCCGCACGGTGCAGGGCATCCTGGCCGAGCGGGGCGTCGACGCCGACTACGTCCGCTACCTGGAGCAGACCCCGTCGCGGGCCGAGATCGAAACGGTGCTGGGCCGGCTGGGCACCGACGACCCCCGGGCCATCATGCGGACGGGCGAAGCCGTGTACCGGGAGCTGGGCCTGGCCGGCGCCGACCGCGACGCGCTGCTCGACGCCATGGTGGCCAACCCCATCCTCATCGAGCGGCCGATCGTGATCCGGGGCGACCGGGCCGTCGTCGGCCGGCCGCCCGAGAACGTGCTCGACCTGCTGTAGCGACGGGCCGCTAGCGCCCCGAGTCGAAGCGGTTCATCCAGATCTCGGCCGCCACCCAGATCGTCTTGGTGAACGGATAGAAGAAGATCGGCAGGATGATGGCCAGCGCCGCCGACGTCACGACCACGAACCAGACCGGCGGCCCGCTGCCCTGGCTGGTGGCCAGCACGATGATGTAGATGAACATGCCGAGGATGAGGATCCCGGCCGTCAGGCCGATGTTGATCGTCATGCCCCCGAGCATGTGACCTTCCTCGGGGCGGCCCTCGAAGTGCAGATCGCACCGCGGGCAGCGCTCCTTCATCGTGAACCAGCCGGTGAACAGATGGCCGGCGCCGCAGCGGGGGCAGTGCCGGACGGCGCCCCGGGCGAACATGGTCGGAATGCTGGGCCGTTCGCCGCCGGCGATGTCGGTGGGGTTCAGCTCTGCCATTGGCCTCGCTCCTCCATGACCTGCTTCAAGACGCTCGGCCGGTCGGTGAAGAGGCCGCCGACGCCGAGGTCGAGGAGCCGGTGCATCTCGGCCGGCTCGTCGATGGTCCACACATGCACCGGGATACCCCGCCGGGCGGCGGCCGTCACGAATCGACCGTCGACCAGCGTACGGTTCCGGTAGGTCAGGGGGACCTGGACGCAGGCGGCGCCGAACGCCCCGACCGGTACGCCGAAGCCGGCCAGGCGCAGCCGGGCGATGGCCGCCGGGCCCATCGCCGTGCAGATCGGCCGGTCGACCGCCCGGCGCAGCTGCAGCAGCCGCCGGTCGGAGAAGGCGGCGATGTTGACCCGGTCGTGGGCGTTGGTGCGGCGCAGCGCCTCGGCCAGCGGCGCCACGGCGGCGTCCATCTTGGGGTCGATGTTGAACCGGCTGTCGGGGAAGGCGTCGAGCAGGGCCTCCAGGGTGGTGATCGGCTCCCCCTCGGGCCCGACCCTGGCGTGGCGCACCTCCGACCAGGGCCGATCCTCAAGCCGGCCGGTCAGGTCGGTCACCCGGTCGAGCGACTCGTCGTGGAAGGCCAGCAGCACGCCGTCGGAGGTGACCCGGCCGTCGGTCTCCAGGTAGCGGTAGCCCATCTCCACCGCCCGGCCGAAGGCGGCCAGCGTGTTCTCCCCGCCGACCTCGGCCGCCCCGCCCCGATGGGCGAAGGGGATCGGGTAGGGCCAGTCGAGAAAGGCGAACGTCGCCGTCACGCCGCGGCGAGCTGGTCCCGCACCTGGCGCTTGAGCCGGAAGAGGATCGCCGACATCCCCCGCAGCCGGAGGCTGGAGATCACCTCGGCCAGCCCGAGGTCCTCGTAGAAGTCGTCGGGCGTGCCCAGCACCTCGTCGGCGCTGGCGCCCTCGAGCCCCTCGCGGAGGATTCCGGCGAAGCCCCGGGTGGTCGGCGCCTCGGCCGGCACGTCGAAGAACAGGTGCACCCGCCGGTCGTCGTCGACCTCGGTGGCGAGGAAGAACGGGGTCTGGCACTCCACGACCTGCTCCATCTTGTCGCGCTGGCCGGCGAGGTGGTCGGGCAGCGGCGGCACCTTGCGGGAGTACTCCAGCAGGGCCTGGAGCCGCAGCTCCCTCGGGGCACCGGAGAACAGGTCGACGATGCGCCGGAGTTGGGGGGGTGTCTGTGTCTCGCTGATGCCCGGATAGCCTAACCGGCCTGTTCGCGTCGCTGTCTGGCCCCAGGGAGGTCACCATGCCCGTCGAGAACGACCCGTCCCCCGAGCTGGCGGACTACGCCCATCCGGAGAAGCTCGTGACCGCCGACTGGCTGGCCGCCCACCTCGACGACCCCCGGGTGGTCATCGTCGAGTCGGATGAGGACGTCCTGCTCTACGACACCGGTCACATCCCCGGCGCCGTCAAGGTCGACTGGCACACCGAGCTCAACGACCAGGTGACGCGCGACTACCTCGACGGCGAGGGGTTCGCCCGCCTCATGGGCGAGAAGGGCATCAGCCGGGAGTCGACCGTCGTGTTCTACGGCGACAACTTCAACTGGTGGGCGGCCTACGCCCTGTGGGTCTTCTCGCTGTTCGGCCACCCCGACGTCCGCCTGCTCAACGGCGGCCGCATGAAGTGGGTGGCCGACGGCCGGGAGATGACCACCGACGTGCCCAAGCGCGAGCCCACCGACTACCCGGTGGTCGAGCGCGACGACTCCAGGATCCGGGCCTACAAGGAAGCCGTGCTCGACCACATGATGGAGCGGCGCCCCATGGTCGACGTGCGCTCGCCGGAGGAGTTCCGGGGTGAGCGCACCCACATGCCCGAGTACCCCCAGGAAGGGGTGCTGCGGGGCGGCCACATCCCCGGCGCGGCCAGCGTCCCCTGGAAGCGGGCGGCCAACGACGACGGCACGTTCAAGTCGGTTCCCGACCTCAAGGCCATCTACGAGGGCGAGGTCGGGCTCACGCCGAGCGACGACATCGTCGTCTACTGCCGGATCGGCGAGCGGTCGAGCCACACGTGGTTCGTGCTGACCCAGCTGCTCGGCTACCCGACCGTCCGCAACTACGACGGCTCGTGGACGGAGTGGGGCAACTCCGTGCGGGTCCCGATCGAGAAGCCCTGACCAGAAAGGGCCCCCGCCGGGCCGGCCGTCCCCCAGCTGCGGCCGGCCCGGGTGAGGGCCCTTGGAAAACGGGGGACGGGGTGGCGGTCCGTCCCCTCAGTGGCGCCCGGCGGGTGGGCTCGGGTGCGCCACGTCCAATGAACGCCGGTGGCCCCGCCTTATGACGCGCTGAGTGGCGGGTCCCACCCCGTCCGTGACCGGGCGGATCGGCCGCGGGTCAGGCGAGCCCGGGCGGGTTCGGCCCGGGGTCGCCCGACACGGTGTCGGGCTCGCCCGACGGCGCCGGTGCCGGGCGGCTGGCGCCGGGCGTGGTGGCCGGGTCGTTGAGGGCGTCGATCAGCTTGCGGAGCCGGGCCCAGTGCGTCCGGTCGAACCGGAACCGGATCCGGGCCAGGTCGACGTGGTCGTGGTCGGCGATCTCGGCCGACGACGGCTGGGCCGCCTCGATGCGCCCGCCGGTCACGATGTCGGCGAAGTCCTCGTTGAGGCGTTCGAGCTCCTCGTCGGACGGGACGCGGTGCAGCCGGATGACCAGCGCCCGGTCGACGAAGCGGATCGAGTGGAAGTTGGTGTAGAAGCCCTCGATCTCCCGGACGGCGTCGTCGACGTCGGCGGTGATGTGGACGAGGTCGAGGTCGTCGGGCGAGATCAGCCGCCGCACCATCAGCTCCTCTTCCACGAAGCGCTTCCAGCTGGCCCAGTACGTCCCGCCGGGGACCTCGAGGAGGACGACGGGGGCGGGGTGCGACTTGCCCGTCTGCACCAGCGTCAGGAGCTCGAAGGCCTCGTCCATGGTCCCGAAGCCGCCGGGGAGGAGCACGAAGCCGTGCGACTCCTTGATGAAGCTCAGCTTGCGGGTGAAGAAGTACCGGAAGTTGATGAGCTTCGGGTCGTCGGCGATGAACTGGCTGGTGGCCGCCTCGAAGGGGAGGCGGATGTTGACCCCGAAGGAGTTCTCGGTGCCCGCCCCCTCGATGCCGGCCGACATGATCCCCGGCCCGGCGCCGGTGATGACCATCCAGTCCCGCTCGGCCATGGCGGCGGCGAAGGCCCGGGCCTGCTCGTAGAGCGGGTCCTCCGGCATCGTCCGGGCCGACCCGAAGATGGCCACCTTCCGCTGCCCCCGGTAGGGGGCGAAGACGTGGAAGGCGTAGCGCATCTCCTTGAGGGCCGAGTTGGCGATCTTGAAGTCGCCCCGGGCGGCGCCGTCGCGGGCCATGCGCAGGGCCGACACGATCATCTCGAAGACGAGATCGACGTGGCCGCTGGCCCCGGCCCGTGTCACGAGCTCGGCCACGGCGGCGTCGAGTTCGGGGTCACCCGTCCGGTAGCGGGGGAGTCGCTCCATGTTCGGAGAGTATGCGGCCTCCGTCACCCGCGAAGGCCCGAAATCTCGTCGGGCACGTTAACGGAATGCAAAGCACCAACGATTCCTGGTCCGTGAGCCACTGCGACGAGCACTACGACACCGAGGCCGTCGGGACCTGCCGGGACTGCCGGCGCCGGACGTGCCAGCCCTGCCAGGTCGAGGTCCGGCGCCTCGGCACCCTCTGCACCCACTGCGCCCTGGTGCGAGCCGGGATCAGGTTGTGCAGGCCCGCCTCGTGATCTCGTAGACCACCTCGCAGCCCTTCCGGAGGCCGGCGAGGGGGATCCGCTCGTCGATGCCGTGGAAGGTGGCGACCTCGGCGTTCGACAGCATCACCGGTACCAGCCCGTAGGCGTCGGCGCCCTGCTGGCGGAAGTACCGGGAGTCGGTGAAAGCGGGGCAGAGGACCGGGGCGAAGGCCGCCTCGGGGAACGCCTCGGAGCACACGGCGTCGAGCAGCGGCAGCAACGGGCCCTCCGACACGCCGGCCGGCCCGTCGGAGAACAGCACCTCGCACCGCACGTCGAAGCGGGCCATCCGGGCCGAGAGCCGCCCGAAGAACTCCTCGGGGTCGGTTTCGGGCACCAGGCGGCAGTCGAGCGTGGCCGAGGCCGTGCCGGGGACGACGTTCTCCTTGTAGCCCGCCTCCAGCTTCGTCATCGAGATCACGTCGCCCAGCAGGGAGCGCTGGTAGCGGGGGAGGCGCTTGGCCAGGGCGGGCAGCACCGGCCGGGCCCGGGGCGCCAGGATGGCCTCGATGGCCCGGCGCCGGGGGGCGGAGGCCCGGGCCGCCAGGGCCCGGAACGTCCGCTCCACCAGCGGTGAGATGGCCAGCTTGGGCGGGTGGGCGGCCAGGTCGCCGAGGGCGGCGAGGAGCTTGCCGATGGCCTGGTCCTCAGGGGGCATGGAACCGTGGCCGGGGGTGCCCCGGGCGGTGATCCTGACCCACAGCAGCGCTTTCTCCGACAGGGCACAGGCCATCATCGGCGGCTTCGTCTCGGTCAGGCCGTAGCCGCCTTCGTTGATCACGTCCCGGCAGGCCACCAGGTCGGGGTGGTGCTTGGTCAGCCAGGCGGCCCCCATGACGCCGCCGGCCTCCTCGTCGGCCACGGCCACGAACAGCACGTCCCGGTCGGGGGTGACGCCGTCCCGGGCCAGGGCCAGCATGGTCATGAGCTGCATCACGCCCATGCTCTTCATGTCGATGGCCCCCCGGCCCCAGAGGTAGCCGTCGCGGATCTCGGCGCCGAAGGGGTCGACCGACCACTCCGACGGGTCGGCCGGCACCACGTCGAGGTGGTGGAGCAGGCACAGGGCGTTGGACGGGTCGCCGCCCCGGCCCCGGAGGCGGGCGACGAGGTTGCCCCGGCCCGGGGCGCTCTCCAGGACCGTCGTCTCGTAGCCGGCGTCGCCCAGGATGCCGGCCAGGAACTCGGCCGCCGGCGTCTCGTTCCCCGGGGGGTTGGTCGTGTCGAGCCGGAGGTACTGCCGGGTGATCTCGACCGCCTCGTCGCCGAGCTCGGCCCAGTCCATCAGAGGGCCAGCCCCCGCTCGGCGGCCAGGGCGGCCAGCGAGGTCTGGGGCCGGGCGCCGGTGTGGCTGATGACCTCGGCGGCGGCCAGGGCGCCGAGGCGGAGGCAGCCGGCCAGCGGCCGCCCCCGGGCCATGCCCAGCAGGAACCCGGCGGCGAAGAGGTCGCCGGCCCCGGTGGTGTCGTCGACGTGGGGGACGGGCTCGGCGGCCACGCTGACGGTGTCGGTCCCGTCCGAGGCCAGCGCGCCGGCCGCCCCCCGGGTGATGGCCACCACCGCCGACGTCTTCGTCAGCGCCGCCAGCGCCGCCTCCAGCGTCGCCTCGCCGGTGATCTCGAGCGCCTCGGCCTCGTTGCCGAGGAGGATGTCGACCTCGGGCAGGAGGGCGGTGAAGGCGTCGCGCTGCAGGGCCACCCACGACGGGTCGGAGAGCGTGAGCGCCACCCGCCGGCCGGCCCGGTGGGCGGCGGCCGCCGCCGCCTCGAGGGCCCCTTCGGCGCTGGGCAGCCCGACGAGGTACCCCTCGACGTAGGTGATCGCCGCCGAGGCCACCAGGGCGGCGTCGATGTCCCCGGCCGCCAGCTCGCCGGCCACCCCCAGGTAGGTGTTCATCGTGCGTTCGGCGTCGGGGGTCACGAGGATCAGGCACCGGGCCGTCGGGGGCCCCACCGCCGCCACCGGCGTCGTGTAGACGACACCGGTCGAGCGCAGGTCGTGGGTGAAGATATCGCCGAGCTCGTCGTCGCGGACCTTGCCGACGAAGGCCGCCCGCCCCCCGAGCGAGGCCACGCCGGCGGCGGTGTTGGCCGCCGACCCGCCCGACACCTCGACGCCGGCCGGCATGCCGGCGTACACCGCCGCCGAGCGCTCCAGGTCGACCAGCGTCATCGTCCCCTTGACGAGGCCGTGGGCGGCGACGAGGGCGTCGTCGCAGTGGGCCAGCACGTCGACGATGGCGTGCCCGACGGCGACGACGTCGAGTTCGGGTGCGGAGGCGTCCATGGACCGGACGCTACCCCCCGACGGGCTAGCTCGTGATCTCCTGCTTGCGCTTGTCGAGGGCGGCGATGAAGTCGGCGTAGGAGCGGGCGAAGGCGTCGACGCCCTCCCGCTCGATCGTCCTCGTCAGGTCGTCGTAGTCGACGCCGGCGGCGGCCAGGCCGTCCATCACCGCCCGGGCGGCGTCGAGGTCCTGCTCCACCGTGCCCGGCTGCGGGTCGCCGTGGTCCCGCAGCGCCTCGATCGAGGCGGGCGCCAGGGTGTTGACCGTGTCGGGGCCGACGAGTTCGTCGACGTAGAGCGTGTCGGAGTACGCCGGGTTCTTGGTCGACGTCGACGCCCACAGCGGCCGCTGGACCTTGGCGCCCCGGGCGGCCAGCGGCTCCCAGCGGGCGCCGGAGTGGCGCTCCCGGAACAGCTGGTAGGCCAGCTTGGCGTTGGCCACGGCCACTTTGCCCCGCAGCGGGTGGCCCTCGGGCAGGCGCCGGTCGGCCTCGGTGTCGACCCGGGACACGAAGAACGACGCCACCGAGTTGACGGCCGACAGGTCGCCCCCGGCCTCCGCCAGGCGTTCCAGCCCGCGGAAGTAGGCCTCGATGACCTCGCCGTAGCGGACCAGCGAGAAGATCAGCGTCACGTTGATGTTGCGGCCCGAGGCGATCATCTCCTCGATGGCCGGGACGCCTTCCGCCGTGGCCGGGATCTTCACCATGACGTTGGGCCGGGCCAGGCGCTGGTGGAGGTCGCGGGCCTGGACGATCGTGCCCTCGGTGTCGGCGGCCAGGTCCGGCGCCACCTCGATCGACACGAACCCGTCGGCCCCGCCGGTGGCCTCGTGCGTCGGCCGGAGGATGTCGGCGGCGGTGCCGACGTCGTCGATCAGCAGCTCCCAGCCGATCGCCTCGCTGTCGAGCCCCTGGCGGGCCAGCGAGTGGATGACGTCGTCGTACTCGTTGCCGGCCGAGATCGCCTTCTCGAAGATTGTGGGGTTGGAGGTGACGCCCCGGATCCCGTCCTCCTCGATCATCCGGGCCAGTTCGCCGCCGTCGAGCAGCGACCGCCGGATGTTGTCGTACCAGGGGCTCTGGCCGAAGTCGTTGAGGCGGGCGATGGGTGATGTCATGGCTGCTCTCTCCTCTCAGCGGCGGCCCCGCCGAAGCCGGGCGGTGTGCGGCGCCGGTGGCCGCCCGACCCGAGCAGGAGCCGGGCCCGGTCGACGACGCACTCAGGGGTGAAACCGAGCTTCTCCAGGGCGGTGGCGCCCGGCGCCGAGGCCCCGAAGCGGTCGAGGCCGACGGCGTCGTCGGCCCAGCGCTCCCAGCCGAGGGTGGCCGCCGCCTCCACCGCCAGGGTCGGCACCTCGCGGGGCAGCACGGCCGCCTGCTCGTCGGCCGGCAGCAGCTGGAACAGCTCCCAGCACGGCATCGACACGACCCGGGCCGACACCCCGCTGTCGGCCAGCCGCTTCTGCGCCTCCACGCAGACCGACACCTCCGAGCCCGTCCCGATGAGGACGAGCTGCAGTTCGCCGGGCTCGTCGACGAGGACGTAGGCGCCCCGGGCCACGCCGGCCTCGGCCCGGTCCGCCGTCCCGTCGAGGACGGGCAGCTTCTGGCGGGACAGGATGAAGGCGCTCGGGCCGTCGCCGTTCACATGGATCCGCCAGCACTGGGCGGTCTCGTTGGCGTCGGCCGGCCGGAGCACCCGCAGGCCCGGGATGGCCCGCAGCGAGGCGAGATGCTCGATCGGCTGGTGGGTCGGCCCGTCCTCGCCGAGGCCGACGGAGTCGTGCGACCACACGAAGCACGTCCGGGCCTGTTCCAGGGCGGCCAGGCGGACCGAGCCCCGCATGTAGTCGGAGAAGATCAGGAACGTGCCGCCGAAGGGCAGGACGCCGCCGTGGAGCGCCATGCCGTTCATGGCCGCCCCCATGCCGTGCTCCCGCACGCCCCAGTAGACCTGGCGGCCCTTGCGGTCCTCGGGGGAGAAGACGCCGAAGCCCGACAGCTTCGTGCCGGTGTTGCCGGTCAGGTCGGCGCCGCCGCCGACGAGGCCGGGCACGAGGCCGGCGATGGCGCCGAGGGCGTCGGCGCAGGCGGCCCGGGTGGCCACCTGCTCGCCGGCCGGCCACGACGGCAGCTTCTGCTCCCAGCCCGCCCGGCCCCGCCCGGCCAGACAGGTGTCGTACTCCTCGGCCAGGTCCGGCTCGGCGGTGTGGAGCCGGGCCACGCGGCCCTGCCACGCCTCCCGCTCCGGGGCGCCCCGGCGGCCGGCCTCCCGGTAGAAGGCCAAGACGTCGTCGGGCACCCAGAAGTCCTCGGCCGGCATCCCGAGGATCTCCTTCACCCGGGCCACCTCGTCGGCGCCCAGCGGCTCGCCGTGGGCCTTGGGGGAATCCGTGAAGTTGGGGGAGGGGTAGCCGATGTGGCTGCGGAGGATGATGAGCGACGGCCGTTCCTCCTCGGCGATGCCCTCCCGGAGCGCCGCCTCGAGGGCGCCGGTGTCCTCGGCCACCTCGCCGGCGCGGACGACGTGCCAGCCGTAGGCCTCGAACCGCTTGCCGGCGTCGTCGGTCAGGGCGATCTCCGTCTTGCCGTCGATCGTGATGTGGTTGTCGTCGTAGACGTAGACGAGCCGGCCCAGCTTGAGGTGCCCGGCCAGCGAGCCGGCCTCGTGGCTCACGCCCTCCTCGAGGTCGCCGTCGGAGCAGATGGCGAAGATGCGGTGGTCGCACACGTCGGCGCCGAAGCGGGCCCGCAGGTTGGCCTCGGCGATGGCCATGCCGACGCCGTTGGCGAAGCCCTGTCCGAGCGGGCCGGTGGTGACCTCGATGCCGGGGGCGTGGCCGTGCTCGGGGTGCCCGGCCGTCCGCGACCCCCACTGCCGGAACTGCTTGATGTCGTCGAGCTCGAGGCCGAACCCCGTCAGGTAGAGCATGGCGTAGAGCAGCATCGAGGCGTGCCCGGCGGAGAGGATGAACCGGTCCCGGTCGGGCCAGCCCGGATCGGCGGCGTCGTAGCGCATGATCCGGGTGTGCAGCACGTGCGCCAGCGGGGCGAGGGCCATGGCCGTCCCGGGATGGCCGGAGTTGGCCTTCTGGACGGCATCCATCGCCAGCCCCCGGATCACGTTGATGGCCCTGGTCTCGAGGTCGTTCGCCATGCGCGCCCTTCTCTCCTGTGCCCGGCTGGGTCGTTGAGCCAGCCTACCGGGGGACCTTCCGTCCCCCTTCTTCGTGGCTACCCGCTGGCGTGGGGGTCACACATTCCCCCGCGGGAGTGTTCAGGAGGTGAAGAGGGCGAGGCTGGCGGTGAAGCCGTGCAGGAAGTTCCGCTGCCCCACCGGGCCCAGTTCCCCGGCGCAGAAGCACCCCGCCAGGGGGAGCGGGCCGAGGAGCGACTCCACCACCGAGGCGTCGTGGTCGGCCTCGCCGAAGAGGCGCTGCCCCCGCCCGTTGCAGGTGAAGAGCAGGGCGGCGTCGGCCTCGGCCGAGGTGAGCAGATCGCGCAGGTCCTCGTCGGCCGAGTCGGCGTCGCGGACCTGGAACTGCACCGTCCGCCCGACGGCGATGGTGTCGCCGACGGCGATGGCCCCGCTGCGCTGGTCGGCCCCGACGACGCCCCGCACGAGGAAGTCGCCCCGGGTGAACTCCAGCCTGGTCTCGTCGACCACGCAGCCGATCTGCAGCCCCCGGCGCATGAGCTCGCGCTCCTCGTCGGTGGCGCCGGTGGCCGTCTCCTGCAGGCGTTCCAGGGCGGGCTTGCCGCCGAGCTCCAGCAGGAAGTTCCGGTCCGACTTGGTCACGACGTAGGGCTTGCCCACCGGGCGGCAGCCCTGGGAGACGACCGTGCGGATCCCGACGCCGCCCGACAGGACGGCCCCCACCGCGCCGGAGTCGGTGATCGTGTCGTCGACCACGAGGCGGTTGCCGCCCGGCTGCATGGCCGCCGAGGCCAGGCCGCCGATGATCTGGAGCTTGGGCAGGTCCTCGTTGACCCGGTCGAGGAAGGCGTCGGCGGGAAACGTGAACGGGTCGGCCAGCAGCAGCATGGTGCCGTCGGGGTGGTCGGGCCAGCCGATCAGCGACGGCCCGTCGGGGGTCGGCACGACCTCGAGGCGGACGGGCGTGAGCAGCGTGGCCGGCAGGCGGGCCGCGAAGAGGGAGAGGGCGGGGGAGTCCTCCACCTCCCGGCCGCCGCCGATCACGGCGCCGGCCGTCCCCCCGAGGAGGACGGTGGGGTCGAGCAGACCCCGGACGGCGGCGGCGATGTCCTCGAAGGCGCCGACATGGTGGGGCGAGGCGAACAGCACCACGAGGTCGGGCCGCTCGTCGGCCAGCCCCTCGAGCACCTGCCCGACGGCCTCGCCGACGGCCTGCGTCGGCACAGGATGTTCCGAGAGCCCGAAGGCGTACACGCTACTGATCGTAGGCGCGGTGCATCGTCTCGATGTCCCAGGTCTCGAGCGTGCGCTGCTCGGCCCGCCACTGGCCCTGGCCGGAGCACATCGTCGCCTGGGGTTCGAACTCCCCGCTGGCCTCCACGCACTTGGCCTGGGCCGAGGCCGAGTCGGCCTGGGTGACCGGGACGTTGTCGATCTGGTCGAGCGTCTGCGGGTGGTAGAAGACGAGGGCGTGGCCCAGCTCGTGGGTCATCGTCGAGGCGATGTCGACCTGGGCGGCGCACAGGGCGCCGTTGACGGCCCGGAACGTGCTGCCCGAGCAGTTCTGCCAGTTGGCCGTGGAGTTGTCGTCGCCGGCGTACCAGTCGTTGCGGGGGGCGATGCGGATCTGGACGGCCTTCATCCCGTAGGCCGCCGGCTTGCGGTCGGGGCACACGCCGATGTTGGTGGTGAAGGTCGTGTCGCCCGAGCGCTCCAGGTACGTCTCGCCCAGCACCTCGCCGGTGTCAGAGCCGTCGAGCGCCCGGTACTGCACGACGATGTCGGCCGCCGCGCCGTCGGCCACCCGGACGAGGTCGCCGCCCCGCCGGGAGGTGCGCAGCACCCCGTCCCACCGGACGATGGCCTCGTTCAGCCGGTCACCGGCGGCGGGCGACGGCAGCGGGAAGGCCGGGTCGACGGCCACCGTGATCGTCTTGCCGGGCGGCCACAGACAGCTGCTCCAGCCGAGCTTGTTGTCGGGGATCGTCCCGGCGCTGGCGGCCGAGGCGGGGAGGGCCACCCCGGTCATGACCAGGAGCGGGACCAGCCACCGGCGGGCCCGGGAGCGGGGCGTGCGACGCGGCATACGCCAGATGAACGACCGGAACGTCCGGTCATGACGGGAATTGTCGCAATTCGTCGACAAAATCCGGTTCGTCACCCGCCGTTCCCTTCGACGACGCTCACCCTTCGACGACGATCACATCGACCGAACCCGGCCCATGGACGCCGACGGTGAGGACGAGTTCCAGGTCTGCCGACCGGGACGGGCCGCTGATCCAGACGAGGTTCGACGGGAGCGCCCCGCTGTCGGGCTCCGGCAGGAGGCGGCCCAGGGCCTCGGCCAGGTCTTCCACCATGGTGCCCGCCAACACGAGGCAGATGTGGGCGGGCGGCACCAGGCTGGTGGCCCGGGGCGCCCCCGGCCCGCAGGCGACGGCCACGCTGCCGCTGGCAGCGGCGGCGGCCACCGCCCCGGTGATCCCGACCCCGGCGTCGGCCAGCCGCTCCCGCCAGAACACGTCGTCGGGCGTCAGCACGTCGAGGCCCGCCCCCGCCAGCCGCTCCGCCACCCCCAGCTTGTGCACGACCGGATCGCCCGTCGAGACGGCCACGGCGCCGCCACCGGCCCGCTCCCGGGCCAAGGTCACGAGCAGCTCGAGCGCCTCGTCGACGGGCAGGGGCCCGTGAGCCCGTCCGCCGACCGCCGCCAGCACCTCGGCGAACTTGGCGGACAGCGCGCCGCTCATGCGACAACCCCCGGCCCCAGGGGCCCCAGCCAGGGAGCCGGAGCGGATCGCCCCCGCTGACGGGGGGTGAACCGCTCCGGCTGTCGGCGGGGCCGGCTCACCATCCGTCCTCCCGGCGGGCGGCGAGGCGCTGGCGGAAGGAGCGGGGGGCCGGAAGGGGGATGTCGCGGCCTTCGCCCCAGCCTCTGACCAGCGGGGTGTGGCGGATCAGGGCCGGCGGGGCCACCCGGCCCAGGCGGCGGGCGGCGGCGGCGCTCAGGCGGTAGCCGGCGGGGGAGGCCCACAGGCGGGCCCAGGCCCCGAAGCCCAGCCTCCGGGCGGCCCGGGCGCCCGGTTTCGCGTCGGACGGGCGGCCCGGCGCGTCGCCGGGGAAACCGACGGGGGCGCCGGGATCGGCCTGGTGGCCGGGCCAGGGCGGGGCGGGAGGGACGGCGGGGCCCGGAGTCCGCAGGTCGGCCCGGAGGCGGACCAGGAGGTCGGCCAGGGGGATCCCCACCGGGCAGACCTCGCTGCAGGCGCCGCACAGCGATGAGGCGTCGGGGAGGTCGCGGCCTTCGCTGCCGCCCGACAGCAGCGGGGTGAGGACGGCGCCCATCGGCCCGCTGTAGACGGCGTCGTAGGCATGGCCGCCGATCCGCCGGTAGACGGGGCAGACGTTGAGGCAGGCGCCGCAGCGGATGCAGCACAGCATCTCCTGGTAGGGCGTGCCGAGCAGGGAGCGACGGTTGTGGTCGAGGAAGACCACGTGGAGGCGCTCGGGGCCGTCGGTCTCGCCCGGGCGGCGGGGGCCGGTGATCATCGACACGTAGGTCGACAGCCGCTGGCCGGTGGCCGTGCGGGTGAGCAGCGGCAGCATCACGCCGAGGTCGGCGAAGCGGGGCAGCACCTTCTCCACCGGCATCACCGCCACGTGCACCCGGGGCAGCGACGTGCACATGCGGCCGTTGCCCTCGTTGGTGACCAGCACGATCGTGCCGGTGTCGGCGGTCACGAAGTTGGCGCCGGTGATCCCCATCTCGGCGGCCAGGAACTTGCTCCGCAGGCGCTCCCGGGCGAAGGCGCACAGGGCGGTGCGGTCGTCGGGCAGCGGCCGGCCGGCCGTCTCGGTGAACAGCTGCGCCACCTGGGGCACGGTCTTGTGGACGGCCGGGGCGATGATGTGCGACGGCATCTCGTGGGCCAGCTGGATGATGTACTCGCCGAGGTCGGTCTCCACCACCTCGATGCCGTCGGCCTCGAGGGCGGCGTTGAGGTGGACCTCCTCGGTGGCCATCGACTTCGACTTGACGGCCAGCTTCACCCCCTCGGCCCGGGCGATCTCGAGGACGATGCGGCGGGCCTCGTCGGGCCCGGCCGCCCGGTGCACGGTGATGCCCAGCGACTCCAGCTTGGCCTGGAGGCGGTCGAGCCAGCCGTCGAGGTCGTCGAGCACCTCGCGGCGGATGGCCGCCCCCCGCCGGCGGCGCTCGACCATGTCGGGGTCGGTGCGGGCCGCCGTCCCCTCGGCGCCCAGCGCCGCCGTCACCTTGGCCAGCGCCGTCTGCAGGTTGGTGTCGCCGATGGCCCGGCGGGCCCGGTCGGCCAGCGACAGGGAGGCGGCCGTCTCGGCCGGGAGGCTCATCGCTGATCGCCGACGGGGAGGGCCCGCCCCAGCAGCTCGGCCACGTGGACGGGTTCGGGCCCCTGGCCCGTCCGCCGGCGCCGTCCGGCCAGATGCAGCAGGCAGCCGGAATCGCAGGCGGCCAGGTAGGCGGCGCCGGTGGCGGCGGCCTGGGCCAGCTTGTCGTCGGCCATCGGGGCGGAGATCTCGCCGTGCTTGGCGGCGAACGTGCCCCCGAAGCCGCAGCACTGCTCCGGCTCGGCCATCTCCACCACCGTCGCCCCGGCCGCCTCCAGCAACCGCCGGCCCGACGTCTTGAGGCCCAGCACGCGCAGGCCGTGGCAGGCGTCGTGGACGGTCACGGTGACGCCGTCGCCGAGCGGCGCCGCCCGGGCGATGTCCTCGGCGGCGCCGAGCCGGTCGACGAGGAACGACGTCAGCTCGTAGGTCCGGGCGGCGATGGCCTCGGCCCGCTCGGCCCAGCGGCCCTCGAGGATCCGGGGGTACCAGTGGTGGACCATGGCGGCGCAGGAGCCCGACGGCGTGACCACCGCCGCATAGGGCTCGAACACCTCCACGAAGTGCCGGGCCAGCACGGCCGCCGCCTCCGGCTCGCCGGTGTTGAGCGCCGGCTGCCCGCAGCACGACTGGGCCTCGGGGAAGGCCACGGTGCAGCCGGCCGCCTCCAGCAACCGCACCGCCGCCACCCCGGCGTCGGGAGCGAGCTGGTCCACCAGGCACGTGACGAAGAGCGCAACGTCTGTCCCCATCCGGGGCAGCGTAGATCCTTTCGGGGGAGACCTCCGAGCCCCCGGGCGCTCGGTAGCATCGCCGGGATGGGGTCGCCGGATGTGTCCGTCCTCTTCGAAGCCGAGGCCTGGTCGGAGGACGCCCTGCGGTTCCTGGCGTCGCTGGAGCGCCATCGCGGCGGCCGCAACGTCGAGACCGTGAAGGTGCGCCAGCCCTCGGCCGGCGGGTTCGGCGCCGCCCACAACGCCGCCCTCGCCGTTGCCACCGGCGACATCGTGGTCGTGGTCGACACGTCGCTGGAGCTGACCGGCGACCTCCTCGGCGCGCTGCTGGCCGCCCTCGGCGACCCGGCCGTCGCCGTGGCCGGTCCCTACGGCCTGGCCACCGCCGACCTGTGCGACTACGAGGAGCGGACGAGCGGTGACGTGGCCGCCGTCCAGGGTTACTGCCTGGCCGCCCGCCGGGCCGACCTCGTGGCCATCGGCGGGGTGCAGGAGGCGTTCACCTGGTACCGCAACGCCGACATCGACGTGTCACTGCGGCTGCGGACGCTGGGAGCGCCCCCCGTCCGCCGGGCGGTGGCCACCGGCGCCGAGCACTGCACCCGCCACACCCACCGGGCCTGGGAGGCGACCCCCGAGGCCGAACGGCCCGAGCGCAGCCGGCGCAACATGAAGGTCGTCCACGACGTGTTCTTCGGCCGGGACGACCTGACCGTCCGTTAGGCGGCCGGCTGCTTGAGCTTGAGCTCCTCGTGGCGGACCTCGGCCTGCTTCGTCCTGAGCAGCAGCCGGATCAGCCACCAGCCGGGGTCGATCTGGCCGCCGGCCAGGGAGAAGCGGGCCGACGTCGGAGCGGCGTGGTGGTTGTTGTGCAGCCCCTCGCCGCCGGAGATCCAGGCCAGCCACTGGTTGTTGGTGGCCAGGTTGTCGTAGGGCCGCCGGCCGTAGGTGTGGCCGATGGCGTTGACCGCGGCGCTGATGAAGAGGTAGGCGACCGTGTGGATCCCCGCCGCCAGCAGGCCGGCCACCGGGCCGAGCACCAGGACGAGGAACGTGATCCCGACGGCCAGGCCGAAGAAGGCGTGGTCGAAGAACATCCGGTCCCAGCGGTCGGGCGGCAGGTCCCTGGAGTACTTCGTGACCGTCACGCCGTCGCGGATCGTGTCCCGGTACAGCTTGACGTTCCCCAGTTGCACGGCCCAGAAGCCCAGAACGACGGGGCTGTGGGGGTCCTGGGGCGTGTCGGAGAAGGCATGGTGCTTGCGGTGCACCGCCACCCAGGCCCGGGGCGAGATCCCGGTCATGATCCAGATGATCACCCGGAAGACCATGGCCACCGCCGGGCGCACCGTCAGCGAGCGGTGGGCGAGGACGCGGTGGAGGTAGACGGTGGTGGCGAAGACCGACGCCTGGGTGACCAGGGCCGCCGCCAGCAGGGTGCGTGCGATGGGCATCGGGGCACGGTACCCTACCGACTGGTCGGTAGGCAAAAAGGGGGGGCGGTGGCGGTGGGCGGGCCGGAGCGTACCCTTAGGGCTCGATGAGCGCGCTGGCCTCGCCGTCTCCGTCCACCCGGGCTGTGATCCTGGCGGTGGCGACGCGCCGTTTCGCCGACCAGGGCTACGCCGACACGAGCCTCAACGACATCGCCGACGAGGTCGGCATCCGCCGGCCCAGCCTGCTCCACCACTTCCCGTCCAAGGAGGCGCTGTACCGGGCCGTGATCATGGCCGCCTTCTCCGACTTCTTCACGCTGGTGGAGGCGGCGGTCACCGGCCCCCGGGAGGGCTGGCCCCAGGTCGAGCGGGTCCTGGTGGCGGGGTTCCAGTTCTTCGAGGAGCACCCCGAGTTCGTGCGCCTCGTCCGCCGGGAGGCGATCGAGGGCGGCCCGATGCTGTCCGACGAGCTGGCCCAGTCGCTCCGGCCCCTGTTCGAGCGGGCGGTGGGGTTCTTCGAGCGGGAGATGGACGCCGGCCGCCTCCGCCGCTACGACGTCCGCCAGCTGCTCCTCACCGCCTACGGCGCCATGCTGTCGTACTTCTCCGACGCCCCGCTGATCGCCGCCCTCGTCGACGGCGACCCGCTGGGAGCGGCGGCGCTGGCCCGCCGGCGCCGCCACGTCATCGATCTGTTCCGGGCGGCGCTGGAGCCCTGACGGCCCACGCCTGGCCGTCCTTCGTGTCGGTCACCGCCACGCCCAGCTGCAGCAGGGCGTCACGGAGGCGGTCGCTCTCGGCCCAGTCCCGCTCGACCCGGGCGGTGGCCCGGGCGTCGAGCAGTTCGGCGGCGCCGGCGGGGAGGTCGTCGCCGGCCGCCGGAGGGGCGGCGTCGTCGAGGCCCAGGCCGAGGACGCGGTCCCAGTCCCGGACCAGCGCCGCCTTCTCGGCGGCGCCGACGCCGTCGTCGCCGGCCAGGCCCCAGACGGCGGTCAGCGCCCGGGGGAAGTCGAGGTCGTTGAGGACGGCGTCGCGGAAGCGCAGGTCCCATTCCTTGGCCGCCGGCGACTCGGCCGGGCCGGCCGGCTCCCCCCACTCGGCCAGCTGCGCCGCCAGGCGGGCCCGGGCCTTGCCCGCCGCCGCCAGGGCGCCGGGGGAGAAGCGCAGCTGGCGCCGGTAGCGGCTGGTGAGGCAGAGGTAGCGGAAGTCGAGCGGCCGGTGGCCCTCCTCCTCGAGGCGGTCGAGGGTCCAGACGTTGCCCGACGACTTGGCCATCTTCTGGCCCGAGAAGAGGAGATGGTCGCCGTGGACCCAGGTCGTGACCACCGGGTGGCCGAGCGCCCCCTCGCTCTGGGCGATCTCGTCCTCGTGGTGGGGGAACTGCAGGTCGACCCCGCCGGTGTGGATGTCGAAGCGCTCGCCCAGATAGGCGATCGACATGGCCGAGCACTCGATGTGCCAACCGGGGTAGCCCTCGCCCCAGGGGCTGTCGAAGCGGACGACCCGGCGCGGCCCGGCCGCCTTCCAGAGGATGAAGTCGGCCGGGTGGCGCTTGTGGTGGTCGACGGCCTCGAGGCGGTGCCCGGCCCGCAGCTGGTCGAGGGAGTTGTGCGACAGCCGCCCGTAACCGGGGAAGCTGGTCACGTCGTAGTACACGGTCCCGCCGTCGACGTAGGCGTGGCCCCGCTCCAGCAGCCGCCCGATGAGCTCGATCATGGCCCCGACGTGATCCGACGCCTTCGGGTAGACCTCGGCCGGGACGATCCCCAGCCGGGCGCTGTCCCGGTGGAAGGCGGCCTCGTACTTGGCGGCGATCTCGGCCGGCGAGAGCCCTTCGTCGGCCGCCGCCAGCAGCATCTTGTCCTCGCCGCGGTCGTAGACCTCGTCGGTCATGTGGCCGACGTCGGTGATGTTCATCACCTGCCGCACCGACAGGCCGGTCCAGACCAGCGCTCGCCGGATCAGGTCGCCGAGGAGGAACGACCGCAGGTTCCCGATGTGGACGGGCCGGTACACCGTCGGGCCGCAGGAGTACATCGACACGGTGCCCGGGACCAGCGGCCGGACCGGCTCCACCGTGCGGGTGAGCGTGTTGTGGAGGGACAGCATCGTCGCCCTCATCACAGCACAGGGCGCCGGCCTCCGGGGAGTCGCTCCCGCCACAGCGCCAGCCGCAGGGCGGCCAGACCCTTGACGGTGCGGGGGATCCGGGCTCCGATCGAGCTGCGGGCGGGGCGCTTCTCGACGACCTCGACGGGGATCTCGGCCGCCTGCAGGCCGGCCCGTTCCGCCCGGAGGATCAGCTCGGTGTCGAACAGGTCGGCGCCGTTGCGGCAGTGGCGGGCCAGCGGCGCCATCGCCTCCCGGCGCATGGCCTTCACGCCGTGGGTGTCGGACACGGTCAGCCCGAACCCGTAGCGCAGCAACGAGGAGAAGACGTTGGTGATCAGGCGCCGCTGCCAGCCGCGGGTGTCGGCCGACCCGGCCGTGCGTTTCGAGCCGACGACGACGGCCGGGCCGCCCGCCGCCTCGACCATGGGCACGGCCCGGTCGAGGAAGCCGAGGTCGCAGAAGTCGACGTCGAAGTTCACCACCACGTCACCCGAGGCGGCCAGCAGCCCGGCCCGCAGCGCCCGGCCGTAGTCGGGCTCGGCCAGCGACAGGGCCCGCACCTCCGGATACTCCTCGGCCAGCCGGTTGGCGATGGCCGCCGTGCCGTCCTGCGACCCGTTCTCCACCACCACGATCTCGAACGGCCGCCCCCGGTCCCGCAGCCCGGTGGCCACGTCCCGCACCGACTCCTCGAGCATGTCGGCCTCGTTGTGGGCAGGCAGGACGACGGTGACGGCGGGGGGCACGCCGGTAGGCTACCGACCCCGTGAACCGGACCGGACGCCGCCCGCCCCGCGGTACCGCGCTGCTGGCCGTCCTGTCGCTCCTGTGCGGGTGGCTGGCGCTGCGCCCGGCCGGTCCCGGCACCGCCGTCGCCCGGGCCGACCGCCCGCTGTGGACCCCCGACCGCCTCCCGGCGCTGCTGGCCGAGGCCCAGGGAACGGTCGACCTCGGCCGGGCGGTGGACCAGCTGCTGTCCGTCGCCGGGGTCCGCAGCTGCCTGGCCGTCTACGAGGGTGACCGGCCGGTCCTCGTCCGCCACCCCGACGACGCCCTCACCCCGGCCTCGACCCAGAAGATCCTGCTGGCCACCGCCGCCCTGGCGGTGCTCGGGCCCGACTTCCGCTTCGAGACGAAGCTGGTGTCCGACGCCCCGCCCCGCGACGGGGCCGTCGGCCGCCTGTGGCTGGTGGGGGCCGGTGACCCGACCCTGGCCACCCCGGAGTACATCGCCTGGCTGAAGAGCAAGCCCCGCTACGAGCTGCGCCAGTCGACGCCGCTCGGCGACCTCGTCGACGGCATGGTCTCGGCCGGCGTCCGCACGGTGGCCGGCGGCATCACCGGCGACGACTCCCGCTACGACCGCCAGCGCAGCGTCCCCACCTGGAAGCCGGTCTACGTGGCCGAGAACGAGGTCGGGCCGCTGTCGGCCCTGGTGGTCAACGAGGGCTTCACCCGCTTCGAGCCGCCGGAGCAGCGGGCGCCCGACCCGGCCGTCCATGCCGCCGGCGAGCTGACCCGGCTGGCGGGGACGGCGGGCGTGGCCGTGGCCGGGCCGCCGGCCTCGGGCCCGGCCCCGGCCGGGGCGGTCACCGTGGCCCGCGTCCGCTCCGCCCCGCTGGCCGACATCCTGGCCGGGATGCTGCGGGAGAGCGACAACACCGCCGCCGAGCTGGTCACCAAGGAGCTGGGGGTGGCCCGGGCCCACGACGGTTCCACCGCCGCCGGCACCCGGGCCGTGACCGACGCCCTGGCCGCCGCCGGCCTGCCCACCGCCGGGCTCCGCCTGGGTGACGGCTCGGGCCTGGAGACGACCAACCGGGCCAGCTGCACGTTGCTGGCCGACGTCCTGCGCCGGCCCGATCCTCCCGCCGGCCCCCGCTTCGCCGACCTGCTGGCCGTGGCCGGCCGGACGGGGACGCTGGCGCTGCGGCTGAACAACACCCCGCTCGACGGCAAGCTGCGGGCCAAGACCGGTTCCCTCGACGGCGTGGCCGGGCTGGCCGGCTACCTCGACGGGCGGCGGGCCCTGTCGTTCGCCCTCCTGGCCAACGGCAGCCTGAGCGACGCCGCCGGCCGCCTCCTCGAGGACCGCCTCGTCGCCCTCCTGGCGGCCTACCCGGGTCCGCAACCGCGCCTGTGAACTGGGAATACAGTGTGGCCCCGTGGCCAAAGACCCGAAGCCCAAGGCGAAGAATCCGACCGGTGACGCCCGGGAGCTCGTCGACCTCGTCATCGCCTACGCCAAGCAGGAGACGCTCGAGCCGCTCAAGGGTCTCGGCAAGAACGCCGCCTGGGGCCTCGGCGGAGCGGTGTGCCTGGGCATCGGCGGCCTGTTCTGCTCGATCGGCGCCCTGCGGGCGATGCAGAGCGAGACCGACTTCTTCGAACGCCACAACCTCACCTGGGCGCCGTACTTCCTGACCGTCTTGATCCTGCTCGTGCTGTCGGCCATCGGCTGGGCCGGGCTGGGCCCGGGAAAGAAGGACACGTGAGCGGGAACGGATCCGGCCGCATCACCCGGGCCGACATCGAGGCCAAGCTCAGGGCCATCCGCGACGACATCGAGCCGGTGGGGGAGCAGGCCAAGGGCGGGCTCATGGCCATCGCCCCCGTGGTGGCGGCCGTCCTCGTCATCGGCGCCTACCTCCTCGGGAAGCGGTCCGGCAAGAAGCGCCGGGCCGTGATCGAGATCCGCCGCCTGTGATCACGCTGCTGCGCCGCCTGGCGTCGATCGGGTTCCGCAAGGGGTTCAGGGGCGGGAACCGGATCTGGCTGGCCGTCGGCCTCCTCAGCTGGTTCGTGGCCCGGAGCAAGGAGAAGGGCGGCGAACCCCCGCCGGTCTACCGGGAGACACTGGCCCCGGGGGAGTCGATCGCCATCCGGGTCTTCGAGCCACCGCGCTGAGGCGGCCGCCCCTATCCTGTGGAGGAGTGAAGGTCCTCCTCCGCAACCCCCGCCGTGAAGTCGAGATGCCGGGGCCGGTGCGCGTCTCGAAGCTGCTCGAGACGCTCGGCATCAACCCCGAGACCGTGCTGGTGATCCGCAACGACACGCTCGTCACCCACGACGAACGGCTCGAGGAGCCCGACACCATCGAGATCCGCCCCGTCATCTCGGGCGGCTGATCCAGTGAAGCCGACCCTATGAAGTGCCGCCGCTGCAAAGCCCCCGCGCTCATCGACGTGCGCCGCCACAACGCCGCCTTCTGCGCCGACTGCTTCGTGCGCCACTGCGGGGAGCAGGTCCGGCGGGCCATCGAGGCCTTCGACATGATCCAGCCCGGCGAGCGGGTGCTGATGGCGGTGTCGGGCGGGAAGGACTCGCTGGCCGGGTGGGAACTGCTCGTCGGCCTCGGCTACGAGACCGACGGGCTGTACCTCGGCCTCGGCATCGGCGACTACTCCGACGCCTCGGGCCGCTACGCCCGCGACTTCGCCGCCGCCCGGGGGCTCAAGCTGCTCGAGATCGACATCCCCGGCGAGTACGGCTTCGACATCGAGACGGCCGCCGCCACCGTGCGGCGCCCGCCCTGCGGCGCCTGCGGGCTGTCGAAACGGCACCTGTTCAACCAGGCCGCCCTCGACGGTGGCTACGACGTGGTGGCCACCGGCCACAACCTCGACGACGAGGCCGCCGTGCTGTTCGGCAACGTCCTGCGGTGGGACGCCGAATACCTCGGCCGGCAGTACCCGGTGCTCCCGGCCACGCCGGGGTTCGTCCGCAAGGTCAAGCCGCTGGTGCGCCTGTCGGAGCGGGAGATGGCCGCCTACTGCGTGATCCGGGGGATCGACTACATCGTGGAGGAGTGCCCGATGGCCGAGGGCAACCGGCACCTGGCCTACAAGGAGGCGCTCAACACGCTGGAGCAGCGCTCGCCCGGCGCCAAGGCCAACTTCGTGTTCTCGTTCCTGGAGCGGGGCCACGAGCGTTTCGCCGCGGCCGCCGAGTCCGAACGGGCCGAGCTCGTGGCCTGCGCCGTGTGCGGCTCGCCCACCACCGGCGAGGTCTGCGCCTTCTGCCGGATGAGCGAGCGGGCCCGCCAGCGGGGCGACGGTTGAGCGGGGAGCGGCCGTTCCGGGCCGGCGAGCGGGTCCTGCTCGTCGACTCCAAGGCCCGCCGCTACCTCATCACGCTGGCCGAGGGCGGCAGCTTCTCGACCCACGCCGGCACGCTGCCCCACGCCGACCTGATCGGGCGGGACGAGGGCATCCTCGTCCGCACCTCGCACGGCGCCCGGCTGCGGGCCGTGCGCCCCACGCTGTCGGACTTCGTGCTCAAGATGCCCCGGGGCGCCCAGGTCATCTACCCCAAGGACATCGGCCCGATCCTGGTGCTGGCCGACATCTTCCCCGGCGCCCGGCTCCTCGAGGCCGGCGTCGGGTCGGGGGCGCTGTCGATGGCCCTGCTGCGGGCCGTCGGCCGGGAAGGTTCGGTGGTGGGCTACGAGCTCCGGGAGGACTTCGCCGCCCGGGCCCAGAAGAACGTCGACTCCTTCCTCGGCCCCGGCCAGCCGTTCCGGGTCGAGATCCGCGACGTCTACGACGGGATCGACGAGAGCGGCCTCGACCGCATCGTCCTCGACCTCCCCGAGCCGTGGCGGGTGGTGAAGCACGCCACCGTGGCCCTGCGGCCGGGCGGGCTGCTCGTCTCCTACCTGCCGACCATCGGCCAGGTGGCCCGCCTCCGGGAGGAGCTCGACCACTCGCCCTTCGGGCTGGCCGAGACGCTCGAGGTCCTCCAGCGGACATGGCACGTCGAGGGCCAGTCCGTCCGGCCCGACCACCGCATGGTGGCCCACACCGGATTCCTCACCGCCGCCCGGCTGCTCGACCCGGACCTGCCCCGGTGAACCTGCTCGACCTGTTCATCCTCATGGTGGCGGGCGCCGCGGCCTACGGTGGCTACCGGCTCGGGTTCCTGGCCCGCATCTTCTCCTGGGCCGGGCTGGCCGTCGGCGCCCTGGTGGCCGACCGCTTCCTGCCCGACGTCGTCGCCTTCTTCTCCTCCTCCGACCCCCAGATCCGCCTGATCGCCGCCATCGCCTTCCTGGTCGGGGCCTCGATGCTGGGCCAGGGCATCGGCCTGGCCATCGGGAGCCTCCTCCACGCCGCCCTGCCGCTCGGCGCCGGACTGCGCCAGGGTGACCGCATCGCCGGCTCGCTCCTCGGCGTGATCGGCGTCCTGGCGGCGGTGTGGGTCCTCACGCCGGCGCTGGCCGCCGTGCCGGGCTGGCCGGCCGAGGCCACCCGGGGATCGGCCATCGCCAAGCTGGTGGAGGACATCGCCCCCGCCCCGCCCGAGACGATGCAGGCCCTGCGCCGCTTCGTCCAGGACGGCACGTTCCCGGCCGTGTTCAACGAGCTGCGCCGCTCGCCCGACCCCGGGCCGCCGCCCATCGAGGGCCTGCCCGAGGCGGTCCACCAGCGGGTGGTGCAGTCGACCGTCAAGGTCACCGGCGAGGCCTGCCGCCGCATCCAGGAGGGCAGCGGGTTCGCCGCCATGCCCGACATGATCGTCACCAACGCCCACGTCGTGGCGGGGGAGAAGGCCCCCCGGGTCGAGACCTTCGCCGGCAAGAACCTGCCGGCCACCGTCGTGCTGTTCGACACCAACCGCGACCTGGCCCTGCTGCGGGTGCCCGGGCTCTCCGAGCAGCCGCTGCCCGTGGCCACGGCCAAGGAGGGCGAGACGGGGGCGGTCTACGGCCACCCCGGCGGCGGGGACCTCCGGGCCGCCCCGGCCAAGATCAGCCAGGAGCTGATCGCCGTCGGCCGCGACATCTACGACCGCAGCGACACCCGCCGCCACATCTTCGTGCTGGCCTCGGCGCTGCGGCCCGGCGACTCCGGGGCGGCGCTGGTCGACAAGGCCGGCGAGGTCGTGGGCGTGGCCTTCGCCATCGCCCCCGATAAGCCCGGCGTGAGCTACGCCCTCACCGACAAGGAGCTGCGCCCGGTGCTGGCCGCCGGCGGCACCACGGCCGTGTCCACCGGCGGCTGTCTGGACTCGTAGGCAGCGCTGGGCGCTGCCTACGTTGTTTCTGGCGGCTGCGCCGCCCCGGACGGGGCCCCAGCCCCGTCCTCCTCCGGAGGATGGGGCCCCTGCCCCATCCCCGGCCGTGGTGGCGGTCAGCGGGTGCGGTGCTTCACCGCCGGGGTTGCTTCTGGTGGCAGCCTCGCCGGCCGGGTCGGGCCGGGTTAGCGGTTGAAGTCCTTGTAGTCGGGGACGCCGTTGTGGTTGGCGTCGCCGGTGCCTTCCTTGGCGTCGGGGATTCCGTCACCGTCGCTGTCGAGGTCGAGGTAGTCGGGGACGCCGCTGCCGTCGCTGTCGGCCACGCCCTCGACGCTGTCGGGGATCCCGTCGTTGTCGCTGTCGGTGTCGAGGAAGTTGCGCAGCCCGTCGCCGTCGGTGTCGGCGGTGCCCTCGACCGAGTCGGGGATGCCGTCGCCGTCGCTGTCGAGGTCCCGGAAGTTGTTGGTCTTGTCGTGGTCGGAGTCGGCGGTGCCCTCGACCCGGTCGGGCAGGCCGTCACCGTCGCTGTCGGTCGACACCCGGTCGGGGATCCCGTCCTTGTTGGTGTCGATCAGGCCCTCGACCACGTCGGGGATCTTGTCCTTGTCGCCGTCGACGTCGACGTAGTTGGGCGAGCCGTCGGAATCGGCGTCGCCGGCGCCCTCGACCTTGTCGGGGATGCCGTCCTCGTCGCTGTCGGTGTCGTAGCAGTCCCGGTTGCCGTCGCCGTCGGTGTCGGCCACGCCCTCGACCCGGTCGGGAATGTCGTCGCCGTCGCTGTCGACGTCGTAGGCGTTGGCCACGCCGTCGCCGTCGAAGTCGGCCAGGCCCTCGAACTGGTCGGCGATCCCGTCGCCGTCGCTGTCGGGGTCGGCGTCGTTGGGCACGCCGTCCTTGTCGACGTCGGCCGTCCCCTCGAGCACGTTGGGGATGTTGTCGCCGTCCTTGTCGGGGTCGACGAGGTCGGGGATGCCGTCGCCGTCCTCGTCGGTGACGCCCTGGTCCTTGTCGGGCTGCCCGTTGCCGTCGCTGTCGGTGTCGAGGTAGTTGGGGACGCCGTCGTGGTCGGCGTCACCCGAACCCTCGACGGTGTCGGGGATGCCGTCGTTGTCGCTGTCGCGGTCCCGGAAGTCGGGCACGCCGTCGCCGTCGCTGTCGCGGGGATGCGCCGGGTCGGGGCCGGCCTCGACGTTGTCGGGGATCATGTCGCCGTCGGAGTCGGTGTCCCGGAAGTCGGGCAGCCCGCCGCCGAAGGTGTCGACGGGATGCGCCGGGTCGTTCCCCGCCTCGACCTTGTCGGGGATGCCGTCGTCGTCGCTGTCGAGGTCGCGGTAGTCGGGCACGCCGTCGAGGTCGGCGTCGATGTTGGCGTCGGCCCCGTCGGGGATCCCGTCGTTGTCGCTGTCGGTGTCGCGGTAGTCGGGGATGCCGTCCTTGTCGGTGTCGGCCGGCGGCGGGGGCTCGACGTAGTTCTTCTGCTCGTCGTCGGGCACGCCGTCGTCGTCCCGGTCGATGTCGGTGGCGCTGTTGGGGACGGGCGTCGCCTCGACGGCGTCGGGAATGGTGTCGTTGTCGCTGTCCATGTCCCGGAAGTCGGGGATCTTGTCGCCGTCGGTGTCGACCGGGGCGGCGGGGTTGGGGCCGGCCTCCACGGTGTCGCGGATGCGGTCACCATCGCTGTCGACGTCGCGGAAGTTGGGGATGCCGTCGGCGTCGGCGTCGCCGACCCCCTCGACGTTGTCGGGGATGCCGTCGTTGTCGCTGTCGGTGTCGACGTAGTCGGGCTTGCCGTCCTTGTCGGAGTCCACCGGCTTGGCGGTGTCGAGGCCGGCCTCCACGGCGTCGGGGATCCCGTCGTTGTCGCTGTCGAGGTCGACCCGGTCGGGCGCGCCGTCGTGATCGGTGTCGGCGTTGCCCTCGACGCTGTCGGGGATGCCGTCGTTGTCGCTGTCGAAGTCGACGTCGTTGGCCAGGCCGTCGTGGTCGACGTCGGCGTTGCCCTCGATGACGTCGGAGATCCCGTCGTTGTCGCGGTCGATCCCCGCCGCGTGGACGGGCCGCACGGCGAGCCAGCTGCAGAGCAGCAGGAGCACCGTGACCAACGGCAGGAACTTCGAACGACGTGCGACCACGATCGGTCCTCCCAACGCCTGTTTCTTGCCGGCCCCCCCGGACGCACGACAGCGGCGCGCCGGGCCCAAAGTTTTCGTAACGATTGTCCCAGAGATCTTTTAGGCAGGAAAACGAGGGCGGCCCGGTCTCACTCCGCGAGACCTACACGCCACGATCAGCACCCAGCTGGTTCCCCAACCCTGAGAAGAAGAGAAGAAAAGGCCGGGGGCCCGGGCACCCCTGCAGGTGTTCCGGACCCCCGGTCGATCAAGCTCGCCCTGCGGCGACTTCTACCGGCTCAGCGGCTCCCCGGGCCCGGGCCCCCCGGCTCCCTGGCCGCACAGGATCGGCTGCAGCGGCGCGGGATACACGGCGAAGCAGGCCTCCTCGGGCAGCCCGTGGGTCTTCGGGGGCTGCGACGCGAAGGCGCCAGCGGCTGGGATGGCGAGTACGGCGGAAGCAGCAACCATGAGTGCGAAGCGCTTGAGCATCGCCCAGCTCCTTACTGTCAATTGTTGTCTTGCGGTCCACCTACCCCGTCAGCGAGCAACAGGGTGATGATGAGTTCGGTCGGTCCGAGATTCACTGCTTGATGCTTATCCCTCAGCCTTGAGTTGTCCGATGTGCCGCCTGGAATGTTCCCCAGGCGGCACACCGGCTCACGACTGTGGTTGCTTCCCTCTTGTTACAGCTTACTAGCCGGCAGCGACTTGCTTGATGGCGGACCGGATGCGGAAGTACGTCCCGCAGCGGCACAGGTTTCCGCCCATCGCTTCGTCGATGTCAGCGTCCGTCGGGTGAGGGTTCTGGTTGAGGAGCGACACGGCCTGCATGATCTGGCCAGCCTGGCAGTAGCCACACTGCGCCACGTCGTTGTCGATCCAGGCCTGCTGCACCGGGTGCAGCGCCCCGCCCTTGGCCAGACCGTCGATGGTCGTGATGTTCTTGCCCTGGACGCTGCCCACGGGCGTGATGCACATGCGGTGGGCCACACCGTCGATGTGGCTCGTGCAAGCGCCGCAGAGGCCCATGCCACAGCCGTACTTGAGGCCGTGGACGTCCAGCCGGTCACGCAGGACCCAGAGGAGCTCCTCGTCCTGGTCGACGTCGATGGACACCGGGTTGCCGTTGAGTGTGAAGGTGATGTTGGCCATGGCAATCAGGCTCCGTACTCGTTGAGCGGGA